>OBXY01000055.1_pt1 | contig 40127 bp, 52 predicted proteins | sample 1476701 | NCBI WGS metagenome assembly OBXY01 (sample SAMEA2580187, study PRJEB22360) | human gut metagenome | biome: human gut; feature: human-associated habitat; material: faeces | place: Denmark | collected 2008/2010 | reverse complement strand
TATTTTAGCATATTTCAAAAACTGTTTCCATCATTGCGCTATACGTTTTCAAACGTTGCAAAACCGCGCATATTGTCAAAATATCGTTTTCGTCATTTTTCAATAATTGAAAAAAGTCGTATTCAAAATCGTATTCATTGCCCGCATAATTGAGAGAACGAGCCCAAGGGCTTTTTTTATTGCCGTTACAATAGACAATCTGTAAAATTGCCGTTATAAACACAAAAAAGCCCTCCCGAAAATGGGAGGGAAAATACATTATATAGGAACGCTTTCGAGAGCTTCTACTCGTTTTAGCAAGTTTTGAAATACTTCTTTTGACACGTAAGCCGTGCGAGCTTGGTGGCTAGTAAGGAAGTTATCCCCACCGTTGCGTAGCTTTTCGTCGATCAGTGCGTCAAGGCCCAGCTCAAGGTGCTTATTTTTAATGTTGTTAGTCATTTGAGCTTGAAACGTGGTATACGTTGCAAACGTCTGATAAGCCATTTCTGAGGTCATATACGCGCTCAAGTCGACCACTGGTGCTGTTGGTGCCGGTTTGTTTTCCAGAGCCTCAACGCGCTTTTCTAGTGGTCCTAAATCGAGCGTTTGAACTGTTGGAGCTGGTTTACTTTCTAGTGCTTGGACACGTTGCTCTAGTGGCCCCAGATCAACCGTTGTAGCCTGTGGGCGCGCTTCGAGTGCTTCGATCCGTGCGACTAGTGGCCCGTCATTATACGCTTGTACAGTGTGGCCAGCGAGATAGTTTGCGATCTCATCGCGCAAGCTGACTTTACCAAGATCAACCATCTCCGCTGACTGGTATTCCTCCGCTGACTGGACCACGTCAACTCGGACGCTCTGATCGCTAGGGAATACGTAGCCTCCACAATCAACCTCAACAAGATAGCTCTCAACCGGTAAGACTTTGGGAATCTTAAACGATACTTTTGAACCTTGGACAGTCGCCGAAAAAGTCGCTTTGCCTTTCTTGCTCACAAAGTGGATTGTAGCTTCTTGTCCGTCAAGGTCAATCGGTACCCAGTTTTCGTCATATAATGCAAAACCAAAAAGGGAGGCTGAGTCGCCCTGCTTGACGACTCGACCGCCCTCAAACTGCTTTAAATTGGTACAGTTCGAGCGATTCATTCAATCACCCCTTTTCTACATATCTGTACAGTCGTCCAGATACTTATCCTCTACCCATTGCGAGCTTGCAGGATGGTTGATTCTTGCCCATCCGTTCAGCTTCTCGTATACTCTGACACGGGTGCCTGCAGCAATGAATTCTTTATCCTGACTATCAATGCGAGGGCCTGCCTCTACATAGTAATCAGTAGTGAGTGTGCCTTCGTAGTAAGGCTTATCAGATACTTCAAGACGAGCATTTACATCCAGCTCTTTATCAAATGCACTTTGAGCAGGAGCTGGCGCAGGGGTTCCGCTCTCACGAAATACAATTTCACGAGGACGACCATTTAGATCCCAGATGTAGTTGTAGTCATTTTCAGTCACACCGTCCATGCCATAGTTACAGTGGATAGCGGTACTGTCGCTGGTCATGATTAATACATGTCCAAATGCTCCGAGGGAGCTAGAGCCGTCACGAGGTGCCCAGATAACCACATCACCACGTTGTGCATCAAACGAGCCGTCTACTGCGTCAAAGACTTTAGCATAGCCAATAGCTGGCAATGCTTGTTGCAACGTCTCTGTGTTGTTGTTTAAACTGATTTCGAGCGCATAAGACACTGCAGACGAGCAGTCGAACTCAATGCGCCCGTCGCCGTCGTCATCGTTTCCATAGCGGTCACCCATATCATAATGTACAGGGATCGCTTGCAAGTGACGCATACGTGCGATACTTGATTCAATTTTACTCATAGACAGACCTCCCTTATTTATTCCACTCTTCATTCGCTTTTTTAACTGCTGCTTCAATAAAGGTATTGAGTTCTTGATTTGTCAAATGGATATTTTGCGACTCAAGACCCTCGATCAAGCTCGTTTTAGCGTGTTCTAACTTGTCTTTCCCGTGGATATCTAACTTATCCGCGACCTGCTCTGTAGCGTTGACCGCGTTCTTTGCCAAGATCTCAACGATCTCGATTGCTTTCTTACCACCGCGCATTAGTAAGTATTTCTTGATTGCTTGTACCACGATACCAGTTAATACAACTAAAATACTCATTGCTGACGTTGTGATAATGTTTGTAATTTGATCCATTTTATTTATCCTCTTTTATTTCTAATTCCAAAAAGCGCTCGAATAACACTTTAATAGCTCCGTTACCGCCCAATTCGACGTAACTTTCATACAGTTTAGATAGCTCCTCGATCTCATGCTGGTTTGTGTGTCCACGTTTTAACGCGTTCTTCAAATTCTCCTGCAATCGAAAGCGTTGAAGCCGTTGCAAGCCTTTCCCGATAATAGTCAGATTTTTATTGTTATCTTTGCCGATCTCTTCCACGTTCGATACTGACTTCTCGAGGGTATCGATTTTATTCGATAACCCCTCAAGGCGTTTGTCAGCTTCTTTAGTGGTTTTTGTACTCTTGAATGAAAAGTAACTGGGAATAATCACGACCAGAACGGGAGTCAATTTGTCAACTAGTGCCAATAGGTCCAATTTCACCACCCCCTATTATGCTACTAGCTTACTGGACGGGCTGAGTTTCAAGCTCTCCCGCTGGTTGAGGTGCGTTCGCTTTTGGTTCAGTCCATTTCCAAACTGCCAGCTTCCCATTTTGTGAGAGCGATCCCTCAAGGTCTGCCACTGTTTCGTTGTTGTAAGTAAATTCTTGATTTACTTGGACCAGTACACGTTGACCCTCACCATATTTCGGAGTGTGGCTTGGATCGTTAACAGTAAAGATTTCATAAGGTTTGTATGTTTTGCCAGCTTGTCCAGCTTCGACCAATTCCAATCCACGCGCATAAAGAGTTGGATCGAGTGGACTTTCTGTGTTAGTGACGGCTGCAAGTACCGCCCAATCTGCCACCGCTTTAGTTTCAGCGATTTTAGTATCCTTTTCAGCTAGATCACTATTAAACTGCTCTTTCTGTTTAATCAATTCCACGTTAAGAGCTTTCACCCCTTCGGCTGGATTGAGTTCTGTAGTCACAAGCCCGATGACCGCTTGGATCAAACTTTCATCGCTTTCGGTTGTGCGGTCACCCTCTAATACACGGTCGTATGCCGTGTAAGGGTCTTGGCAGCGGATTGCTACGAATGTTTTACCTTTTTCTTGCAAAAATTTGTTAACTACTTTAAATTCCATATACTATTTACCTTCTTCTAATTTTTGAAAGGCCTCATCAAAGAGGTCCTTGAGTGCTGAGTCACTAGCTAAAACATCGTTAAATTTAGTTAGCAATTCATTTGTTTGTTCGTAGTACGCCTTATAATTAGCGCACTCAATAATTTTATTCGCAAGTTGGACTGCGACATCGTTGATAATTTTGTCTGTTGTGTTCATGCATTACCTCTTATTTAAAACCGTATTTATCAAGTACACCTTGTACGTGTCCACCAGCAGACCCACTAATCTGTCCATAACGCTTCATGATACCAAAGCAAGTCAAAAGATCCCAGAGATACTGACCTATATCTCGCCCGCCACTCATATAGAAATGCCGTGAGTAAATACCCTCGACAAAGAAGTCACCACGGCCAATATAATGCTTAACATTATTTTGGTTCATCGGTATCAGATAGGCATTTCCGTCATTCGTATTTCCGTGGAAGTTCCAAGGACTGCGGTATCGACCGTTATTGTAGATCAGTACACGGTCACCCACGAATTCAGTAAGACTTTCTTCCGTGCCGTTTCCTTTACCAGACCAAAGCCGAATACCTGCGAACGTTTCATTATCATGCCGTTCTACCTCTTTAGGGTCTTTGTTGTGATTCGTGCCTAAAACCATGAGTGCAGCATTGCTATCTCTGAATCGTTCTGCGATAAATCCACTCTTTGTTAATTTAATAAATTGCGAGGAATTGGTATCGTCGATCCGTCTGATTGTGGCTTCGTTGTTTAAAACGTTATATTGACTATTTTGTAAGTCAATATACATCTTGTCATTTAGACCTTCGATCCGACCACCTCGAACGGTCATACCAGTTAACGTACCAGCAAGCACGTTACCAGCATTGATATTGATAACGTTGATCTGACTAGCATCAATCGTGCCACCCGTGATTTTGTCAGCGTTAAGGTTAGCGATCATACCGTCCTTAATTACTGCATTATCAATCTTGGTCTGGCCTGTAATATGAGTTAACCGTCCGTCTATTCGGTTCGTACCGTCTGCGAGTACGTTGATTGAGTTGAGTACATCACCGTTACTATTAAGGTTCCGGACCGCCCACGATCCAGCGAGCTGTGTCACTTGCGTCCGTACTGCTTTTGTTTCAGCGAAAGCGTCGTCAAATTGGCTTGGTTTATAAGGGCCGGTTCTGCTTCCTCTCACCAAAATAGGTTCCTTAAATTCTACCCAACCGTTTTTAACTAGGTAGATATAAAAAGGAAAATTACGATCTTCACCAAAAAGGAAATCTTCCCGGACCGTGAAAGTTTGTTGAAATTCCCGCCATTCGTTCAAAGGCGGGCGGTCGTTTCCTATATCAGCGTTCAAAAGAATCTTGTTTAGTTTGTGGTTTTTTACGTTAAAAGCAAAATTATGATCCGGATAAGTTTTAAAGCGGTATTTAAAACCTAGGGTATAGGTTTCACCGTGATAAATTTTTTTGACATAGATAGGCAACGAAAAACCTGTGAAGTTAAACCCGGTTAAACCTTGCGCTTTAATGCTGAAAACTCCATCATTTAGGGTAACTTCTACGCCGTTTCTGTTCGCATTAACAAGGGTATTGGTTGCCATAGACATTGAATTAACAATCAAGTTGTTATCATCCGTTACATATTTTCCGACTTCTGTCTGGAATATATCACTGGACATAACCAACCGGGACAGCTTGTCTGGTGCGCCTGTTTCGGACGTTCCAAGAATGCGTTCGTATAGCTTGTTCGATTCCGTCAGCTTGTTAAATTCTACGGTTTGCGTTTCAATTTTTTTAGAGAGATTAAGAAGATCGCGTCCTTGGTCGTTTTGGACTCTATCCAAAGCGTCAAACTGACCTATGGTCGCAAAATTCTTTGCTACCTTGGAATACACCTTGCTATAGATCGTATCACCATTGTCCGCATTATTAAACGTTTCCGTGACCTTACGTGATAAATCTGGACTATTTAAAATCAGCGTTTTAATTTGATCCGATAACGTAGCTGTGTCTGGAATCGTTCCAGCTTTAATAAGAGCTTCTTGAGCTTTTGCGTTTGCCTTTTCGATTTCGATAGCAGTTGACTGCTTGGCTTGTTCAAGCTGTTTATCAACCTCTTTCTTAATCTTATCGACATCTTCCGTATCAATACGCTTCTCCCATTGCGAACCGTTCCAGACATACATTCGGTCATATAGACCGTTCTTTTCAAACCAGATATCGCCGATTTTATGTTCTTTGTCATCTGGTCTGTTGTACCAAACCTTGTTACCTTGAGCGTTTAGTAAATAATCTGGCAAGCTATTCTCAAAGTCCTGCTGGGCTTTAGCAATATCATCGACCCGTCCAGCGAGTCCGCTCTGCATGGTCGCTCTTACGTTCGTTCCGATATCACCAAACTCCACGCTCTCATTTCGTTCGTTTACAAAATCGTAAGTGATCGTGGTTATTTTCAAAGTTTCATCGGTCAGCCCGATCTGTGGATAATAGACGGGTACAATATCGCATAATTCGACTTCTTCGATCCAGCCTCGATCCGCATAGTCAAGTGTGCGTGCTAGATCAGCATACTCGATTTTGATGTTGATCTTAGGCTTACCAATTTCATTGCGCTCCATATAATCATTAGCGATTTTACGCAATTTATCGGGTGTTGGGATATCCTTACTCTTGCTATCAGATTTAAATTCGCTTGAGAAATCTACGACTTTAATTCTGCGATGTGCGTAGAGAGCCTTATACTTGCTATCTACATAATTCTCTGGGAGCGTGACTGTTACGGGGTCGGGCTGACTATCACTAGTGTCCCCCTCTGGTTTATCGGGAGTGTAAGTCGCAAAAGGCAGTACACTAGTGTATGCACTCTCGATTGTTTCATCAAGTTCAGCAGATAAGATGTTACGACCATATTCCAGCACGGTTGGAGCGGTACGACCTAACTGCTTATGCAGTCTGACTGTCATGTTGTCAAACTCATACTCTCCGCCATAGATGTCCAAAATAGAGCCTTCTACACCACCAAGGGCTTGTCTTGCATTCTCCATTTTGGAGATGTCAAACACACCCTTACCAGTCGTCTGGATATCAGACCAAACATCAAAACGTAGATCACCAATCGTTGCATTGTGCCAGATTGCGAGAGCAGTAAAGGCAGAACCACTAAAGACCCTGCCATTAACTAGCCCCATGTATTCTAACTTATGACTGATATGCTGACCGTAGATTTTAACAATGTTACTGCTATCTTTTACGATTCGCGAGATCTCAAAGGTTTGGTTTTTAGTTCGCAATCCAGCGTCAGCCTTGAGCTTCATTTCTTTCTCAAGGGTTGCAACCATTGGATCGTTCGCGGGAATTTCTGAATATAGCGTATAATTTCCGTTGCGTTCACGGGTTACAGTCCCCTTGGTAACGTTAAGTTCACCCAGACCGTAAGTGTCAAAAGCCGTCTCATTTTTATTAAACAAAATAGGTCTCATAATTTGACTCCCCAGTTTGGAATAATAAACACCTCAAAATTCCCGTCCCAACTAATCAAGTTACGGCCGTAGTCAAAGTAAGGCATCTGAAATTGAGGAGATCGCACCACTTTATCCCACGCTGGCAGATTGTCCTTAAATACTTGGTTTGCTTGCATATCTAGTGTGATCTTGCCTTGCACACCTTTTAACTTAGTCTTGCGACCGTTAATGGTAAGTGTACAGTCACCCGATCCAACCAGTGTGATGATTGGTTTTGCGTTAACATTGCCCAGGCCATTGATTGCAACTCCGTTTGTCAGCTTTTGAGTAGTGCGCCCCTGTTTATAAAACTTGACTGGATAGGTCAAGAAGTTTAACTTTACTTTACCAAACTGCTTCATAAGGCTCGATATCTCAAAAGTTTCGATAAAAGCTGACCGGTAGATAAAATCTGGGTCCCAGGATAGAGTCAAATCTTTATAACCGTCTACGTTTAGCCAGTTGCTTATATAACTCTCGGCATCTGTGAGCTTACGATTAGAAAGGACGGTACAAGGCAATTCCAGCGTTACCGATTTAAGACGGTTTTTTGAGATCAATAGATCACCATCGCGACCAGGGACCGCTACTGTTTCTACGTCACTACCAGTCGAACTGATAATATAGTCGCTGGTCACTCGTAGACCGTGAGTGGTGCTACTAACACCATTAAAAGTAAAACTTCCCATTATGCCATTCTACCTCCTTCCAAATTTGTGTAGTAAGCAAGCTCACGCAAGAGCCTGCGCATATTCTCCGGACTAAAGAAATTATCATTAGCTGTACCGTTTGCGTTAAGTGTATAGTTGTTTGTAATATTTGAGCTTGAGCTTCCACCGCCTGCATATCCAAAGCGCGTAGCTAGTGTATCAGTCAGACCACTGACAAGATCACCGCGACCTGGCAAGTTAAAACCAAAGCCATCTGTGTACTTTTTGCCAGACTCTACTGTCTTGTTAGCAAGGTCAGTCATTGAGTCGTCTACATAGTAGCCGTATTTTTCAATACCTACTGCCATACCCTCTGGGATAGCGCGACCGACTTGATCTCTAAAGACTTTTGATGGCGAGTTGATCCGCAAAGTAGATCGGGCTGCTGCAACCGCGCTACTTGCGATGCTGGCTGCTGCTGCTGCAACCGATCCAGCCATCGCATAGATACCGCTCATCATGCCCTCGCCAATAGCCGTACCTGCGCTATAACCTCCACTATATCCACCAGACATTCCGCTGTGAGCCGATGATTTCAAGGCACTTGACGCACCATGTACCGCGCCGTTTTGGCTAGCGATACCACTAGTAACACCCGTACCAAATTGTGATCCAGCATTTCTACCGTCGTGCCCTAGCGAGTTAACTGACGCATTAATCATCATCTTCATCGCATTAGACGCACCAGTAGCAATACCTTGCGAGGAATTGATACCACCACCGATGCCAGTACCGAATTGTGAACCGTACTGTTGCCCGTTCATGGACATCGCGAGGAATTGAGCCGAAATAGCAAGGTTCATCACAGATGCTGCACCAACTGCTACCTGTTGACCGACAGCGATACCGGTTGCGATACCAGAACCAAACTCGGACCCTTTGTTTTGTCCGTCTGTGGCCATGCCGTCCATCGTAGCGGTTGCGTTTGATTTAAGGGTACTTGCTGCACCTTGCACGACATCGGACCGGCTCAATACACCATCTCCGACACCAGCACCGAGTTCAGCACCTTTTACTTGACCCTCACCAAACAATCCAGCGAGTGCGCCAAGTGATGCATTTTTGAGTACTTCACTTGCACCCTGTACAGCACCTTGATTCTCAGTCATGCCTTGGGCATACTGACCACTTACCTGTGATCCGCTATACTTGGCTTCTGTTGGTAAGTTGTTGAAGGCTTGTTTAGATGCCTCTGTGACTTCGGACGCTGCCTGTTGGACATCGCCTTTTCCAGACCGCATACCGTCGCTTACTTTTTGAGGGATCTCACGGCCTTTAACTTCAAAACCGGCATCAGCGAGTGCGCTTCTGAACTCATCACCGATAGCGGTTACCATGCTCTCGATTTCGGGCGGTAACTCTTGACCAGTTGCCCGAATACCCCGGAGGAAGCCTTCCTTGGCTTTATCTCCTGCCTCAGTCCATTTAGTATTGAGTCGTCCTAGTTGTTCATCGGACGAATCTACAAGGGCCTGCGTTTGGTTGGCCATTTTAGGACCAGCCTGACGCATTTGCTCGATAAGACCTTGGTCAAGCCCGCGTTTAGCGAGTGTTTCAAGGTTCTGCGACCACTTATCAACCGCGTCGATGTTTTTCTGCAAGTTAGCAGTCATTTGATCTGCAGATAGGGCCGTCTGTTGCTCGATAGCCTGGAACGCGTTCTGAACTTCACCTTTGAGATTTGCGAACTCTTGTTGCATCATCTCTACAGCTTTCTTCTGCGCCTCGTTCATGGTCGTCAAGTTATAGATTATACGACCAGAAGCATCTTCCGTAGACTTAGCCTTGGCTTCGTTGTTCTTAACGATTGTATTCGTTAATTCGTTGTCAGAGTCCTCGGTTTTCTTGATGTCGTCTTGGAGCTTCTTGACTTCTTCGTTGTATTTCTTCTTGGCTTCTGTCTTGATACTATCTCGGAGTTTCCCACCAGTAAAACCAAGCTCTTCTACCTTTTCAGTCTTGTCAAGAGCGTTCTGGTACTCTTTTTCGAGTTCCTTCATCTTGTCCTTGATTTCAAGGCGCTTCTTGGCGTTCTCGACCATTCGCTCGTTTGCAGCTTCAATCTCAGCCGATGCCTTGGCAATCTCAATCTGCTTACGGATCGCGTCCGTAGTCATGTTGATTGTGCCTGTGGCCTTGTCGTACTGGATATTCAAGCCCTCAATGCGTGAGTTAAGGGTTTCTGCTGCAGATGCAAGTTCTTTCTTCTGACTTGCGGTTTTGTTCTCTACCGCGTTCAGTTCGTCGATCTTCTTGACTAATCGCTCGTTATCCTCTGCTGTTGCTTGGATCTCGTTTCTGCGGTCCTTATAGGCTTCATTGCCTTTGTTTATGCTTTCATGTAGATCATCGAGGGATTGCTGGAATTCTTTTGCTTTTTCTTTGGCTTTCTTGGTTTCTTCGCTTTCCTGTGTTAACCAAGACACCAGGCCAGCGATAGCACCGACAACGATAAAGACTCCGCCAGACGATAGAGCTGCCAAAGCCCCAGCGAGTCCAGTAGTAGCACCCGTTGCTACAAGTGAGGTACTGGTTAGAGATACCAGGGAAGTGATAAGCGTACCAATCAGACTACCGATACCCTTGATAATGGATAGTCCCAGCATCGCACCTTTAAAGAGCAATACCGCACCTACGACACCAGCGAAGATTGAAATAAGCGGGTCTAATACAGGTTTAAGAAAGCCTAATACACTTACTAGCGACTTAACAACTGGAGTAGCACCACGAATAACACCAATAATAATGTTAAAGGTGTTATTAATAGCTTCTTTGATACTATCCAAGTGTTTGGCAATACTCTTACCAGTGACAGCCTTGCTCAAGTTGTCAAACTCGGTAATGACATTTGCGATACCTTTTGCTACGGCCAGGACGATATTGTTGAATGATGTCTTGATACCCTCAGAGTTTTTCTTCGCCATCTCAGCAAAGCCGTTAACTCCTTTATTCAGCTCAATCAGACGCTTACTAAAATCACTAAAGGTTATCTTTCCATCTTGTAAAGCCTTGTAGAGGTCATTCTGTGCCGATGCCCCAGCATAACCAAAAGATTCTGCTGTCTTCTGCAAGGCATAAGACATGGTTTCTTGTAGGGTCTTCCATGATTGCAAGTCAACCTTACCAGATGATAACATCTGGGTATACTGCGTTAAGCCACGGCTCGCTTCTTCCGTCGATGCTCCCGATGCAAGAAAGGCATTATTTAGGGCGATTGTTAATTTCGTAGACTGTTTAAGGTTACCAGTCATTGAGGTTAGTTTTTGAGTCGTAGCTACGACCGTATCAAGAGAAGTTGGTAAGCCCTCGATACCCTCAGCCAGTAACTTGGTAGATGACGCTACATCTTTTGAAGAGTGCCCCAGCGACTTCATGACTTTCGGGAAGCGTTGCAAGGTATCGAAGCGGTCAATAGCTTTATCCATTGACTGGCTTACAAGGTTCATCGCAGAGCTGACAGCTTTAAAGGCTACCGCACCGACTGAGAAATTCTTGATTGCGTCTTTGATCTTCTCAAAGCCTTTAGCACCTTGGCCAGCTTTATCACCGCCAGCCTTGGCATCTTCACCAGCCTTTTTAAAACCAGCTCCGCCACCCTTAGCTTCCTCGCCAGAGGCTTTCACCTTATGCCCGGCTTGTTTAAAGCCTTCACCGCCAGAGCTAGCCTCATTGCTAGCTGACTTGATTTTGCTTGATGCTTGTTTAAAACCGTCTCCAGATTTTTGGGCAAGATCAGAACTTTCCTTAACTTTCTGACCGGCTTGTTTAAAACCGTCTCCAGAGCGCCCGGCTAGATCAGAGCTTTCCTTAATCTTTTCGCCTGCTCGTTTAAAACCTTGTCCAGACCTAGAGGCAACCTCTGAGCTTTCTTTGATTTTGTCACCAGCCCGACGAAAGCCATTGCTAGAGGTTTCTGATAGTTTCGCACCCTCGGCCATACGGTCACCAGCGCGTTTAAAACCTTGTCCAGCTCTTAGAGCTTTATCACCGGTCGCCTGAATACCATCGCCTGCGCTTTTGACTCCCTGGCCCGATCTTCGAGCTTCGGACTCTAAACGCTTCAAGGCATCTGATAGTTCTGTAAGTTTGCGTCCGTTAACCTGGACGTCAATAACTATCTTTCCATCTGCCATTATTCATCTCCCTCCTTTCCGTCTAATCTGTATTTGCTTTGTAACCGGCGCATTTTGGCCTTATACTCGCTACTATCGTTCTTTGAGGGTTTCCAAGACCGTATCTCTACCAATTGAGATACAGCCGTTCCCTCTGGTAAACCGTTAAGTAGCGCGATAAATTCGGGCCATGTTAGCCGGCCTTGTGCTTCAAAGAGGTTGATATTATACGCTTGCACAAAGCTCGCGTATATTTCCTGCGCGTCTACTTCAAAATCAATCAAACGGATATCTTCTTCCTCGTCCTTGGCTACCGGCATAGGGTTCCCGTGCCGATCATAAACCACGCGCTCTTTTTTAGTTTTCAAAAAATGCTCGTCGATATATTCCCATACGGCTACTATGTCCTCTGGATTGTCCAAGGCTTCGTCCGTCATCATTAAAACCGCTGTACGCATCTTCTCGAGATTATTCATGACTTCGTTGTCAAACATCTCAAAGACATCAAGCACCAGATCAAAGGAGCAGTCCACCTCATAGGTGCGTCCGTTCACTTCAAAGGAGTTCTGTATAGGCTCATTTAATTTCATGAGCAATCCTCCTTGTTATTTTTTGCTGGTCTTTTTTGTCTTTTTGGCTTTTGCTTTTTTAACAAAGGACTCAGCAACCGCCCCCGATGCCTTAGCCCGTTCTTGGCCTAGACGGTCAAGCTCAGCGCCCAGCAAAGTATCTACCTCATCAAATGCATGATCCAAAGCGTCAAGGTCTGGATAACGGTCATAAAGTTTAGCGAATGTACCATCACCGAATAGCACATCGTACTTGATCTCCGTCATCTTCTTCTGCATCTTAAAGGCTTCGTCAATAACTTCTTTGTTAACAATTCCCTCTTTAAGATCGTCAAATTCTCCGTTGTTGGAGCGTTCAATCAGCTCTAACTGATACTTGTTAAAGCGTTCTGCGATCTCTTCCTGTAGCGTTGCAAGCCGTGAGATATTTTCTAGTGATGTATCAAACTGCAGTTCGATTTCTCCGATATCGATCGGGATAAAGTTGCGTTTTAATTCGATTGAAATAGACATGTTTTTTCCTCCTTTAATGCACAAAAAAGAGCGCTACCTAAACAGATAGCGCCCAATAATTCGATTAGACGACTGCTGAAATTTTTGGAAGTGAATTATACGAGATTTTGCAAGAAAATTCTTCGTATTCTGCAGCAGCGCCCGAACCAGCTTTGATATCAGATACGGTAGCGATTCCGACTGCTTGGTTCTTACCGTCAGCATCTACGATCTTATGCCATACAAGTCGTTCATTACCGAGTTTGTATTTAAGACCAGCGATGTGCTTCATGGCTGGGTCTTCCTTGTCGTATGTGCCTTTGAATGTGTAAGAGCCTTTAACAGATGTAACAGTAGTCTCTTCTGTACCGTCTCCGTCGTAGTAAGCTACAGAAGTTGTAGCCTCGTCTGTATCGTCTGCGATGTCTTCGATCCATTTCGCAAGTTCCAAATAAGTAGATTTTTCTGGTTCTACTTTTGGATCAGTTACAGGAGCGATGAAATGCCCACGTAGGGCGTTTTTATAACGTGCCATATATTAATTAATTCCTTTCTTTTTTCGGTTGGAAAACCGTAATGTTTGCTTGAATATCTTGTAAATAGATGTAGTAGCCTTGCTCGTCTCTTTCATTCAAAAACGGCATTGCCACTTCTAAATTTTCGAACGCATACGATCCGTTAGCGCTTGGAATGTCTACGAATAAATCCGATAAGGCCTCGTTAACTGCCCATAGACAGGTATTAGCCTTTTCATGATCTTTCGTTTTAACTGCAATTTCAAACGGTAGAGATACATCTCTGGCTTCGTCCATATAGATCTTATTGATCTTTCCACCAGCTAGTGGATAAACCACAAGGCTCTCGTCCTCGTCTAAATAATCCATACGGGATGTAATAGGGAGATCAAGCGAATTGATAAAAGCATTAAGTCTTTCTAAAAAATCATTTTTAGCGATCATAGTCCTAATACCTCCCTTCCCTTATCTGCCCATTTGTCTCCATACATTCCTTTAGCTTTCAAGTCCCACCGTGGGCCTGTGCCAGGAGTAGTATACTTGCTAAACTTAAAACTACGATGCTTGTTGTAGGATGATCCGTAAAACTGCGCCCTGGCATAGACTGTGTTATATACAATCTGATTGCCAGAAACATGGCCAGAACCTCGAAGATCACCGTCACGGAGAGGCACGAACCTTTCCATGTCCAACATCGCTTGGTTAGCGATAGCATACTCAGCAATTTTCTTTGCATTCGGACCGAACTTCTTATTAATCCGTCCTAGATCAACTGTGATACTAATTCCCATTAGATCACCTCGATTTCATAAGTAAGTATTCGCTTACTAATCGGGTGTCTGTTTGGAATGATCTTAACGATGATGTACTCTTGACCATCTACAATCAATTTTCCGTCGATGTAAGAGCGATCGATTTCAAAGTTGCAATAATCTGTATCGATATACAGCACTCCAGCAAATTGGTCCGTGCGGTTCTTACTTTTTCCAGACTTCTGTGATTGGACGTGTGAGGTACTCTCATCAAAACGGCAAGGATCGATATATAGATCGCCGCCGAATGTTTCTTTCCCCCACTCATCAATACCAACACGCTTTTTTATGATTGCTGTATCGACTAACATTCGCTTATCTATCATAAGACACCCCACTATAGCCAAAACCAGCCACTTTGAGCCAGTTTTCAGCATCAAGAGAGAGATTATACTGTGAACCTTTTGAAACACTCTGAGAGCCACTCTGATAGCTTACTGTGGTTCGTCCAACAGTCACGCTAGATAGAGATTGTTTCTCTTCTGCTGTAGCAATTCCAGAGCGATCTAAGTAGTAAATCTGATAAGCGACAGCGTTCTTTACTGCTTCTTTGCGTAGTTTAAAATCACTTTCGAAGTCTTTGTAAGCATAAAAATTGTGAATGTACAGGTTTACAGTCATTTCTGCCCGTTTGTACAATTCATCGTATTTGTCTGTTTCGTCAAAGCCTAATTTAAGATATTCTGGATAGGTTAAGTAATCCATGTTCTCACCTCTTCTATAAATAAAAGAGGTTGGATTATGCCTCAACCTCTTCCGTTTCTGTAGTTTCTGTGTCTGCTTTCTTCTTGCGACTGCGTTTCGGTTTCTGTTCCCCAGCTTCTGTGACTTCAATTAGTACAGTTTCACCAGGGAATACATCTGCCAACTTTTCGATTAAATCTTTAGCTGTCGCGTCATCAAGTTCCACGACATCACTTTCTAACACTGTGATATCAAGATCTTGGAAGAAAACATTTTTAGTTGTTTTAAAAAGTGCCAATAGCTACCCCCTTTTAAACGACTGTACCAGTTACCTTAACAATCGCTTTCTTGTTATCTTCGAGTGCATACGTACCACCTTTAGCAGCAGCTTGCAATTTAACACCGTCGAAGTCTTCTGCCTCTACTGTACGAGCAGTAGAGATACCTACGAATGGAATGATAATTCCATCTGGTACGAAGTAAGCGACATCGCCAGATTCAAAGTATTGTTCTGGTGTTTCTACAAGGGCAAAGCCTTTGTATTTAGCAAGGCCATTCTCGTCAATAGATACGCTTGATCCTTTAGCAGAAGTATTTGCAGTCATATCTACGATTGCGTTGAACAATTCAGTGCGTAGATACAATGTAACAGGAGCGATCACTTCGTTGTTGCTGTAGTATGCTTTGATCTTGTTAACCAAAGTACGTACAGTAGCTTCTTGCATATCTGTGAGGGCTTCTGTTTTACCTGCAGCAGTTGACAAGAATTTACCGATACGTTTGCTCATTCCACGGGTTTGAGCTTCTGCGTTGAGTTTCAAACGATCAGCGATTGCAGCCTCAATGTTGTTATTTACTGTGTAGCGGTCGATACCTTCGTGGATTGCAAGTGTGTAGTCGTAAGGTACATCTGTGTTTGTGTACTTGATTTCTTTCAATTCACCAAAACGAGATTTACCAGCACCAGTTCCAAAACCACCGTCGTTAGCATCGGTTGAGTATTCCCCCATAACGACAGGAGTTCCGTTGGTTTTAACTGAGAATGCAGTAGTGTTTTCTTGTACACCGTCCAAAATTTGGATAGGAGACAAAGCGTTGATAAATGCTGCATTCACTCCGAATACAGTAGCGAGCATATCACGATATTGTTTCTCGTAGCGAGCAGCAGCTAGGTTGTTATTTGGCATAGATTATGTTCCTTTCTTATTTTTTCTTGCCATACGAGGCGATAATAGCCTCAAAAGGATCAAACTTGCCCTCTTCTTTAACCGATGGTGTGCCACCGACTGAGAAGCTGGGTTTAGGTTCTTCCTTGGGTTCTTCGGGCACATTCCCGAATTGTGGATATTTAGCAAGGACTTCTGCGATCGCATCATTGATTGTCACATCATCAGTCACTTTGCTTTGAGCCAGTGCAATGACATCGTCGACAGCATCAGAACGTACACCCAACGTAAGAGCTGCATATTTTGCAGTCAGTTGTTGGTTTTCCAAGCGCATTGCTTCAAGTTGCTTCTCCTTGTCAGCGATCGCCTCAGATTGTTTCTCCGCTTCTGTCTTCTGTGAGTCTTTCCACTCTCTCAACTGTTCAAAGCCTTCTTTAGCACTCTTGACATCTTCAAATCCCAGGCTTTTAAAGATCTTCTCCTGTGCCTTTTTGGCTTCTTTGGCTACCAATCCATTTACTTCCTCTTGTGTAAATGTCTTAGTTTCCTCTTTTGCAACTTCGGCAGTTGCCACCTCTCCAGCATTAACAGGCTGGTCTGTTGTTTGGATTTCTTCGGACATTACTTGCCCCTCCTAAATTGTGATCTTCCATTCTTTAGCGACTGTGGATAAAGTCGTAAGCGCCCAGCGGGTAACGATCCCGCAAGAGGTAAGAAATAAGGAGGAAACAACCTCTTGTCCAAAAATGAGCGCAAAATAAAAACCGCATGAATTCTCATACGGTTCCTTATAACAATTAAATAGCAGTCTATTCCTGCTAGTCAAGATGCTGGATCACCTCCTATTTTAAAGCACAATAAAAGCGCCTAGATCATTCTAAGCGCTAATTATTTACAAAGCTAGACCGCGTTTTTTCAGTTCATCCATGACAAGAACTTCATCTTCTGGAGAAACCCATGTGAAACGCAAGCGAGCGAGTTCTTCGTCAGTCATTTCAGAAGGAATTAAGGGGGCAGGCTTTTTGAGATTCCAGCTACTTACTTGTTTTAATGCTTCTTCCAAATTCATAGGCTTTACTCCTTTCTTAGATTCATTTCAATGGTAATATTATCCCCTTTTCGTTTCATGTTAATTATATCATATTTCGAACCTTTTGGAAGGATAATCTCGCTCTCTCTATCGTTATCGGTGAAATAAATTTCAGCATTTTTAGGAATGTTGATAATGGTTTTAATAGGTCTATCCTTAAAGAAATTGTATTTAGGAATATAACTAGTAGATGTATAGCCATCATTGTCGAAAGTAGCTTGTCCAGAATTAAGAGCAGACTCAATGCTATCATGCTTTTCCAAAAGACTAGCGTTCTTTCTAAGGATAGAATTAAAATACCCCTCATCGTCAAATCTATTGACTTTGATATTTTTTAGAACTCTATTTCTCTTGATAACCCCATCCAATGTATTGACTATATTCTGATACTCAGACGGCATTACATTTTTATCTCTCAAGTATTTATTGATAGCAAAACTATGAGGTGTACCAATATATCCCAAACCTTGAGGATTCTCATCTGCATAAATAACCTTACGCTCTGCTTTAGTGATTTTTCCTCCAACCTTTTTGAAAGCTGGAATCTCGTCTTCTTTGATGTAATGATGTTCTGCCAGCTTCTTTCTAAGTTGAGCGGTTTTCTTAGCATCTGTATATGGACCTTTGTAGTATTTTTCTCTCGCATAATCACGATGAAGAAACGGCTTATCTTTAAGAAAATCACGCATAGCACCTTGCTGAGTGCGTATCTTACTCTTGTACTTATCTATAAGATCCTTATCACCTAACTTATTGGCAATATCTAATTTTTCTTTACTGTCTCTTATAGACCGTTCTAATGCCCTTTGTTTAGCCTGTACATTAGCATTTCTAATTGCATCTTCTGGTGTGATATTCTTAACATCATCGCCCAAGTCCGGCATATCGTTGATGCCAATTACAAAAGGTGTTAGATAATGCCCGCAGTTGATACCAAGACAGCCTCCTGGTGTACCATAACCATGATCCGCAAGCGATAGGACGCTATAGCCACCCTCTTCTCTTGCTTCGCCATACGTTACAATGTGATGTTGCAGAGGAGCGCAAGCCTCTCTAGCAGTTGCTTTCTTTGAGTAGTAAAAGGTATCAATACCCAGCTCATCTGCTGGCTGTGTGCGCATTTGACGATATACCCTGCGTGTCGTAGTCTTAACGACAGTACGTGCGTAGTTATCAATGCGCCAGTTCTTCCCACCTCGGTCCTTTAAACCTCGAAAGCCAACTTCCTGCCATTTCATAATGGTTTCAGCAATCGCTTTGTCCGGTGTTGCTACACCAGTTGCAACTTTAGCGACCGTCTCCTTAGCGATATTACGATAAACCTCATTAACGACATTCGGCAATGTTGTATTGATTAAATTATCAAGATCACCGCTTGCTTGCTCTATATAAGCTTCTAGTTGTTTCTGTACATGGCTTGTATCAAAGTGAGGATCTTTATTTAGATCCTCCAAGAGTTGGCTCTTGGTGTCCGTGTATATCTTTAGGCCTTCACCCTCAATGACATTTCTTAGTTGCTCTTCCGTGATATCCGTATACTTAGATATTACTTTAAGATTGTGTTCGTTGAGCGCGTGCATCTGATTGAGTTTCTCTAGTTGCCAGATGTAAGGATTGTCTGTGAGCGATGTTGTCCCGCGCTCCAGAAGCCTATCTACCATCTGCTCAAAGAGTTCGACAGTTAACTTATGATAGAGATCAGCAAGACGACTCGATCCAAGTTCTAACTGTTCGTCATTAAATTGTATCGGCAGCCTCTTGCTCATTCCTTATCATTCTCCGTAAATTTCAATGTCTGTTGTATCACGCTCAGAATTGGCAGTAGCCATCGTTTCGTTGTTGATACGTTGTACCATTTGTCCAGCTTCTTCCTCTGTCAACTTCAAAGCGCGTTGAATTGCTGTCTTACGATCAACCAGGCCACTTGCAAGAGCTTTCGTCCAGTATTCCAACTCATTGTTGCGGTCGGTAAAGACACCATCGTCCAGATTAACACTGATCTGCTCCATCTCTGGAATAGGACCGTTGTAAAAATCGTAGAGTGATCCGAGTTCACAAATCGAAATAACCAACTCTTTCAAAGACTGCTCGACCAAAGACACAAGACTATTGCGCATTTGGTAAGTGTCTGAGTTTTCACTTACGATTTCTGTCGCGGTTTTCATACTCTTACCATCGAAGCTAAACATCCCAGCAGATACACCAATCTGCATTTCAAACAGTGACAACCCCTCGTTGATAGCTTTAATGTAGTCCTCTGACCGGATAGGAGTCGTTAGGTCTGTGATGTTAATAGATCCGTCAAGGCTCCCTGTATCAAACTTATCGTATACATTTTGATTAGGATCAAACTTGCGTGTGACTGTGACTTTCTCATTGCGTGAGTTAAACTCTGTACGTACTGTCTGTTCTGGAACTGCTACCCTACGCTGTCCCATCTTGACCTCCCACTTGAATTCGTCATAAGTGGTGTTGATAAAGTCGATTGTACTCTTAGCATTATCAAAGATAGACAGGCCTAAAGGACTGTTAATGTCTTTGTTATTCATGCCAGCAGTCTTTAAGTAAGTGAATAGCGGACGACTCAACCCTTTAATTGTCGTTGTTTCATCTAACTCCTCGTAGAGTTCAGACAATGGCACACGATCACCCACTCGATCCTTAACCTCTGATCTGTAGAGTTCATTAGTGATTGTATATTCCTCTTCATTCTTCCACTCATGGAATTCAATCAAAGTATAATATACATTCTTTTGTCCCTCTGACTTGATTGTTTTGGTAACAATAGCAGCACTCGATACATCTTGCGTATTAGATCGCATAGGCAAGAATACAGGAGCTTGTACGAATGCAATTTTGATTTTATCACCATCAACATAAGGCCGCATGGCAAGTCCACCCAGGGCAAGACAGCTCTCAAAATAACGCTCGAAGTTCTTATTAAAGCGGTCGTTCAGCAACACGCTTTGCACGTACTCGTTAGCATCACTTACAGTTTCATCTACTGTGATTGTAGCCTGTTCATTATATACAAGGCTTGCAATCTTCTTTGCTGCAGTCCGTCCGATTGGTAAGTGATTGAATGGTCGTTTAACCATGTCGCCATTTGTATTCATGAACTCCACATCATCCCACTTGGACTGATAATATCGTAGATTGCGCATAATGCGTTTGTATTCTTCCTGGCTTACTGCAATTCGTGGGTGTTCCGTGATATTGCCTAGCGATTGTTGTTGCATCGCATACTGTCCTCTCTTAAATATATTTACTATTCGTTGTATAATTCCCATTTAAATTAAACCTTTAAATTAAGATATCGTGCGTTATCAATTACAAAATATTGCAGAGCATCACACGTATGGTCGTCTTCCTTGATAACTTTCGGATCGTCGTTCATAATGCTTCTTTCATCCCATTGATACTTCTTGTGCTCTTCCACAAAGTATTTCAAGTTGTTTTCTGTAGGCAAATAAAAAAAGCGTCCTTCTGCTAGAAGCGACTGGACGAACTCAGTCATGACGATTTTCTTTTTCTTAGCTACTGGATGCCAGCGCACGCCATAGTCTTCATAGTATTGGTTTCTCAATGCTCCCTCCGCACTATCTATTGTCATATTCAAAATAGGCGCATTAGGAAAACGTTTCGCTTTCTCCTCCAAGTAGTCATGCAACTCCTTAGACAAGATGCTGGGTGCTTTCTTGTACGTCTTACCCGCTGGACTGTAGTAGTAGTTATCAATTAGATAAACTCTGTCAGCACTCGTCATAACTAAATGCAAGCAAGTTGTAGCAGACTGTTGGTGCCCGCTATCAACTGCGAAGAATTGTCCGATTACACGTTCATTCTCTGGTATTTTATCAATTTCTTTGAACAATTCCATGTTGTAGACATTTGTACCAAGGCCAACTGGTTCGCCCAGGTAAATGTACCGGTAGTAGTCGTAGTCGTTCTCTTTAATACGTTCAATATCTTCCAGCATTTGTTCTGTAACAAAGCCTAACTTATCGTCTAAATAAGACGATGAATGTACTAGGTAATTCTCGTTATTCTTTAGCTCCTCTGCCCACTCATTGATCCAACTATATGGATTTCGTGGCGGGTTGTAACTCCAAAAGAATTGCACGAACTTAGCACGATCATGCTTCTGTCGCATAAAAGTCACATTTGACTGGTCGAAATCTTCCTTGCTACTAAACTCCGCAGCTTCCTCATACCAGACCGCGATGATGTTCCCAATATCATTTGACTTCAACTTCTGAAAGTCATCTTGGCCGTAGAAATATATACACGAGCCAGTAGCGTTGTCTTGTATTTTAAACGGCGATACAGTAGCTTTGAAGCGATCAGATAAACCAAACAAACCAAGTGCCCACTGCATTTTTAGAAATACGCTATCACGAATGGTATTCGCTACTTTACGAATGACGACCACGTTTGCTTTTTCGCCAGCTTTTAGATATCTCAATAACATATAAGCTAGTTTGATTGCGATAACAGATGATTTAAAGGAGTTCCGACCACCTTTCAAAACATTGTAAGGTCTATCAGACAAAAGAATTGGAAGAAAGTTCTCGTTTACGTTTTTTCTGAGAAGATCAGCCGTGTCAGAAACAACATCATAAGTCATCTATCAAGCCTTTCATCTCTTCCGAGAAACTATCAACGATGATTAAACGTTCACTTGTATGTCCACTATCCAGCTCTTTCTGCAATCGTTCGATTTCAAGCTCCAATTTCTTGGCTTGTTTTGTCGAAAGGTATCTACCGAGAAGTTCTTTTGCAGCCTTGGTAGCGTCCGCAAGTGAGGCTTTCTTCTCTGTTTTGATAAAGCCACCACCAATAGGATCGACTGCTACAACTTCCTCAGTCGCTTCTTGTCGTAAGATAGCGGTTAGTTTCTCCAAAACTTCGTCTATTGTGGCGATGGTAGGTTTCTCAAGTTCTTTTAATCTTGCTGCAATTGCTTCTTGTATCTTCGGTTTATTTAAGTTTTCCGACGAACTCTTTGCAGCAATTTTCTCAGAATATCCAGCCTTGATTGCCGCTTCCGTGCCATTTCGACTGATTAGATATTCATCAATAAATCGTCTTTGCTTGTGTGTCAACCTAGAAATCTACCTCACCCCTTTCTAAAACAAAAATAAAAAAGCCGACTGATGCCGACTCTTTCGAGATTAAAACATAAGGAGATTTTACAATGATTTTAACTAACCGTTAATGGTTTTTAACCTCAATAACATAATACCACTTTAAAAGTCCCAAAAAGTTTTAAAGGTCTCATAATTTAGCTTCAAGGTGTTCGATCGCAGACTTTTTCACGCGATGGAATGTAGTCCTTGAACAGTTGACCTTTCGCATCACTTCAAAACGACTGCAACCGTTGATATAATACCAGCGCATGATGAGATTCTCAAGCGGATCTTCCAGGGATTCAATTGCTTGTGCGGTTTCATTGCGTTCGTCCCAAAGCCTTTCCATTTCTTTGTCGATTTGTTCAGACTTCGAGATAATGCGAACGTTTAAATCTTCCGTTTTGTTGCCTTGTTTGCTGCCTTTCGGCTCATCCGAATAGATCTGCGCTTTCTGAACCGTAGCACGCAAAGCAATTCGTTCTTGTCGCAGTGAGTTTAGTTTTGTATCAAAATATTTAAGATTGTTCAAGCGTGTTTTAATGTTCATCCACCCACTCCGTTTCTCTCTGCTACCTCTTTCAATTCCTCCGCACGTTGCCGTTCCCGCATCTGGTACTCGCTGTTTAACTTGTTTAAAATAACATCCTGCGCATTATTTTGTTCTGCCAACCGCTGGATGGACAGTTCATGCTCCTGCACCGTCCATTCCAGATCACTGACTTTATTATTTAACTCATTGATCCGTGAGTTCAAGTTGATACACACGATCATAAATACCAGCGATATTGAGCCGAGGATCATATAAAATAGTTTAGTCATGTTTCCCCTTTCTGCTTTTAAACGCTATCACACTGGCCCAGATCAAGCCAGACAGCCAGACCATGGCGAGTAGAAGATAGATAAAATTTTGTAAGTCCATGTTAATTCCCATCTATTTGTTATACAGTGTTACATTGCTGGAGTGAGTATAATATACCTCGCCATTTTCAAAAGTCACACGAATACTATCTTGTTCGTCATATTTTGCCCATTGCTTTACTTCACCTTCGACAATTCGTCCGTCAACTAGTCTGACTTTTGCGTATTTGAAAGTAAAAGTTGTTCCAAGAATATCTTTATTTCCACACCCCGATAGTGTTATAAAAGACAAACAAACAAAAACTGTAATTAATAATTTTTTTATCATATTTCTACCTCTTCCCCTACTTCAATATTTTATAGCGCCCATCTTTTTTTGGACTTATTCCTTTTAAAAATAGGGTTCTTTTTTTCCTTCTTCTGCTGCTTGTGATATTCACTGTCTTTATTGAAGATAATATCTTCATCTTCAATAAGTTCAGGAATAAAATATCTAGATGGGTATTGTTCAGGTCGTTTCATCCCTTAACCTCCTAAATTGCTAAATGGAACTTCCCACTGATAATCATCATATTCGTAACAAACATTTTTGATAATTTCACCTTTTGAAATTTCAATCTCCTGTGTGAATTCCATGCCACGCTCAAACGTAAAGATTTTAATATCAACATCAAACTTACTTGAAATTTCTTGATAATTTTCTGGAATAGCACTCCACGCTTGCTTGAAATTATCCAATTCAACAATAAAAAATTCTTCTTCAAACCAAACTTCTATTCGATTTTGGTCAATAAACGCTCGTCTTGTCCCATTAATGTAAAAATAGGGAGCTGTGTTATTAAATATAAGCAGTGTGCCATCATATTCATCTTCTAGCGTCACAGTGTCGCTTAATAGCATATCTTTTAATGCTGATGTAATGTTTTCGCTTCTTCCTCTTAATTTAAGAGATCCTTCGGCCCAATTTGGCATTATCCTTCTACCTCCTCGATCTCAATCCCCTCGCAATCGAACACCCAGCCAAAGTCGTCATCTTCTAATTGTTTACGGGTGTGCTTGGTTCTGCACCCACCGATTTCGGCTTTTGATTCCCAAAAATATTCTTTGAATAATAAACCTTTATTAAGATAGCAACCATAATCATTAACACCTTTCACTTTTACTAAATACCGCTTTTCTTCCTCGACTGTATAGCCATTGATCCAAGCGGCAGCAAGCGTTTCTTGATTACGTTCGTGATAAACCCATCTCGAAAGTTTTTCATCTTCTTCGTCTTCTATACACTTAAATAAATCTTGAAAATCCCAATCATTCTCTATGGCATATTTAATATAATCCGCCACAAACTGCGGTATTGTGACTTTTTGTGATTCGTCTAATTGCCGTAAATCTTTCAAAACTCTATCTACTGAAACCATACCAAAGCGATCGTCCTCATAACTTTTTATTAATTCTTGTTTATTCATTCTTCCACCTCTTCTACTTCTACGAGTGGGCTTTCTAGCAACCACCCGATCCCTTTTAGATTTAACTCATCGACCGTGAACGACTACTTAAATTTCAGCTTGTATCGTCTATCGTCTTCGAGCTCGATCATGTATGTTTTCGTTGTTTTATTAAATCGTTTTGAATTGCAAAGAAGACTCCGCAACGACTCGATCTTCCGCCCAGTTTGTTCAGCGATTTCGTCCATCGTACCGAACGCGATAAGCGAATCATTTTTATAATACGCGAACGTGCGGACTTTCATTTCAGATCCCAAGAGTTCCACGTCTGAGATACCGAAATAATCGCATATAGCCTCGATTCCTGTTTTATCGGGTACACGATCCCCACGGATCCAGTAATCGATCGTATTATAGGACCAGCCCAGCTTTCTTGAAAGCTGTGTTTTTGTGACTCCTTTTTCGTCCATTAGACGCTTTAGATTCGTTCTCAAAGCCTCGCGCTGCTTTGGATCATATTTCACGTATTCCATTTTCTGGCCTTTTTCCCCACTCAACAATTTTCATGTCGTATTTTTTGCCGTTGACCGTTATCAATTTACTAGCTCCGAGTACTTCTTTTCTATTTTCAATTTGTTTTATAAGTCCGACGCACGTTTCACCAAGAGATAATTGAGTTTCTATTTCGTCGAGTCTCTTTTCTTCCATCTCTCCAATAACTTCGTAGTACGTTTTTTCTTTCATGCTTTCACTCCTTCCGCCTGTTTTTCGAGCCATTCAAACAAGAGCCCGAATTGCTTTACGACCAACTCGTCGTCATTGTACTTTTTGCATATTTCTGCGATCGCGTCCACGGTCCAGAACCAATAACGCTCAGAACCAAAACCGAGGCTTTGCGCTACTTGGTTATTCCGTGCCATAAAGTCCGGGAGCTCCACACTAAAGAAATGTATATAATTCATCGTCCCATTCCTCCACTCTGACATAGATCCCCACGACCTCAGACCAAAACTTCTCAGCGATCTCGCTTGCGACCTGTGCGTCATTTTTCCAAAAACCAACCTCACTCATGCAATCCTTGAATAATTTCTGTAAGTTGTCCGTATCTGGTGCGGTTGTCTTATACTGGCCAGACCGTGCTCCCTTAATCATCGGAAAGCACCATTTGACCGTGAGCCGTACTGGTCCTTTCAATTTGTCTGGCGGGACATGACGCGCAAGCAAGCTCTCAAATTTTGCTCGAGCATTTTTCAGTTCCTCGGGTTCGTAAAAAATCGGTTTACCATTTCTCACGTTTACTTTTTTCTGTTGGTGTGTCGTCGTCGGAATTTTTTTCATCGGCAAAAAGAACTCAATCATTTTTCGCCACCTCGTTCCCGATAGTCGATACCGGTCCATTTTCCAGTCGTTGCGTCATAGGTAATATATCCCGCTGTTCTCAGTTGGTCCATCACAAAGTTTAAGAGAGTCGGCTGCTTCGCGATCCATTTCAAAACTTCTGAATCTGAATACCAAAAATCTTGACCGGGTAACGTGTGATAAAGTGGTGGCATTTTTTTACCAATATCTAAATTGACCGAATATGTTTTTTTCTTTCGTGCCATAGCTTTTTACCTTTTTACTTTTGCACTTTCTTTTTGCTTTTTCTTTTTACTTACCACGCTCTCGCGCTAAGTCCAAGTTAGGGGACAGGGTTACAGGGTTACAGGGGGCGGGAGCAAAGCCCCCCTGTTCCTGTTCCTGTTCCCCTTGGACCTCAGGGACATTTTCCTAAATATCTCTCCTCAAAGAGGGAGATATTCTGTCCCTCGTTTTGTCCCTGACATTCTCGGGTTTGTCCCTATAGCCTCAAACACGCATGGTTGTGCGATTCCTCAGGGACATTTTCGGGTTTGTCCTTGTCCCTAGAGACACTTCAGGGACATAGGGACATTCTCGGGTTTGTCCCTCAGGGACAGGGACATTCCCGAAGTTGTCCCTCGGGTTTGTCCCTCGGGTTTGTCCTTGTCCCTAATTTGTCCCTGACTCATTTTTAGGTAAAATTTGATTATTTTTAACTTCAAAATCACCATTATTTTTCACCCATCTTCGGATTGTTTTTTCACTAACTGGCCTATCTTCTGTCGAGAAATATTCCATTACATCGCTCAATTCAACGGGGTTTATTCCGTCAAATAATACGTCCATAGCGGTTGTGAATTTTTCATCAGCAGTTTTCTTTTTCGATTCATTGCCTTTTTTGCTATCTAGGTTCTTTTTCCGATTAGGAGTCGTTTCGTCTAACTGAATATCAGCGAGAACTCCCGAATTGTCCAGAAAATGTACTGGATAGCTAAACCACATATTGATAGGTTTAAACTTGGCAAACTCCCGAAGAGTGCCTTCCACGCGCCACGCTGTCGATATTTCGATCACTCGACGGGCTTGTTCGATCTTCTCAGTCCACGGCTTACGATCGAGTACGTTTGGAATTGCTTGTTCGAAGTGTGTTCTCATGACGCTTGCACTCTGGAGATCGTCAAGGCTTACGTTGTCTTGGTAATAGTCAATGTTTGCTGCTCGAATTGCTTCCTTATAGATACGTGTCGCCGTGTGGTTGATTCGTTGGGCGTATAGCTCCTCTGTCACGTCAAGCTCCACTAAGTCAATCAGTGCGTCTGGATCTCGAGCGAATACGCCCGAACCACTGGCCCTGTCCATTGATTTCTTGTCCCCTTGAGCGCCTTTGCTGTGGTGGTGGCAATAGATCACCGAACACCCGAGTTCTGTCGCGACCTTGTCGAATTGATTCGTGAAGTGTGCCATCTGGTCCGCGCTGTTTTCGTCACCCGTAAGGACTTTATAGATCGGGTCAATAATGACGGCTATATAGTTCTTTTTGAGCGACCGGCGGATCAGCTTCGGAGCTAACTTGTCCATAGGGACCGTCTTTCCGCGTAAGTTCCATATATCTATATTTTGAAGATTGTTAGGTTGAAGTCCTATTGCTTCGTACACGTCCCGGAATCTGTGCAAACATGACGCACGGTCTAACTCGAGATTGACATATAGGACCTTGCCTTGTGTACAGTTCCATTCAAGCCATTTCTTGCCCTCTGCGATTGCGATTGACATTTCGATCAAGCTGAAGGACTTACCAGCTTTTGACGGCCCAGCGATCAGCATTTTGTGCCCCTGTCTAAGGACGCCTTCAATCAGCTCGGGCGCGAGCTCTGGGAGGTTGTCCCAGCTATCCCCCAGTCCTTCCGGATCTGGAAGATCGTCGTTTAAGTCCTCGATATACTGGTACCACTCTTCCCAGTTGCGCTTCCCGATATTCGTATCAACTAAGAATTGTTTCTGGCCGTTTCGCTCAAAACCGGGCATACGGGACAAGCGCGACGGATTGCGGTTTTGCGTATCGACTGATATCCCGTTCTTTTGGCATATCTTATATAGATAGTCAACGCGCTTTCTGTACTCGTCATAATTGCCCGCGTCCACTTTCACGATAGCGTGTAAGGACTTATTCCCGCTGTACACAAGGGCCACGATCGGAAGTTCCAGCTCTTTATAGATCGCGTTTTGTTTCTCAACGCTCATGCTGTCCGATTCGACAAGCGCGTACCGATAATCTGTTACGTTTTCGTTTTTGGCTCCCTTGCCATCTAACGGATTGAATCGGATCCACGCACCCGCTTCCTTGTGATAGTCTCCGAGGACCGCTCCGATATCGCCGTTACACTTGCTAAGTTGCTCGATCAGTTGCCCAGCTGTCCGGTCATACGCTCCTTTTGTCGGAAGCCATTTTTCAATTTCACCCGTTTCGTCGTTTACTTTTGGATAGCTTTCCGTGACATAACCGACATTCTCGGACGATTCGAATAGGGCCTCGAGATATTTAATAATCTCTTGTACTGGATTCCAGATTGTAGGCTCATGAATCTCTTTCCCCTCGATCCAGTTCTTATCAATCACGCGATAGTCCCGATCGATCGTATCGTTCCAATCGAGCTCATGGGCTCCCTCGCTATCGCTTGAGTATGGATTGACCCAGCCGTGATCTTTTGCGAGCTGGACAATCGTCCCACCCGTGACGATGGAGCCCGCTTCTTCGTTGAAGGTGTCCCACTTTTTAAAACATTCAGATTTACGATACCGGGCCGGATCGCGTAAGGACCATTCGTCCCAGTCAAAAGCCGTGTACCCCTCATGCTTTAAGGCCATTCCGACGTTTACCCACTCTTGATAAGATAAAATCGAGGGGTCTATATGGTCTAACAATGGTAATAAGTCAAATTCTCTTTCGTTATTCATTAAACCCCTCTATTTCTTTTTTAGTTTTCTTTCTTTGTTGCTACCATTCCGAGGCTCAATCCCAATAGTCCGAGGAGGCTGATCGCGATTCCGAAATCTGATCCCGTATTAGGGAGTTTTGCCGGCGCGCTGTACGCTTTGACTTCTTCAGATTCGTTTCGCGTGCTTTGCGCGTGATTTTCCACACGATTAGCGATTTTCACTTCTTCGACTTTTGGTGTTTCTTTAGGCGCTGGTGTGTTTGGCTTGTCTTCTTTCGGCTGTGGTTTTGGTTCGTCGCGTTTTGGATCTGGAATATCGATCACTAGTTCTGGCTTATCCAAGACGGGAGCTGGTGGAAGTAGCGGAATATCTTCAATATTGATCTCTGGTTTATCCAGAATCGGAGCGTCGAACGGTACGACCCCGCCTTCCCACTCTGGCTTATCAAGTTGCGGTGCGTCAAACGGTGTTGTACCGCCTGTCCATTCCGGCTTATCAAGCACTGGAGCCGGAGGCATAAGCGGGATATCGTTTAAATCGATTGACGGTTTATCATAGACTGGCGCTTCGTTGGGGATTTCCCAAACTGGTTTATTCTCACCCGACGCGTCCCCACGGCCACCCACAAGTTGAACGTAGCTATAAGAAACGGCGCCCGAATCTTCGGCTTTAAGTTCAACTTTATTTGTTGGGTTTACGCTATCTTTAACCGCGCTTGTTAGTTTAGTCTTATAGTTTAAATAGATCATACGATCAAGACGATCCATCTTGATCTCGAAGCCGTGATCTGACTTACTGATTGACTTAACAAGATCCATAGCAGATCCTTTATCAATCCAAGGATCTAGACTTTCAATATTCTTGATTTCAAAATAGTTATCAATTAGCTTTTGGTTTTCGCTCATTTCGTCGATGATTTTTACATAGTTTAGGACTTTGCGCGCATAATTGACGCGTACAGTCCAGTTGATAACTGTCGGATCGTTTTCGTCTTGGCTTCCCCACTTGGAAAGGAGTTCATCGCTTCCGATCTCTTGCTCTTTGCCGATATTGGCCGTTACAAGTGTTCCGTTGAAATTGACGGTAACTGGTTTTCCGCTTTCGACCTTATCGGTCCATTTTGCGTCCATTTTTAGACTCATTTGTTTGTTTAGTGGGTGGTTTTTGAAATAGTCGTTGAAAACTGTCGTAACAGTCCCGGCTGCGCTGTCCGCGGTAGCTTGACCGACAACGGCATTTTCTGGATTGTGAACATCAAACGTGAAGCTCGTTTGAAAAGCTACTTCCTCTGGAAGCGTGAACGTTACTTTGTCCCCTTCGTTGATTGTGAGATCGTCTGGGAAGTGTACGTTCTTATATTCCACGCTAAAGGGTTGATACTTCCCTGTACCGTTTGACTGATCGACAACGACTTCCGGGTTCTTGACTTCGATCACATTCCCGCTCTTTTCAAAAGTTGTTGGAAGTCCTTCTCGTTCATTATTCTTAGCTTCAGCGTTTCCTGTTCCCGCGTCATTGCTAGAATTTGCTGGTTGATCTGCTTCCGTTGTTGAAATAGCTGATTCAGTTCCGTTTGCTGTTTCGTTTTGGTTTGTTGCAATTGTTGTTGTCTCTGGCGTGATTCCTCGATCAGACTCATCGGCATTTACTCCCTTAATTCCAATTGTTGCTGTTGCAATAGTTGCGACTGTTAAAAGTGTTAATTTGTTAGTTTTCATTGTTTTTCTCCTTTTTTTAGTTTGGCAAGTATTCGCTCGCTCTGATTCCGTGTGGTATTCTCCACCCGTTCGCTGCGATTCGATCAATCATGCTTCGAGCGCTCTCAAAACTCCACATTCCGACATTTCGGAAGCCTCGACTTTCAAGGAATCGGATCTGCTTCGGTGTCGTGAGTCCTTCGCTCTGGCGCTTGTGTAAGCGATCAAGTAGCAATTTTGCTTTTCCGGCGTTACCGACTTCATCGGTAAAGATCCCGTATTTCTCGAGAGCTTTGAGTTGTTTTTCTGAAGGTGGGGCCATTTCATAGCCAAAATTAGGAACATAGCTCGAGAGATTTTCCGCATGGATTGACATTTCAAATTGAAGCGGATCGACGAGTTTTCTCTTGCGTTTACGCATTTCTGCGAGTTGTTTCGCGAGTGCTTCTTCACGTTCCGCGACGACGTCCTCCGCGCTCTTGGCTTCCATCGCTTCGAGATCGAGCACGACGCCCGTCTCTTCTTCCATGTTTTCGACCATTTTTTTAGTCACTTCGGGGCTCTCACAAATTAAGTGAGCCGGGCGACAAAGTTCGTGCCGTTCCGTGTGCCATAAGAAATCAAGCAAAAGAAGCTCGTCTTTGCCGGGAAAGAGACGCGTTCCGCGACCCACCATTTGAGAATAGAGCGCCCGGACCTTCGTCGGTCTTAATACGACCACGCAATCAACCGACGGGCAATCCCACCCCTCAGTCAGTAGCATTGAGTTACATAGAACGTTATAGCGTCCTTTCTCAAAGTCCTCAAGCACTTCGGCCCGGTCTTTCGATTCGCCGTTAACTTCGGCTGCTTTAAAGCCTCGCTCGTTTAAGATATCGCGGAATTTTTGGCTTGTTTTGACTAGCGGTAGAAAGACGACTGTTTTTCGATCCTTGCAATACTTGGCCATTTCGTCCGCAATCTGTACCAGATACGGATCGAGGGCCGTTCCAACGTCACTCGCTTTGAAATCTCCCGCGGACATTGCCACGCTTGACAGATCGAGATCGAGCGGAATCGTCAAAGCCTTAATCTTGGATAGATAGCCTTCTTTGATTGCTTGTACAAGCGAATACTCATAAGCTAGACTGTCAAAGTAAGAGCCGAGGTTTTTCATATCACCACGGTCTGGGGTAGCTGTAACCCCCAAGACTTCCGAGTCTTTAAAATAGCCTAATACTTTTTGATATCCATCTGATATCGCATGGTGCGCCTCATCGACTACGATCACGTCGAACCAATCGGGCGGGAATTGACTTAAACGTTTCTCCCGTTGCATGGTTTGAACGGATCCCACGACAACGCGATACCATGAACCTATGGACGTGCTTTCAGCCTTTTCTAGCGCTGTACCGAGGCCCGTTGCGGTCTTGAGCTTGTCGCTTGCTTGATCCAGCAATTCGGATCTGTGAGCGAGCACTAAGACGCGCTTCCCTTCTCTGACTTGATCTTCAATGATCTTTGAGAATACGACGGTTTTCCCCGTCCCAGTCGGGAGGACTAGAAGAGTACGTTTCCGACCTTCTAGCCACTCACGCTGAACGGCTTCCCGCGCTTCTTGCTGATAGGGTCTTAACTCCATACTTTAGAACCTCCTATTTTAGAACGGCCCTCCTGTGAAGCCTCCCTGTGTTTGTGTTGGTTGTGGTTGTTGATACTGTGGCGCTGGTTGTTGTTGGTATTGTCCCGGTTGTGCGTTCAATACTTTCGTATAGTCAACGTCTTCGGCATAGATCATACCTTTTACTTCGTTGTACTTGTTCCCGTTATACTCGCGAGATCCAACTTTACAAACTCCGACTTTTCCGATGATCGCGTTCCAGTCCATACGAAGCGGTTCGCCTTTACGTTTTTGTCCGATCGCTCCAAAGAACGCTGATAACATTCCCTCGGTCGAACTATGTAAGAAGAGATTGTGACGAAGTTCTGTTTCTCCTTCGTTTGCTACGATAGTAAGGTGTACTGTTGCTTTCGGACAAGCTGGCAACTTGCCGGGGTTTTGCGGGTTCGGTGTGTGACGTCCGCGCTCGTATTCCTTAACCGTGAACCAGTATAGGCCATCTGGTAGAAAGACGAATTCGGAGTCTTTTTGTAAAGTGTCGTTCCAGTCAAGCTCGCGCTCGAAGTTGTTATTAAATTGTTGTTGTGTCATGATAATTTTTCTCCTTTAAGCTAAAATAGTGATTTTCTTGTTGCTAGCAAGTTCATTTTTTAAATAATTCGCGATGCTTTCGACGGCTTCTAATTTCCATTTACCGCCATCTGCTTCAAAGAGCGCAAGGTTCGCCGATTTGTTGATTCGGAAGACGAATTGACTAGCAGGCTGCTCTACTTCATTGAAAGTACGATATGGACGCAAGGTAACTGGATTTGGAGTCTTAGCTTGTGCTAGACTTGCTACACCATCGCGAACTGTTGCCATCTGACTGATGCCATTGTCCTGTACTTCTGCGCCTTTTTCGATTTTTAAATGGCTAGCAAAATCCAAGACCAAATTGCGGTCTGCATCATCGATAAACATAGACTGCAACATAATATTAAATTCTTCCTGGTCGCGCCAATTGCTGAATGGAATAGCTGGGACAGATGCTCTTACAGACACAAGCTGAGGGCGTTTGCCATTTTCGAAATCAACTTGATCATACACGGATACTTCTCGAAAACTGTCCACGACAACTACAAGTTTACGACTACCGATTAAGTCATTATCTGATTTGAGATAATCTACAAGACTCTTGAGTGTCTGAAGCTCAAGGATAGGTGCGTACTTACGAGGGTTAAGTTCCTGTGGGCTATATTTATTGCCATCAAAATATTCCTTCCCAGTTTCTGAACGAATGATTTTGTTTTCTTTACCCGCTAGTTCGACTGCGTAAGATAGTGCTTCTTTGAGATTTTCTGTCATAGTTAGTGTGATCGTGACCTTACAGGTTGTTTTAGCCTCTGTGTTGAGGTCCAGAATATTCTCAAGGACTTTTTCAAGTTCTTTGTCAACCTTTTCTTGTAAGGCTGTATTTGCGATTTTCGACAAATCGATTTTAATAGTTTTATCTTTCATAGATACTCCTTGTTATATTTTGCTATGATTTCTAATTCCCGAAACCTACATTGTGAAGGGTAATTCTGGATCTTTCCGGACTTGGTTTTTAATGACGTCGAGTGTAGCGTCCCAGTTCGCCACGATCATATCCCAGTAATTGCTTGGGAAGTTTTCGATCGGTGTTCCCATCGGAAAGTGTCCGCGAATATAAGCGACTTCTTGCAATTCGTTTTCGGTCACGTTATTCGGTGCCATTAAGTCGATCAACGCTTTCGGTAAGAGTCCCGCTTGTGAAGTTCGTCCCATTTCTTGGGCCACCTCTTGAGCAGCCTCTTGCAATTGCTCATTAATGTTTTGCTTTTGTGGCTCTGGTGTCGCTTGTGGCTGTGGCTCTGGTTGTGGAGCCGGTGCCGGTTGTTCGGTTGGTACGGGAACCGGTGCGTTGAAGATATGAGCCACGCTTTTAAACGTAAACGGGAGTTGATCTGGTAAACCGTGCCGGTTTTTTGCGTCCCATGCCGGACGATGGTTCGTGTACATGACACGTTCGCCCCCTTGGGCCTTTTTCTTGCCGGTGTTCGTTGTCATGACGATTGTCTTATAATTCGCAAAGAGCACCATATCGGCCCATTCCTTGACCAGTGGGGCCGTTTTTGAGCTGGTCTTTTGTCCGAGTTTTAACTCGTATCGGTCATAAGATCCCATTTCGTCCGGTTGCTCAAATTTCTTGATTTGTGCGTGAGCTGTCAAAATGACATTGATCCCATTGTCCACCAGTTCTGACAAGCTATTCAATAGACGCCCGATTTCTTCCTGTACGTATGTATAGCCCTTTCCCCAGCCGAAATCTTCGATCCCGTTCTTTTGTTGCTGTGAGCATACATAATAAGTCGCGAGCTGTTCGGCCCAATCGATCGTATCAATGACTAGCGTTTTGCAAGCGTCCGGATTCGCCTTGATAAACGAGATCTCGTTTTTTAGCATTGTCCAGCTCGTTGGCTTGTCCATACGGGCCACGTCCATATTATCGGTCGATCCCTCGGTGTCGATGAATACCGGATCGGGGAATTGACTCGCAAAGCTAGACTTTCCGATTCCTTCGGGTCCATAGATCACGACCTTTTGGGCCCGTGCTTTCCTTCCTCTTGTGATCTGCATTGTTTAGTCCTCCTCGTCGTTGTCATTCAAGAGCCCACGAAGAAAGTTTTCAAAGTGCTTGCGTTTTGCCTTTTCAATCTTTTCGGTCAGATCTTCCAGATCTTCCGGTTCTTCTCCGTCGAGGGTCTTGAGTGTGTATTCAGCTTCTACGACCAAGATCTCACTTCCCAACCCTTTGGCGAGTGCTTTTAAGTCTTGACCGTTATTTTCAATGATCTCGAGCGAATCAATCAAATTAGTTGCAGCGTCTTGAATTTCACTTGTTAAACGTGCTGAAAATGTAAAGGCGCCCTCATTATTTTTGTAATTTTGGATATAGTCGCCAGTGTTTTTGTCACGCAATACGATAAATTTTTCTGTTTTTTTCATTATTTTTCCTTCTTTCTGTTTTTAAAAGCCATTTTGCCAAGTTGGCGCGATTGTGTTTAGTGCACCGTTCATTGCACCATTCGTGAGCCCATTCTCAAAGCTCTCGGGTTTAACACTGTACCCGTCTTGGATAATAACGGAACATTCTTCACCAGTAGAAACGCGTGTCGCGATCGCTTGCAAGCCCTCTTGCTCTAGCCACGCACCAAATTCCATTAGTGTCAATTGGTCCATCTGCTCGAGCTTGTCAATAAGCACGAAGCCACACTCTGGCTTGAGCTTGCGAACGATAGCCGTCGCAACTTGTAATTGTTGCGAACCGGACATATTATCCCAACGTTGCCCGAGATATAAGAGCTCTCCATCTTCCACGGATAAGCCCGGGAGTGGTAAGTCCGCGTTAGTGAGTAAGTCGCGTTTTTGCTTGCGAATACCTTCGATAACCAGATCTAACTCGCGATACTGTTCGCGATAGCCTTTCGCGTCCTCTTCGGCCTTGTCTTTGTCAAGATTCGCCCGGACTTTAAGGTTAATCTGCTCAATATTCGCAATACTTTCTTCGATCTCTTGTGTCGATTCGTCGATCAGATCTTGTGCGTCTTTGCGAGCAATATCCAAGTCTTGCGCGAGTGCTTGCTCTTTTTCTCGAGCTTCCTTGAGCATAGCTTCCAAACGCTCAACTTTTGCAAGTGCCCCTTGATAGTCGTTTTCGATTCTCGCGAGATTCTGACGCTTGCGAGCATTTTCGCCGTTACGTCCAAGGATCTCTTGTTGTTGTTGGATCAAGTCCGCGATTGAAACGAGTTCTTTCGGTGCGTCTGGATAATACGGCTGCTCTTTAGCAAATTTTTCTTTCTGATCCGCAATAACGCCGATTGCGTGGCGCTCTTGGTACTTGGTCTTCTCTTCCATCTCAAGCTGAACAAGCTGATCTCCGACCCCGATAATTTGTAATAAGGTTGTAGCTTTTTCCTTGCTTGTCATCTCCATAAACTTTGGAAGATCAAGAGCGAGCTCTTCAACGAAGCTATCAAGCAATTTCTGGCCGGCCTTGTTTCCACTTGGATCAATGACTTTTAAATCGCTATTCTTGCCCTTGCGTTCGACAATAAGGCCATTTGATAGCGTGATTTTTAGACTTGGGGGAATCGTTGATCCCTCGCGTTGGGCTTGCGAAGGCTTGTACTTGTTACCACCCAAAGCCCACGCTATCGCGTCTAATACGCTTGTTTTGCCTTGGTTATTGTTTCCCCCGACGATTGTCAGTCCTTTCGCTGACGGCTCGATCTTGACCGCTTTAACGCGCTTTACGTTTTCGATCTCGAGCTTGTTAATTGTCACCATTTCTTGACTCTCCTTTCAGACGAGCGAGCTCGTCAAGCAATCGTTCTTCCCGCTCAAGTGTAGCTTTCAGAATTTCGGTCTGTTGCAGATTGATAAACCACAAGCGGTTGAGCGCTTTTGTTTGTTGCTCGATCTTGCGGGCCTTTTTACCAAACATGGAACGGTACCTCCGGCGATTCGGTATATAGCTTCATATTCTTTCTACGGCTTGCGAGCTCGTCCTCGTATTGTTCGATGACTTGTGCGTTGTGCTCTGGAAGGCCTTCTTCGATAGCTTTGAGCGTTTCACTCTTTGCGATTTTCATTCGTTTCTTGTGGTCCTTCCACGATACGATTAGGCCAGCGATGAAGCACACGCCCCCGATTGCAACAGTTCCAGCAACTTGCCCAGAAATAATAATTTCATTCATTTTAAACACTCCTTTTCTTTTTCTAAAATTTCGTAAACGTCCCGGACGTCGTACATTTTCTTCTTTCCTTGTCTGCGAAATGCAAGTCCTCGACGTTCTAGCTTCTTTATATAGCCATGATCGAAGCCGAATTTTTTCATCAAGGCTTTTTGATCGAGTGGCATTTGTTTTTCTTCTATTTCTTTTTTCAGCTCGTCTCTCACGATATCCACGATCGATCTGAGATAGACTTTCGCGATCTCGTCCGAGATCAAGGGTGGCAAGTTTAGTTCCTCCATTTCTTTCGTTCCTCCAATTGTGCGGGCAAGCACTTTCTGATATAATTAAGATAGATTTTTAAGCGAGCGTCGGATTCTTTGTCCGGCGTTTTTTAGTTCATACTTGTTGAACTTTATACTTAAAAAAATAAGCCGGGATATTCTCTGGATCGATTTCGAGAACTTCGATTGCCTTTGCGATCTCGCTATCTTTCCAAGAGATTTTGTTGTTCAGTTTCAGCGATACGCTTCGCTCTGATATTCCCAAGGCGCTGGCAAATTCCGCTTGTGTACCGAATTTCTCGGTAATCTTTCCTAAAAGTTTTGAATAATCGTTGCTCATATTATCCCTCCTTTCTTTTTGTTCACGTCTTGTGAACTTGATGAATAAAGTATATCATGCGTCATGAACTTTGTCAATAACTTTTTTCATTTTTTTGAACTTTTTTTCATTTTTTTTGAACTTTTTTATTTTTTATTTTCTTTTTGTGTGTTATACTATAGTAGAAAAAAGGAGATGAACACCATGAGAAAATACAATACCGCTGATCGGCTTCGGGAATTAATGACTGAGAGAGGCTGGAAACAAGTCGACGTTATCAATAACTCAAAACCGTTTCAAGAAAAATTAGGGGTCAAGCTCGGAAAAAGTGCTCTTTCTCAATACGTAAACGGAATACAAGCACCAGATCAAAAGAAGCTCGCTCTTTTAGCTTTGACTTTTAACGTCTCTGAGGCTTGGTTAATGGGCTATGATGTGCCACGAGGACGCGAAGTAAGCTCTGATCCTGACCTTTCGGGCTTGGATCTGCGTGAGCTGGCAAAGAGCGCAAAGACTTTCGACGGAAAACCATTAAATGAAGAAGATATCGAAGCGATTGAAAATATTCTCGATATATATTTCAAAGGAAGACTATGATAGAAGAAATTTGTGACAAAGCGGGCGTCACGCTCGCTTACTTTGACAATGACTTGTGGCCACGGCCCGGAATGATCTTATCTGATATGAAGATCATTTTCGTCAATAAGTCACTAACTAGGGAGGCCCAGAAACGCGTTATTTTGCACGAGCTGGGCCACTTGAACCACACGACGACCGAATATACCATAAACCCGATCAAGTGCGAGAATGAAGCCAACAGGGCCATGATACACGCGCTTTTAAAGGAAGAGTTAGCAGCTGGGGACGCGAGCGAGTTTAATTATGTACATTTTATGGAGCGCCACGAACTTAAAACGACGGCCGATGAATTAATGGTAATAGATGAATTTTACAGGCTAGTGGGATAGCCAGGAGGAAATATATGAAAAAGGTAACATTTGCAACAGTCGCACTACTCACTCTATTTATTGCCGGTTGCAGTCAAAGCGAGGAATCTGAATCAAATCAAGAAGAATCAACCGAACAAGTGACAACCGAGTCAAGCTCAGAGAAAACGCAAAAAGAAAAGGCTTGGGAGCTGGTAGACAAAGCCAAAGCAAAAAGCAAAGAAGAAAACCAAGGCGAGGAGAAATATAGAATGGCTACTGGACGGGTAAGTAAGGCTAGACCGCTACTGGATCAGTTTGCAAATTCTTATAAACAATGGCTTGACTCAAGTCAAATGGACGTATACTATCGTAGCGATGGTATGGCTGTAGTGTTGCCTGTAGCATCGTCTGAACTGACAAACGACCAGCTACATCAAACCGTGGACGGATTGCTTAAAATAAAAAATGACGTGGAAAAAACTTATAAAATCACTGATGCGAATTTTACAGCACCGCCCGTATATGTATTTGATAAAGACGGAAACCGCCTGGCGTACGAACAAAACGGCGCGATGGTTTACGATAAATAAAAAAGCCCCGAGGACAAGCCACGGGGAAATACATGATATAAGTTAAGTATAGCAAAATCATTTCGTTCTTTCAATTGTGCGGGCAAGCCAAAACGGAGGAAAGACATGATAAAAAAATATACAACCAAAAACGGGGAGACTCGTTACTTATTTCAAACCTATCTGGGGATTGACCCCTTGACTGGAAAAGAACGGCGGACCACGCGCCGGGGCTTTAAAACCATGAAAGAAGCCAAACAAGCGGAAAGAAATTTACTGCTTGACGTGGAAGAGAACGGGCTTCCGTCGAATCAATCGGACGGTTTTCAAGATCCTACATTTGAAGAACTAGCTTCCTTGTGGTTGGAGAATTATAAAACCACTGTCAAGCCCAGCACTTTTGAAAACGTCAAGTCAAAAGTTGAGAAAATGACGGAAGAACATTTTAAAGAGTTGAAGTTGAAAAAAATAACAGTCGCATACTGTCAAAAGGTGGTTATTGAACTGAGCAAAAGCTATGTACTCTATAATCATTATCTATCAGTTATTAATCGAATTTTTAAATACGCCGTTTTAATGGATATACTCGATTCAAACCCTTTTGATAAGGTAATCAAGCCGAAAAGTCGTCAGACTCAAAGAAAAGGGAACTTTTTGACCAAGGAAGAGCTGAGAGAATTTTTAAAACTAGCTCAAACGGCCACGCTCTCTTATTTCTCCCCACTGGTCCACTTAATGAGCTATACTGGGTTACGTCAAGGGGAAGCCCTCGCTCTTAAATGGTCCGATATTGACTTCGAAAATAAAAAAATCACCGTCGATAAAACGGCTGCCCGGATCAAAGAGAAACAAACTCTTCAGACGCCTAAAACTAAAAATAGCAAACGTGTAATTTCTATTGATCCCACCACACTTTCAATTCTAAAAAGCTGGAAAAAGGACCAGATAAAGATCTATTTCAAAAACGGCAAGCATTTTGAAGGCGATGATAATTTCATCTTTACGAATCAGCGGGGCGACTGGGTACACATTCACAATTTTATACCATACTTCAAACGTTTTGTAACTGACCACAAACTAAAACCAATCACGCCCCACGGGCTACGACACACACACGCTTCATTGCTGTTTAGCGCGGGCGTCGAACCTAAAAATATTTCTGATCGGCTGGGTCATAGCACTGTCCAGATCACGCTGGACCTGTACACTCACATAACGGAAGAGCAGCGAACCGACACCGTGGAAAAACTAATCGAATACATGGTAATATAAATATGTCGTATTCAGTCCCGTATTCAGTCACTCCTGACCCCTTGAAAAGTCAGTAATATCAAGACTTTGGGGACTAGTGTCATTATTTTAGCATA
>OBXY01000049.1_pt1 | contig 43905 bp, 40 predicted proteins | sample 1476701 | NCBI WGS metagenome assembly OBXY01 (sample SAMEA2580187, study PRJEB22360) | human gut metagenome | biome: human gut; feature: human-associated habitat; material: faeces | place: Denmark | collected 2008/2010 | reverse complement strand
GTCGTCCTATCGCAGGGGTCTCAAAACTTTTAAAAGAACTCCATTTGATGGATCCTGGAGACTATGTCATTACCTTTAATGGCGGTCTGGTTCAAGAAACCGCTACTGGAAAAGAACTCATCAAGGACCTTTTAGATTATGAGGACTATCTCGATATCGAGTCTCTTGCTAACAAACTCCAAATCCACTCTCATGTGATTACTAAAGATGGCATCTATACCAGCAATCGCGATATCGGACGCTACACCATTCATGAATCTCAACTGGTCAATATGCCCCTTTATTACCGGACGCCTGAAGAAGTTCGTGAGAAAGAATTTGTCAAGGCCATGTATATCGATGAACCAGATATTCTAGATGCTGCGATTGCAAAAATCCCTAAAGAATTCAAGGATCGCTTCACTATGGTCAAATCAGCTCCTTTTTATTTAGAAATTCTAGGGAAAACAACCAATAAGGGAGCAGCTGTTCTTCATCTAGCTGAACGACTTGGAATCCAGCAAGAAGAAACCATGGCCATAGGAGATGAGGAAAATGACCGTTCCATGCTAGAAGTCGTGGGACATGCCGTCGTTATGGAGAATGGCAATCCAACTCTTAAAAAAATTGCTACACATATTACCAAATCAAATGATGAATCTGGCGTTGCTTACGCCATTAGAAAGTGGGTATTATAAGAAATGTACCATTACCAGCTAGGAATTTCTGCTAGTGAGCATGATGACTTTGTTATTCAGAGTGACCAAACCAATCTCTTACAAAGCAGCTCATGGGCAAAAATCAAAGATAATTGGGGAAATGTACGGGTTGGTTTTTATCAAGAAGACCAATTAGTCGCTATTGCAAGCATCTTGATTCAACCCCTGCCACTTGGCTTTTCCATGCTCTACATTCCTAGAGGCCCAATCATGGATTACCAAAACAAGGACCTGGTTTCCTATGTGATCCAGTCCCTTAAAAAGATAGCCAAACAATACAAGGCTTTGTTTGTGAAATTTGATCCAAGTCTTTTCTTGAGTAAACACTTGATTGGACAAGAACAGACGGAAGCTCCTGCTGTGCAAGCGGTGATCGACACCTTAACTAAAGAAGGGGTTGAATGGACTGGCCGAACCAGTGATCTGGCAGAAAATATCCAACCACGCTTTCAAGCGAATATCCACAAAGATTTTTTCACCGATCAAGATCTTTCAAAATCTACTCGACAAGCCATCCGAACTGCTCGAAACAAAGGGATCCAAGTCCAATTTGGTGGGACTGAATTGCTAGGGGACTTTGCTTCTCTCATGAAAAAGACTGAAGCTCGTAAAAGCATTCATTTACGTGGAAAAGACTACTACGAAAAACTACTCACAACCTACCAAGGACAATCCTACATTACTTTGTCTACGCTAGATCTCGAGAAACGGAAAACCTCCCTTACAAAAGATCTTGAAAAAAACAAGGCAGAGGCTGAAAAATTCACAGAAAAAACTAAGCCTGGCAAGGTTGAGAATAACCAAAAAGAAAAAGAGCGGATAGAGGAAGAACTGCAATTTCTTGAGCAGCATCTCCAAGCAGGTAGACAGATCGTTCCTTTATCTGGGACCTTAACCCTTGAATTCGGTGGGACGTCTGAAAATGTTTATGCAGGGATGGATGAAGAATTCCGCCGTTACCAACCTGCTATCCTCACCTGGTATGAAACTGCCCAACACGCTTTCGACCGTGGTGCTTCTTGGCAAAATATGGGGGGCATTGAAAATTCACTCGATGGTGGTCTCTATCATTTCAAATCAAAATTTAATCCTGTCATTGAAGAATTTGTTGGGGAATTCAACCTCCCAACCAGTCCACTTTATCCACTTGTAAACAAAGTCTACAAGATCCGGAAAAAATTAAGGAGTAAATAAAGTTACATGACTCTTACGACAATTTCAAAAGAAGAATTTACCTCATTTGCAAATACTGTTTCCCATCGCTCTTTTATCCAGTCTGCTGAAATGGCAGATCTGCTTAAAAAGCGAGGAAACACGGTCCAATTTATCGCTTGGAAACAAGAAAATCAAGTCCAAGTGGCAGCAATCTTGTACAGTCTTCCTATGACAGGTGGTCTCCATATGGAAATCAATTCTGGCCCCCTTTACCAAGAGGAAGCTATGCTAGAACCCTTCTATGCAGCCTTAAAAAACTATGCGAAAGAAAATGGGGCTATTGAACTAGTTATCAAGCCTTATGATACCTATCAAACCTTTGATAGTAACGGCAATCCAACCAGTGAAGAGCAAACTCATTTTATGGATACCCTTAAAAACTTGGGCTATCAGCATGATGGTTTAACAACAGGTTATCCAGGAGGAGAAGGTGATTGGCATTATGTGAAAGATATGGAGGGCATCACCGAAAAAAATCTTCTCAAGAGCTTCAGTAAAAAAGGAAAGCCACTTGTCAAAAAAGCCAAATCTTTCGGTATTGAACTGAAACGATTAAACCGGGATGAACTGCAACTCTTTAAGGATATTACTTCCTCTACCAGTGACCGTCGCGACTATCAGGATAAGACCTTGGATTATTACCAAACTTTCTATGACAGTTTTGGCGACAATGCAGATTTCATGATCGCAACACTGAACTTCCACCATTACTACACGAATCTTGAAAAAGACCAAGGAAAACTAGCACAGAAGATTGAGAAATTACAGAAAGATCTTGAAGTCAACCCACATTCAGAGAAAAAACAAAATCAACTTCGTGAATTCTCTAGCCAGTTTGATACCTTTGAGGTGAGAAAGAAGGACGCGAAAGAATATATTGAAAAATATGGAGATCAAGACGTCATTCTTGCAGGTAGTCTCTTTGTCTATATGCCACAAGAATCCACCTATTTATTCAGTGGCTCTTATACAGAATTTAATAAGTTCTATGCTCCTGCTGTTCTCCAGGAATATATGATGCTTGAAACCATCAAACGTGGTATCCCAAGATATAACTTCCTTGGTATTCAAGGAATCTTTGACGGGTCAGACGGTGTTCTTCGTTTCAAACAAAACTTCAACGGCTACATCGTCCGTAAGATGGGGACCTTCCGTTATTACCCAAATCCTCTGAAATACAAAATGATTTCTCTCATTAAGAAACTATTAGGACGTTCCTAACTCAAAAGACCAGCTTTGTAGCTGGTCTTTTCTACTATAAAAAAGACGAGAAATCTCTCGCCTTTTTATATATCATTATTTAACAAAGTCAAGCAATGCCAAGAAGCTTTCTGGATCAAGTGATGCACCACCCACAAGAGCTCCATCAACGTCTGGACAAGCCATGTATTCAGCAACGTTTTCAGGTTTCACTGAACCACCGTATTGAACACGTACTTTGTCAGCCACTTCTTGACCAAAGTCAGCAGCTACAACGTCACGAACAACTTTACACATTTTTTGTGCGTCGTCTTGTGAAGCTGATTTACCAGTACCGATCGCCCAGATTGGTTCATATGCGATAACTGTTGAAGAGACTTGCTCTGCAGTCAATCCTGCAAGAGCAGCTGAAACTTGAGCCCCTACGAATTCTGCTGCTTTACCAGCTTCGTAAGTTTCAAGGCTTTCACCACAACAGATGATTGGAAGCATACCGTTCGCAAAGATTGCTTTTGCTTTTTTGTTGATATCTTCATCAGTTTCATGGAAGTAGTCACGACGTTCTGAGTGACCGATAACAACGTAGTCAGTACCGATTTCTTTCAAAACTTGTGGGCTAGTTTCACCAGTGAAGGCACCAGCATTTTCAAAGTAAGTGTTTTGGGCAGCAACTTTAAGATTTGAACCTTTAGCAGCAGCAAGTACAGCTGTCAAGTCAACTGCAGGAGCTGCGATACCAGCTTCAACAAGGTCAGCTGAAGGAAGTTTTGATGCTACAGCTTCAACGAATGCTTTTGCTTCTTCTGGATTTTTGTTCATTTTCCAGTTACCAGCGATAAATGGTTTACGTGACATTTCACATACCTCTTTTTTCTAATTTTATACTACTATTTTACCATAATTTTCGTCATAATGAAAGGTTGCACAAGCTCATTTTACTTTTTACCAAAATAAAAACCCCGTCTTCACGGGGTTTTCTGTCTGTCTATATAATTGTTAATCTGGGAACTAGATCGAATTAAGCTTCGATTTCAGTAACCATACCTGAACCAACAGTACGTCCACCTTCACGGATTGAGAATGTAGTACCTTGTTCAACGGCGATTGGGTGGATCAACTCAACGTCGATAGTCACGTTATCACCAGGCATTACCATTTCAGTTCCAGCTGGAAGTTCGATAGATCCAGTTACGTCAGTTGTACGGAAGTAGAACTGTGGACGGTAGTTGTTGAAGAATGGAGTATGACGTCCACCTTCTTCTTTAGTAAGGATGTAAACTTCACCTTTGAATTTAGTGTGTGGGTTGATTGAACCTGGTTTAGCGATAACTTGTCCACGTTCGATTTCATCACGTTGGATACCACGAAGAAGCACACCAACGTTGTCCCCTGCAAGACCTTCGTCAAGTTGTTTACGGAACATTTCAACACCAGTAACAACCGCTTTTTGGATTTCTTCTTTAATACCAACGATTTCGATTTCGTCGTTGACTTTAACGATACCACGGTCGATACGTCCTGATGCTACAGTACCACGTCCAGTGATTGAGAATACGTCTTCGACTGGAAGAAGCAATGGTTTGTCAGTATCGCGTTCTGGTTCTGGGATGTACTCATCAACAGTGTTCATCAAGTCCATGATGATGTCTTCGTATTTAGCATCACCTTCAAGAGCTTTAAGAGCTGAACCTTGGATAACTGGAAGGTCATCACCTGGGAAATCGTATTCTGAAAGAAGGTCACGGATTTCCATTTCAACCAATTCAAGCAATTCTTCATCGTCAACCAAGTCAACTTTGTTCATGAAGACGATCAAGTGTTTAACACCAACCTGACGTGAAAGAAGGATGTGCTCACGAGTTTGTGGCATTGGTCCGTCAGTTGAAGCTACTACAAGGATAGCTCCGTCCATTTGAGCGGCACCAGTGATCATGTTTTTAACGTAGTCCGCGTGTCCTGGAGCGTCGATGTGAGCGTAGTGACGTTTTTCAGTTTCGTACTCAACGTGCGCAGTGTTGATAGTGATACCGCGTTCGCGTTCTTCTGGAGCAGCATCGATAGACGCATAGTCTTTTGGTTGGTTAACTGATGAAGGCAAGCGACGTGCCAAAACAGTTGTGATAGCTGCAGTTAGGGTAGTTTTACCGTGGTCAACGTGTCCGATAGTACCAATGTTAACGTGTGGTTTACTACGATCGTATTTTTCTTTTGCCATTTGAGTAAAAGCCTCCAATAAAATATATTTTATAGATAGACAGTAGGCAATACAGTCTAACTTTCCTTACTATTTTATCGAATTTTAGATAAAATTGCAAGCCTTTTACCTATATTTTCTTAATTATTCCTCTTCTTTTCTTTTATTTTATCAGCTTGCTGAAAGATCCTGATCTAGCTTTGAAAATTCTCATTTTAAATCTTCTATTTAAGCCATTACGTACCTTTTGCTCCTTTGGGTACAGTGAATAAAAAAATCGGAACAGACGTTCCGATTTTTTTAACCTGAATTTCGTAATCCTGTAGCCACTCCATTGATCGTAATATGGATCAGCTTGTCTTGATCGGCTGGTAATTGGCCGGTCCGTTGACGTCGAATCAATTCTAACTGAATATAGTTCAAGACGTTAAAGTATGGCATCCGATAGTCCAAACTTTCTTTCAAATAAGGATTTTCAGCGAGCAACTCGTCTTGTTCCTCAATCATCAAGATGATGTCCTTGGTCAATTGCCATTCATGTAAGATAATCTGATAGATATTGCGAACTTCTTCTTCTTCACACAATTGGGCGTACTCAAAAGCAATGTCCATGTTGGCTTTGGATAAGACCATGTCCACATTTGACAAGAGAGATTGGAAGAAAGGCCAGTTTTTATACATGTATCGAAGAGTTTCAATATTCTCAGGATCCTCATCGATAAATTCCTTAAAGCTAGAACCTACTCCATACCAACCAGGGAACATCACCCGACTTTGTGACCAAGAGAATACCCAAGGAATAGCACGTAAACCACCAATTTCTGTAATAGTCTTACGAGCAGCTGGACGTGAACCAATATTAAAGCTTGAAATTGCTTTGATCGGACTTGATTCAAAGAAGTAGTCATAGAAGTGCTCATTTCCAAAGACCAAATCACGATAGATATCGTAACTGCGATTCACGACTTTATCCATGACTTCCCCGAAACGATCAAACATAGAGAATGGACTCTTTTGTTCGGCGATCATTCGGTTAATGGTTGCAGAGACGAGCATTTCAAGGTTGTAGTAGGCAGCATCTTTATTTCCATATTTATTGCCGATCACTTCCCCTTGCTCAGTTAAGCGGATACGGTCATTAATGGATTTCAACGGTTGAGACGTGATGGCTTCATAAGTAGGACCTCCACCACGGCCAACAGTACCACCACGACCATGGAAGAAGGTAATCTTCACTCCAAACTCATCTCCGATAGCGGTCAATTGTTGTTGGGCTTTAAAGAGGGTCCAACAAGAAGACAAGTATCCACCATCTTTGTTGGAATCAGAGTATCCTAACATAATCTCTTGATAGTTGTTCTTAGAAGCAATCCAACGTTTGGCAATCGGAAGAGACAAGTAACTTCTCATGGTTTCTTCTGAGTGATCCAAGTCTTCGATCGTTTCAAACAACGGTACGATTTGAACGCGAGCTTTTTCCGTATCGACTAAGCCCACTTCTTTCAACATCACAGCCAATTCCAACATATCTGACACACTTGTTGCATGAGAAATGATGTTTTGACGAATGACTTCTTCTCCTAAACGATCCTTCAATTCACGGGCCGTTTGGAAAATCGCTAATTCTTTTTCAAGCAGTTCAGATTTTTCAGCATGGGTTGCTGATAAAATACGTGGGTCTTCTAAAAGTTCTTTCAAGAGAACTTGACACTTTTCATCCTCTGATAAATCAGAATAATGGTCATTAATTCCAGCTGATTTCAGCAATTCTGCCACACAGGCTTCATGCACACTCGAATCCTGACGCATATCAATAGAGGCCAGATAGAATCCAAAAACATCGATGGCTTCTAGAAGTTCTGCAAATTCACCAGAAATCAAATACTCTGATTTGTTTTCTAACAAGGAATCTTTGATCTTTTCAAGGTCTTCTTTAAATTCTTGAGCAGAGGCATAAGCTGGTGCTTCTTTCTCAGAAATTTTCTTTAGAGCTCCAGAGATACGATTGCCGATATAATCAGAAACTGGCCCTTGTTGATGAGCATTTGCTCCTAATAACCTCTCGACAGCATAACGATCTTCTCTAGTTTCCCCAACCATAGTCCATTCTTTTAAATTGACCAAAGTCTGGATCAATTTTGACTGGATATAGTGGAAAGCCCGACGGTAAGGTTCTTTTTCACGAAAGACGGATGTATCACTGGATAGGGCGGCCATTTCAGCTACTGCTTCACTTGTTTTAGAAAGACTCGTTGAAAGGGAGAAATGACGGTATAATTTTGAAATCTTTTCGATGTAATAGTTCAAAATGACTTCACTTTGAATAGTTGCTGAACGCTTCAAGGTCTCAGCTGTTACAAACGGATTCCCGTCCCGGTCTCCCCCAATCCACATGCCCATTGTGATCGGACGTGGTTGTTCAAGCTCCAATCCATGCTCTTTTGCCAAGCGTTTGTATTCCAACATAAGATTTGGAACAGCTTGTAAGAAAGAGCTATTGTAATATTCCATGACGTTGGTGATCTCATTGGTAACCTTCAATTTTTTGTCACGAATCATATCCGTTTGCATCATGATTTCGATATTACAACGAAGGTTGTTATACCACTTATTCTCATTCATTAAACCAGCTTTAACATCCCGGTGCTGACGAAGAAGAGCGTGAATATGATTGGTTAAATCCAGCATGGTTTTTCGTTGCACTTGAGTTGGATGGGCTGTTAAAACAGGTACAATATTGAGATTTTCAAGAATTTCTTGTGCATCTTCATTTTTTGCAACTTCTTTAATGGTTGAAGAAAGTTTTCCGAGGTATTCACCATCCACGTTATTCAAATGATTGATTTCATAGGCCAAATCGACATCTTCTGAGATGTTAATCAAGAGTGGTAAAATAGCAAAATAACGTGAAATCACTGTCATTTCTTCATTTGTCAATTGTTCCACTAGTTGATTCAACTCACGATAGTTCTGTGTTTTTGATAGATCCTTCAACTGCCTAATTTTATCAAAGGTTTCCGGACGAACCAAATTTTTCGTAATATCATCTAATAAATTGGTTAAGATTTCGGCTTCTTCTTTGATAATATCTTTATTTGTGAAATTCTCTAATTTTTGTAAGACCATTTTTTCTCCTTTTTGAATAGCCATTCAACAATTCCCTTTTAATAATAAGGTTTGATTTTACCTTTTTCTTCAAAAACCATGCCTTCTTGTTCCATCTTGGCCCGTTTTTCACTAGCGTCGATATTCAAAACGAAAGCAATCGCTACGGATAAGACCCATAAGCTATTTCCCCCTTGGGATAAGAAGGGGAAGGTCACTCCTGTAGACGGAATCAAACCAGAAATTCCTCCGATGTTAATGAAGGTTTGCACTAAGATCATCCCACCGATCCCAATGGCCATCATCGAATTAAAAGGATTCTTTGCTCGAATACCGACTAAAATGATCCGAAGAATTAAGAAGAATAAGAGAGCAAGGATCAAACTAGCTCCAACAAAACCTAATTCTTCAATCACAATCGCAAACACAAAGTCTGTGTGCGCTTCTGGTAAGTAACCTTGTTTTTCAATGGAATTTCCTAGCCCCAAGCCAAACCAACCACCGTTACTCATGGCATAGTAGGAATTAGCTAATTGGTGACCTGCGCCAGACAAATCATTAAAGGGGTTAAAGAAGGCACTAAAGCGTTTGGCTACATAACCAAAGACTGGAATTTTAGCGACACGGTCCACACCGATAATCCAAATTGAACCAAGGACAATGGACGATACTCCAACAACTAAACCAAGTAAAGAGGTAAACCAACGGTAGCCCACTCCACTAGCCGTAATCATGATCAAGACCGTTAAGGCCAAGATCGTCGCATTTCCCAAGTCCGGCATAATCACAACGATTCCAATCAGAATCAAGGTCAGCCAACGCCAATCGTTTAAATTCCTTGGAATCCATTCATTGTGGGTCAAGGCTTGATAATCATAATCGCGTATCTCGTCTTGTCGTTTAGAAAAGATCAAGGCTAGATACCAGACTAAGATCACCTTGAGGTATTCTGCCGGCTGGATACTGAAGCCTCCGGGAATTGTCAACCAACCGTGAGCTCCATTGACGGTATCTGTGATAAACCTAGACAGAATCAACAAAATCACTTCAATAAAAATGACAAAAGCCAGCACTTTTTTATTTCGAAGGAAGTTTAGGCTAAATTTATAAATCAAGGCGATGGTTAGGAGACTTAGGATAAAAAAGAGCCCCTGTGTCCGGACCATCCGAATCGAACTCACTCCACTTTGAATTGCCAAGGCACTTGTTGTCGAATAGACAACAATCAAGCCAATGATGGATAAAATCAAATAGGGAATGAGGATGGAATAATTTAAAAGATGTCTTTTTTCAATTTTCATAATTCACCATATTCCTAATGTTCAACCTTCATTATATCATTTTTAAGAAGCAAAACCAAGGAAAGGCCAGAAAAGATTCGGCTTCTTCTCTATTTTCCAGAAATATTCTTAATATTTTTCTTATTTTCATATATTTTTATCCTTTTTCGATGAAAAGATTCCTTTTTTTTGAAAATAATGGCTGAAATTGGGATCTTTTAAGCATTAACTTTTGCCTTTTCGTTTTTTTTACGGTAAAATGATTCTGTATGAGAAAAAGGATAAAACCCGTTGTTCTCTTGGTCTTTTTTATCAGTTTCATTTCTTTTCTCGTTCTTTCACGAACAATTGCTGATATGCAAGCAAGAGCACAACAAGAAACAACCCAAACGATTCCGAACTTCAATACACCTAAAAAAACAACTACTGCAAGCTCTTCTTCTAAAAAAGAGGAAGACATCAATCCAGAACTGGTTGGCCGCCCGATCATTGATATCTCAGGCTGGCAATTGCCTAGTGAAATTGATTACGATGTCCTCTCCCAAAATGTGGGAGGTGTGATCGTTCGTGTCCATAGTGGGGCTCAAGCTAAAAAGGAAAATGCAGCAACCTACTTAAATGGTCTGGATAAATCTTTTAAAACCCATATCCAAGAATTCCAAAAACGAAATATCCCTGTCGCAGTCTATGCTTATGTCGCTGCTAAGGATAAAAAAGAAATGGAAAAAGAAGCAGAGGAATTTTACAAGGCTGCTTCTCCTTACAAACCGACCTACTATTGGTTAGACGTTGAGGAAAAAACCATGAAGGATATGAACGCAGGTGTTGAAGCTTTCCGAGCAAAACTACAAGCTTTGGGTGCAAAAAATATTGGACTCTATATCGGAACTTACTTCATGGAAGAACACAGTATCTCCACTGATAAATTTACGGCTCTTTGGATTCCTACTTATGGATTTGATGATGGCTACTATAATGCTGCACCAGATACCAACACGGAATACGACTTGCATCAATATACCTCTCAAGGGCAATTAAATGGATTCTCACACTACTTGGATCTCAACCAAATTGCTCCGACGCAAGACCAAGAAGCGATTTATCGGAAACTTTTCAAGGTACAAAAAGATGGCTCTTCCTCATAGCCTTAAAACAGCAGATCAAGTGGTTTTCACTTTTTCTGCTGTTTTCTATTTTTAAGGAGAAGACAATATCGTCGCTATTATATGTTATAATGGTCTAATGAAATCTGATTTTGTAGAGAAAAAGAGAAAAGGAGAAAGCCATGGCAAAAAAAAATAAAGTGAAAAAAACCTTGGTCGAGCAGATCTTGACTAAAGCAAAAATTGAGCACGTAGGCTTACAAATCAACGCTTTAGAAGGGATCTTACCAGAAGGGATTGATCGCTCTACTATTTTCAAAACCCTAGCTCTCAAAGGAGATAAAACAGGGCCTGTGATTGGGATCATTCCTATCACGGAGCATCTTTCAGAGAAAAAATTGGCCAAATTATCGGGCAATAAGAAAGTGGCTATGATTCCTCAAAAGGATCTCGAAAAAACAACTGGTTATATTCATGGGGCCAATAATCCGGTGGGCATTCGTCAAAAGCATTCTTTCCCAATCTTTATCGATGAATCAGCCCTTCAGTTAGAAACCATGATCGTATCTGCTGGGGAAATCGGCCATAGTATTCAAATCAAACCACAACTTCTAGCAGACTTCGTACAAGCGACTTTTGCAGATATTTTAGAATAATGACAGAGAAGGAGACAAGATTGTGAAACTATATTTTATTCGACACGGACGGACAGAATGGAATGAAGAAGGACGTTTTCAGGGATCAAATGGCGATTCTCCGCTGTTACCAGCCTCTATTCATCAGCTTGAAAAATTAGGAAAGCACCTGGCTACTGTTCCTTTTGATGCAGCCTTTGCAAGTGATCTACCACGAACAGTCCATACCGCACAGATCCTCCTCGATCAATTGGAAACACCTCTAGAATTGCAAGCAACGCCTGCTCTTCGTGAATGGAATTTGGGAAAATTGGAAGGAGCTAAAATTTCTACTATTTCAGCTATCTATCCCCAACAAATGGATGCCTTTCGCCATAACCTAGCCCGCTTTCAAAATGAAATCTTTGATGCAGAATCTGTCTATGAAACGACCAAACGTACCTGTGATTTTGTAAAAAGCCTGAAAGGAAAAGAGCTCGATACCGTTCTCATCGTTGGACATGGGGCTAATTTGACAGCTTCTATTCGAACCTTGCTTGGTTATGACACAGGAGAACTTCGCAAAAATGGCGGACTAGATAATGCCAGCGTGACGATTCTGACAACAGATGATTTTGAGCACTATCACTTAGACACTTGGAACGACACCTCTTATATGGAAGACTAAAAAACACTGATCTTGCGATCAGTGTTTTCTTTTAGCTTATTTCATAGTTGGGAAGAGAAGGACGTCACGAATTGTTGTTACATTTGTCAACAACATAACGAGACGGTCAATACCAATTCCAAGTCCACCTGTTGGTGGCATACCATATTCAAGGGCTTCAACATAGTCATAGTCAATGCCTGTAGCTTCGTCATCTCCCAATTCTTTGGCACGCGCTTGTGCTTCAAAACGTTGCAATTGATCGATCGGATCATTCAATTCGGTGAAGGCATTCGCATACTCTTTGGTCATGATGAAGAGTTCGAAACGGTCAGTGAAGCGTGGATCTTCTGGATTTTTCTTAGCCAAAGGTGACACTGCTACTGGGTGACCGTAAACAAAAGTTGGTTGTGTCAAGGTTTCTTCAACGAATTCTTCGAAGAAGGCATTGATAATTTGTCCCACTTCTGTGTAGTGTTTTTCAACTGGTACATGTTTTTCGTTTGCAAGTGCTACAGCTTCTTCAAAGGTCATGTCTTGCCAGAAGTCAACACCTGTGATTTCTTTGATCGCATCAACCATGTGAACCCGTTTGAATGGTTCGTTGATTTTGATTTCTGTTCCTTGGTAGTCAATTGGACCATCACCATGGACCGCTTTCGCAGCATGTTGGATAATGCCTTCTGTTAAGTCCATGATATCGTGGAAGTCAGCGTAAGCTTGGTAGACTTCGATAGAAGTGAATTCAGGGTTGTGAGTAGCATCCATTCCTTCGTTACGGAAGATCCGTCCGATTTCATAAACGCGTTCCATCCCACCAACAATCAAACGTTTCAAGTGGAGCTCAGTCGCGATACGAAGCACCATATCAATGTTTTGTGCATTGTGGTGAGTGATAAATGGTTTGGCAGCCGCACCACCAGCTTCATTGTGAAGCACTGGTGTTTCCACTTCAAGGAATCCTTGACCATCTAAATAACGACGGATTTCAGAGATGATTTTTGAACGGGTTACAAAGCGTTCGAAGCTTTCACGGTTTGAAATCAAATCCAAATAACGTTTGCGATAGATGGTTTCAACATCTGAAAGTCCGTGGAATTTTTCAGGCAAAGGACGAAGGGCTTTTGACAAGTGAGTGATATGAGTTGCTTTAATCGAAAGTTCACCCATATCTGTGCGCATGATTTCCCCTTCAACACCAAGGAAATCACCAAGGTCTGCTTTTTTGAAGATCTCGTAGTTTTCTTCTCCAACTGCATCCTTACGAACGTAGATCTGAATTTGACCTTCACGGTCTTGAAGATGGGCAAAGCCAACCTTTCCTTTTCCACGTTTTGTTACAAGACGACCGGCAATAATAGCTGTTTCGTTCAAGTCGTGGAGTTGTTCTTTATCTAATTCTGAATATTTTTCTTTTAATTGACCTGAATTTGCAGTGCGTTCGAATCGCTTCCCAAATGGATCGATTCCTTGTTCACGAAGGGCCGCCATTTTCTCACGACGGACAATCTGCTGGTCATTTAATTCTTCCATATGTTCAGTAGTCATTTGGAACCTCCTAAGTTATTCTCTCCTATTCTATCATATTTAGGCCAGAAATTCACTAATATTTACCAATTAAACAAAAATAAGAAGGAAGAAAAAATGCAGCTTCTTGAATGAATACTCTAAAACATCTGAAGACCGTCGTTGACTACCTAAATAGCTTGACCTGTATAAGACAATATGATTGAAAAGGGTTCGACAAAAGTACAAAAAAGGAGCGTGGTGAATCCTGAACCATTCATCCTGACCCGCTCCTATTTTTTATTCATAACGCAGTGCTTCGATCGGATTTAACTTAGAAGCCTTATTCGCTGGTAAAATTCCAAAGATGATGCCTACAAAAGCAGAGAAAATAATACTGCCGATGGCGACATTTAAGGAAATAATCGGTGGTCCTTCTAGGGAGGCTGCTGCGAGTGTAGTAATCAAGCTATTCACACCATAAGCAAGGCCAAGTCCAATCAGCCCACCAATGATGGTCAAGACCATCGACTCAATCAAAAATTGAACCAGAATCTTACCTCGGGTTGCTCCCAATGCTTTGCGAAGGCCAATTTCTCTCGTCCGCTCAGTGACAGAAACCAACATGATATTCATGACTCCGATCCCACCAACTAAGAGAGAAATCCCAGCAATAGCTCCGATTACTGATGTCATAATTCCTACTACTTTGTTGGTTTCCTCTAGGATGCTATCCAAATTAAAGATTTGAAATTCTCCCTGGCGAACACCTGAAAGTTCTGTTAACTTTTGAGCAGCTTCGATCCCGACGGTTTTGATCTGCTTCACATCCGGCACATGGACGACAATATTTTGAATTTCATCCGTTCCGAATTCAGATGCCAGCTGGGTATTGGCCATCAAGGCGCTTCCACCTGAAGAAGCTCCATAGAGGGCTGTCCCTGCATTTGGATCCTTGAAAATACCAACGACACGATAATTGTTGTCCCCAACAGAGACCACCTGATTCAGTGGATTCTCCGTTCCAAATAATTGTTGGGCCAATCCTTCATCAAGGAGCACCACCCGGGAGAAATTACTATAGTCTGAAGGGGTTAATTTTCGTCCAGATAAGAGCTCAACCTTTTTGACAGAAAAATAGGTTTCATTTACCCCTTGGATGTTTACCCCTTCTGCTTTTTTCTTTTGAAAAGCAATGGTTGCATTGGAGGTATTGCTAACATAGTAACCATCGATGCCTTGAATCTTGGTTAATTCCTTAACCCAAGATTCTTGCACAACTGGTGGTGCTTCTTGGACTTGACCATCAACATCTTCAGCGTTTTCCCCATCGATATCCGATGGAGCAGCCATCCCTCGGTCTTCAGCTGCAGGGCCACTTTCGCCTCCGCCTCCGCCTTCTCCTTCTCCAGTATCATCAGAAGGGCCAATATTGATTCCTGTTACATAGCCACTCTTGTTGGGAGAATAGGAGATTTGTACATACTCTTGGTCCTTGGTGAAGGTCTTGGTGACACCAGCTTTCATACCATCTCCCAGAGCCATGATGACAACGACAGAAGCGACCCCAATAATGATCCCCACCATGGTCAAGAAAGACCGTAATTTATGGCTCATAATCGAGCTGATCGCAAATTTCCAATTTTGCATTAGGTCCCCCTTTCCAGCTTGCTATCTGAGGAGATCACTCCATCACGAATGACGATGCGACGATGCGCAAAGGCTGCAATTTCTGGCTCGTGTGTAACCATGATAATGGTTTTTCCTTCTTGGTTTAGCTTGGTTAACAAGTCCATTATTTGCTCCCCCGTCTTGGTATCTAGGGCTCCAGTCGGCTCATCTGCTAAGACGATGGCTGGCTGATTGACAAGGGCTCGAGCAATCGCAACCCGCTGTTTTTGACCCCCTGAGAGTTCCGACGGCAAATGGTGCATGCGAGAATGGAGCTCCACCTTTTCAAGGTACTGCTCAGCTAATTCCTTCCGTTTAGCAGGATGAACCCCTGCATAAATGAGAGGCAGTTCTACATTTTGAAAGGCATTGAGCTTAGAGAGAAGAAAGAATTGTTGAAAGACAAAACCGATCTGTTCATTTCGAACACGTGCTAATTTTTTCTCACTGAGATTTCCAACCTCCTGACCTTCTAGGAAATACTCTCCACTGGTCGGGCGGTCCAACAAGCCAATGACGTTCATCAAGGTCGATTTCCCTGAGCCAGATGGACCCATAATGGCCACAAATTCTCCCTCTTCGACTTCTAAATCGATGTCTTTTAAGACACGAAGTTCCTGATCCCCATTTTTATAGGTTTTATTAATTCCTTTTAGCTCAATCAATTTTGTCATATTTTCCGATCTCTTTTCCATCTTCCAGTTTCTCATTAGGATTCACAATAACTTGAGCATCTTTCTTCAAGCCTGACAAGATTTCCTGGTTTTCAGCATCGGCGTTACCAAGAGTTACTTTTACTTTCTTAGCCTTGCCATTTTCGACCGTCCATACATAACTCGTATCCCCATCAGCCATGACACTTGTCACGGGAACAAGGGGATGTTGAGTAGAACTTTTGACTTCAATATTGACAGAAAAGCCTTGTTTGAGTTCTCCAATCTCACTGGTAATATCCACTGTAAATGGGTACTTGGCTCCACCGCTTCCTTGTGTTCCACCTGCTGCATTGGCACCTGCTTGACCCGCGTCAGTCGGATAGTTCGCTACATAAGAAATCTTTCCTGTCCAGGTTTTATCCGGATAAACCTTGGAAGTGAGGACCACTTCCTGACCCTCAGAGATATTGGCCAAATTGTATTCAGATAATTCCCCTTTAACTTGTAAATTCCCGTTGCTCACAATGTGAACCAGAGTTTGGTTGGTCCCTGTAGTCGATTTTGAAACATCTTTATTGACTTCGACCACGGTACCATCTGTATTACTCCTGACTGTTGTCGCATCCAGAAGAGCCTTAGCCTTGTTCATATTATCGACCGCATCTGACTTAGCATCTCGTAAATCGCTAGCTTGAGAATCGACTGTTCGTTGGGTCTGCGAAGCCGATTTGGCATCTGCTTCTTCATCTCCTGTCGTATCAATGGTCACACCATTTGTCAGTAAATCATTTAACTGACGATCTGCCTTATTGACAGCACGAACGGCTGCATCATAAGCGGTTTGGGCCTCTGTACTGCTATACTGAACAATCGGCTGACCGGCTGTTACTTGATCTCCTACATTGACCAAAATCGACTGCAAATCCCCTTTGGTTCCATCAAAATAGACATACTGCTCCTGGTTGGCAGTGACTTTCCCAGTTAACAAGACTGAAGAAGCGATCGATCCATCCTTGACCGTTTGCACCATTGGAGTTTCTTTCGTGATTGCTTGATCAGGAGTACTTGGGTGCGAAAACACCATCACACTTCCTGTTCCAATCACCGCAATAGCTGCACCTGCAGCTGCAAATAGTTGCCATTTTTTCAATTTCTTCATCGTTTTTCTCCATCAAAGAAAGCGTTTTATTCTATACCATAGTATACCATATTTCCTTACTTTTCTATCTAAAATTGACACGGCAACATGAAATTTAAATGCTTGGTAACATGCTAAACCCTTGACTTTTGTAACAGTTGATATTACAATCAAACTGAAGTCCCATTTAGGAGGAAAACATGAAAGAATTTGATATTATTTCAATCGGTGGAGGTAGTGGAGGAATCGCTACGATGAACCGGGCTGGAGAGTACGGAGCGCGCGCTGCTGTCATTGAAGAAAAACAATTGGGTGGCACCTGTGTCAACAGAGGATGTGTGCCTAAAAAGATTATGTGGTATGGTGCACAAATTGCAGAAGCAATTCGCGATTATGGACCAGACTATGGATTTACTTCTGAACAGACAAAATTTGATTTTGCAACCTTAAGAAAAAATCGCGAAGCCTATATTGACCGTTCCCGTAATTCCTATGATGGCAGTTTCAAACGCAATGGGGTTGAACGAATTGAAGGACGTGCCCGTTTTGTGGATGCTCATACGGTTGAGGTAAATGGAGAAACCATTAAGGCCAAGCATATCGTAATTGCGACCGGTGCCCATCCCTTTATTCCTTCTGTTCCTGGAGCTGAATTTGGCGAAACTTCTGATGATGTCTTTGCTTGGGAAGAACTTCCTACATCTGTTGCCATTATTGGAGCTGGCTACATCGCAGTGGAACTAGCCGGTGTGCTCCATGCCCTTGGTGTTCAGACCGATCTCTTCGTTCGCGGTGATCGTCCCTTAAGAAAGTTTGATTCCTACATTGTCGATGGCTTAATGGAAGAAATGGAAAAACAAAACCTTCCGCTTCACAAACATAAGGTTCCCATGAAGCTTGAAAAATTAGAAGACGGTCGTGTGAAGATTTATTTTGAGGATATGACCAGCCACGTGGCAGATCATGTTATCTGGGCAACAGGACGAAAACCAAACGTCCAGGATCTCAATCTAGAAGCTGCAGGCGTCACCTTAAATGAAAAGGGATTCATTGAAGTAGATGAATACCAGAATACAGTTATTCCAGGAATCTATGCTCTTGGGGATGTTACAGGAGAAAAAGAATTAACCCCTGTCGCTATTAAAGCTGGACGCACTCTTTCTGAACGACTATTCAATGGAAAAGTCAATGCCAAAATGGATTATACAAACATCCCAACCGTTGTCTTTTCTCACCCTGCTATTGGAACCGTTGGCCTAACGGAGGAAGAAGCCCAGCAAACTTATGGTAAAGAGAATATCAAAGTCTATACTTCTCAATTTGCTTCCATGTACACCGCTGTTACCCAACACCGCCAGCAAGCAAAATTCAAACTCATCACTGCTGGTCCCGAAGAAAGGGTCGTTGGCCTTCATGGTCTTGGCTACGGAGTCGATGAAATGATCCAAGGATTTGCAGTTGCTATCAAGATGGGAGCGACAAAAGCCGATTTCGATGCAACTGTCGCCATTCACCCAACCGGATCCGAAGAATTTGTGACGATGAGATAAAAAATAAGAGGCTGGGACAAAAGTCCTAGCCTCTCAATTGTTTTTGGATTGTCGAGCAAGACGCAGTGGTTGAGTGGGCTCTAATACGCTGATTTCATCAGCTTTTACAGCCCTACTCAACTGTGCGGAGGTGGGACGACGAAATCGAATTCTAACGAATTACCGATTTCTGTCCCACTCTCTTTTTCTTTGTTTATGGTAAGATAGCAATAGCACGAACAGGTGAACCAGTTGCCTTGTCCCAGTGAGGGAAGGCAATTGAAATCAAGGCACCTACGGCTGGCACTTGATCCAAGTGGTTCAAGACTTCTACTTGGTAGATATTTTGCTCCAAAAGGTAGTATTCATTGACCAAGCCGTGTTCTGCTGCTGGAATACCAGCATCTGTGTCAAAGGTTTCATGGCCCACAGCCTTGACATGGCGTTCATGAATCAAAAATTCCAAGGCTTCACGGCTCCATCCTGGACTTTGTTGAACCCCATTTTCATCGAGGTTACGCATAGCATCTTGATCTGGCCAACGTTTTGACCAATCACTGCGGAAGGCAACAAAAGCACCCTCAGCAATTTGTCCATGCTCTGCCTCAAAGTCTAAGATATCTTGTTTGCTTAAGATAAAGTTTGGATTGGCTGCAACTTCTTTAGACTTGTCGATAACATAAAGTGGCAAGAGAAGATCTTTGAGGTCAATCTCATCCAACCAACGACCCCCTTCTACAAAGTGAATCGGTGCATCAATATGCGTTCCGTATTGACCAACCACTGTAAATTTTTGAACATGGAAGCCATCTTTTAATGTGAAAAGATCTTCTTGTTGCAAAGCAGGAAGGGCTGGGAAGTGTGGACTTTCCGCATTGATCTGGTGACTCAAGTCCACCCATTTTTTAGCTTGCAATTCTTTATAAATACTTAGTAAATCTGACATGTTTCTTCCTCCTTATTCGCCCCAAACTTCAGCGACAATTTCCTTAATCAAACCGATTTTTTTCCATTGGTCTTCTTCTGTCAAAATGTTTCCTTCTTCTGTCGAAGCAAAGCCACACTGAGTCGACAGGTAAAGATTTTCCAACGGTACATACTGACTTGCTTCTTTAATACGAGCAATCACTTCGTCCTTGTTCTCCAATTGACCACTCTTAGATGTCAAGAGGCCTAATACCACTCCTTTACCAGGGGTTACTTCCGCAAGTGGTTCAAAACCACCAGCCCGATCGGTATCAAACTCTAGGAAGTAAGCATTGACCGCTTCTTCTCCAAGGAGTTCTTTAGCAATCGGCGTATAACCACCTGATGAAGCCCAAGTGGAATGGAAGTTCCCACGACAAACGTGCGTATTGACGGTTAAACCAGCTGGAACATTTTGGTAGACATCGTTGTTAAAGGTCAAGAAGAGATCAGCGAGTTCTCGGCGAACCTCATCTTTTGACTTGCCTTGAGCTGCTCCCCAAGCCGTCAAGAAATTATCATCTACCAAGACACCCCACGTACAGTCATCTACTTGAAGGGTCCGAAGTCCTGCATCATACAAATCTTGAATCACTTGAAGATAGGCTTGCTTGATGTCTTCACGAACAGCCGCAAAATCAGGATAGATGGTATTCAATTGTTCTACATGTTCTGCATCACGGATCAATTCAAAATAGAATTGCGCAGGTGCTGGGATGGTATATTTAGCCTCTACACCATCTACATCTGCCACAAGATCCCTCAAGAACTTGTAATGCTCTACAAATGGATGATTGGCTCCTGTGATTTTTCCAACGACAAGTGCTGAGTCCGCCTTGGTTGTTTCATCATGGAATTGATAACCTTGAGCAGCTTGGACATGATCAATGCCACCAAAGCCCCAGAAGAAATCCAAATGCCAATAAGCACGGCGGAATTCTCCATCTGTTACTGACTTCAGACCAGCAGCAATTTCCTTTTCAACTAAGTCACGAATAGCCTGATCTTCTACTTTTGTTAAGTCAGCCTGACTGATTTTTCTAGCTGCGAAATCTTCACGAGCCTGAACCAAAGCGGCTGGACGAAGAAATGAACCAACATGGTCTACACGATAAGGTGCATGTGTATATGTCAATATGATTCCCTCTTTCCTATAAGTTTTACATTAATTCATCAATGCAACCATTATAGCAGTCTAAAACTTGATAAACAAGGGTTTAGGATAATCTAATATCTTTGACATCTATATAGCCTTAGGCTATAACAAAAAAGAAGTCCTTGAAGGACCTCTTTTCTTAATTTTTAAATGCATCGAGCATGACTTGAAACTCTTCGTTCGTGAGTGTAATGCCTTTTCCCATCTTTGTATGGTCGGGACTCCAGGTCCGGATATCATACTTAGCAGGAGCACCATTAAAACTCACACGGTTTAATTCTTTGGTCCAACCCTTGTCATTTTCTGACAAGACCAATAAATGTTCTTCGATTTGGAATGAAAATTCTGCCATTTCACGACTCCTTTCTTGCCTTCTCATCTCTAATATTCGTAAATCATTTACAAAATCGTTGAAATTATCTATAATATATTGTATCAAGTTATGGAGAATTTAGCTATGAAAAAATTTCTCGAGATCGTTAAAGACCGAGCAAATGAATTTTTCAATGGAAAAGTCAGTACCCCTGCCCCATTAGAAGATGAGGGAATTATTGAAATCATTCAACAAGCATTGCGAAAAAAACAAGGGGTACATGTTATTTTTTCAAATAAGAGTTTTACAGGCGATATTGTCAAGTATGACCAAGAACGCCGACAACTGATCGTGAAAAATTTTAAAAAGAGTATGTCCACGATTATTCGGATTTCTGAGATCCAGAAAATCAGTTTGGTCCCCAATAATATTCGCATCGCCCAACAAAAAGGAGAGGTTTAACTGTACTGACCCCAAAAAGTTAGACAATTAATTTAAGCAAAGGATTTAGTTCTGTATTGTACAGGACTAAGTCCTTTTAGTTTTACCTTAATTCGTTTGTTGTTGTAATAATCAATATAGTCGACAATAGCTTGTTCCAAGTGCTCAAGTGACTGAAACGTATTCTCATAACCATAAAACATTTCAGACTTAAGAATGCCAAAGAAAGATTCCATCATACCGTTATCTGGGCTATTTCCCTTACGTGACATAGATGGTTGGATTCCCTTATTCTTTAAAAAATGATGATAGAAATCGTGTTGGTATTGCCATCCTTGGTCACTATGGAGAATTGTATTTTCGTAATGGTTCGCTGTAAAGGCTTGTTCTAGCATAGCTTTCATTTGTTGTAAGTTAGGCGAAGTAGAAAGATTGTAGGAGATAATTTCGCTGTTAAAGCCATCTAAAACTGGTGATAAATAAAGCTTTTGACTGCTTGCTGGAATGGCAAATTCTGTCACATCTGTGTAGCACTTTTGCATTGGTTTGGTTGCTTCAAATTGACGTTGAATAAGGTTATCTGCTTTCTTGCCAACCTCTCCTTGGTATGAAGAATACTTCCGTTTACGGCGAATTCGAGCCGTTAAACCAAGTACTTTCATAAGACGCTGCACCTTCTTATGGTTCACTACAAAGCCACGATTTCGTAATTCTAGAGTCATGCGACGATAGCCGTAATTTCCTTTATGCTCAGTATAAATTGACTGAATTTCAGCTTTAACTTGCTCATCCTTATCGCTTTGATCCAGCTGTTTTAAGTGATAATAATAAGTTGAACGGGCAAGCTTAATAATCTTTAGAAGGATATCTAAAGAAAACTCTGTTACCAATCCTTGAACAATTTCCGCTTTTCTTCTTGCTCTTTTTCCTCCTTCAATCGGAGTTCTCTCAACTTTTTTAGAACAGCATTCTCCGCTCTCAGGTATTCATTTTCTGCTTGAAGACGTTCTAACTCTGTCATTTCTTCAGGTTTCTTCTTTGGCTTGCGTCCCATTTTAGGTGCTCTCCCTCTTGTTTTCTCAACAATAGTATACCCATTTTTCTTGTATTGTGCCAGCCAATTTGGAAGCATTCCTTGGTTTGGGAGAGCATAATCTAGAGACACCCTTATTTGTGAACGACCTTCAAGCAGAACTTTATCAATAATTTCTCGTTTTAATTTAGGAGAATAATAACGGTTCTTCCCCTTTTTGACGAACTCTATACCGTAACGATCAATCAATTTAATCATGTACCTAAGATTAGGAATATTTATCCCGAATATATTTGAAAGCTCTTTGAAGCTTCGCCCTTGTTTTCTAAGTTCATAGATCTGAACCTTATCCTTATATGTCAATTTCATAATAAATACACCCCAAAAGTTAGATTTTTTCTGTCTAACTTTTGGGGTGCGGTTCAATTCAAGGACTCTTTTTAAACGAATTTAATACCAGCCATTTGCCAACCAGAAATTTTTAGCTGCTGACCATGATCCATAACGGTTGACAACGTATTGATTGGCCACTTTTTCTTGGTTTGCAGGTGATAAATCACCATTCAAATAGGTGAGAGTTAATTGGTAACGACCATAATATTGGCCATTTTGTGCTGTATAACTACCACTTGATTCTTTTTGGGCAATCCATTCCTTAGCAGCTGCATCTTCCGCACTCAAGCCATCTGAAGCAGAGACAGTCGTTGTTGCTTGTGTAGTATCCGTTTTACTAGTAGTAGCTTGCTCCGTAGTTTTCTGCGTTGTTTTTGCATCTTCAATCTCAAGAACTTGACCAACTGAGATAAGGTTCACGTTACTAATCTTATTTTTCTTAGCAATCGCATCAACCGTTGTGTTCTTCTCTTTAGCAATAGCTGATAAAGTATCACCTGATTTTACAGTATAAGAATCTGCATTCGCTACAATGGGAAGGAAAAGTCCTGCAAGTAAACTAAGTCCAATAATATGTTTCATCATTTGTTTTTTATTCATTATTATGTACTCCTTTATTGGTATACCTCTATACTACACAAGAAATATTTCATATTTATTGAAATAATGTGTCAAATATTTCAGTCAGATGTTAGAAATACTAAAAATCCAGGATAATATAAATGCTTTAAGCCCCCTTTAAGATTTCTCAGATATTTCGGGAAAAATAGAAGAAATCATCAGCCATATCTGATATAATGAAGTAAAGTGATCACAAAGGAGCAGAGCATGAACTCTTTAAAATTCCAATCAGTTTTTGATATTATTGGACCTGTGATGATCGGCCCATCCAGTAGTCACACTGCAGGTGCTGTTCGAATTGGTAAAATTGTTTCTTCTATCTTTGGAGAGGAACCAAAAGAAGTTGAGTTCCAATTATTTAATTCCTTCGCCAAAACCTATCGTGGTCATGGAACAGATTTAGCCTTAGTAGCGGGCATCTTAGGAATGGACACAGATGACCCTAGAATCCCAGATAGTCTAAAAATTGCACATGAACGAGGCATTCGGATTGTTTGGTCTATTCAAAAAGAGAGCAATGCTCCTCACCCCAACACAACAACCATTACTGTAAAAAATGACCATAAAACGATTTCTGTCACTGGAATCTCCATTGGTGGTGGGAATATACAGGTTACTGAGTTAAATGGCTTTGCTATCTCGCTAAATATGAATACTCCAACCATTATCATTGTGCATCAAGACGTCCCTGGGATGATCGCTCATGTGACAGAAGCCCTTTCTCGCTATGATATTAACATTGCACAGATGAATGTGACGCGGGAAAAAGCTGGAGAAAAAGCGATTATGATTATAGAAGTTGACTCAAGGAGTTGTGAATCAGCGATCGAAGATATCCGTCAAATTCCTCATCTTCATAATGTCAACTTTTTCAAATAAGGAGTTCGTATGTTTTATTCAATTGTAGACCTCGTAGAACAAGCAAGCACACAATACGAAGGAAACGTCGCAGAGTTAATGATTGCAACTGAATTTGAACTAACTGGTCGTGAACGCGAAGAAGTCCTCCGATTAATGACCCGTAATTTAGAAGTGATGATTGATTCTGTAAAGTTAGGATTAAATGAAAATCACTCTCGTAGTGGATTAACTGGTGGAGATGCGGCAAAATTAGATCGTTATATCAAATCAGGAAAAACTTTATCTGACTTGACCGTCTTAACCGCAGCAAAGAATGCTATCGCTGTCAACGAACACAATGCTAAAATGGGGCTGGTCTGTGCAACACCCACTGCAGGATCTGCTGGCTGTCTTCCTGCAGTTCTCACTGCGGCAACTCAAAAATTAGGGTTAAACCGTCAGCAACAATTAGATTTTCTACTGACAGCTGGAGCTTTTGGTTTAGTCATCGCAAATAATGCTTCTATTTCAGGTGCAGAAGGTGGTTGTCAAGCAGAAGTTGGTTCTGCTTCAGCTATGAGTGCGGCAGCATTGACACTAGCTGCTGGGGGAACTCCTTATCAAGCGAGTCAGGCAGTCTGTTTTGTCATCAAAAACATGCTTGGTCTCATTTGTGATCCAGTAGCAGGACTCGTGGAAGTTCCATGTGTCAAACGAAACGCAATGGGAGCCAGCTATGCCTTCATTGCTGCTGATATGGCCTTAGCAGGTATTGAATCAAAAATACCTGTTGATGAAGTGATTGACGCCATGTACCAAGTTGGATCTAGTCTTCCGACTGCCTTTAGAGAAACAGCTGAAGGAGGATTGGCAGCAACACCAACCGGACGTAGATTACAAAAAGAGATATTTGGAGAATAGCATGCAAGCCTTATTTTTTGATTTAGATGGAACATTAGTTGACAGTTCCAAGGGAATTACAGAGAGTTTTCAACATACATTCGATACTTTGAAGGTTCCTCAACCCGATCTCAAAACTATCCGTAGTTTTATGGGACCACCTTTGATTTCTAGTTTTGAAGCTACCCTTCCTGAAACTTTAGTAGATCAAGCAGTGATGATCTATCGCCAGTATTATCATGAAAAAGGTCAATACAAATCAACTCTATTTCCTCAGATACTAGAAGCTTTGAAAGCATTACAAGACGAAAACATTCCTCTTTATGTAACTACTTCAAAACATGAACCAGTTGCTTTACAGATGTGTCAAGATTTAGGTATCGATAAATACTTTAAAGGAATTTATGGATCAAATTCAGATCGTATCCACAAAGCCGATGTCATTCGATACGCCTTGTCAATCAATGACCTTCCAAAAGAGGAGACAGTGATTATTGGAGACACAAAATTTGACCTCATTGGAGGTCAAACAGTTGGCATAAAAACCGTGGCCGTCACTTGGGGATTTGGAGATCTTGAAGAGCTACTTCTTTACTCACCAGATTTTATTTGTCACTCTCCACTTGACATTCTTGAGACATTAAAAAAATAGGTTTACAAATTGTAAACCTATTTTTTAATAACCCCAAGCTGACAAACCTTGAGAGCTGTATGCATTATATGCCGCCTGGATTTGATCATCAACTGTTGCAGTTGAACCCCAACCTGGCATTGTTTGGAATAAACCACTTGCACCAGAAGCATTTGCTGCATTTACTTGACCATTTGATTCACGGGCAATAATTGCTTCCCAAGTAGAAGCAGGTACACCAGTCATTTCAGCCATACGAGCAGCTGCATAAGAACCTTGTTCCCCAGCAGTATTTCCATTTGATAGAACAATTCCACCATTTGTTGATTGTGCAGAAGTCACTGCAGCATTTGCTGCATAAGTTGTTTGTTTTTGAGCAGTTTGTGCTGCTGCAGGTGCACTTTCAGCAGGTTTCGCTTGCTCTTGTGGAGCAACTTTATCAATCATAGATTTTGAACGCTCACCTAACTCAATAATTTGTCCTGCATAGATCAAATCTTCATTGGTCAAATTGTTAGATGCAATAATATTTTCTACTGAAGTGTTATTTTCTAGTGCAATTTTTGATAGAGTATCTCCAGACTTCACTTCGTAAGTTTCAGCATTCACTGTAGCAATACCTGAAATGAAAAGTGATGCTGCTGAAAGTAGGGAAGTGACTGTCCATTGGAACTTTTTACTGTTCATGAATTCTATTCTCCTTTCGAACATAATTCTATCATACACACAAAATGTTACAGTTTATTGTAGAATATATTACAAATGTTACAAGAATATGTGAATTTAATGTAAAAAGCGCTTTGTATAGCGCTTTTTCCTTATTTTTGAACCAATACAACTAGCTCTATCCATTTTTTAGATAAAAAACTATCAACATGAGGCACAGAATAACGAGCAATGCCAGGGTATCTTTTACTCCCCACTGCAGAGTCCGATAGCGTGTTCGTCCCTCACCGCCTTTGTACCCTCTCGCTTCCATCGCAATTGCTAATGCATCTGCGCGTTTAAAACTAGAAGCAAATAGAGGAATGAGGATCGGAATAAAGGAACGGATCCTTTTTAATAGATTTCCCTCACCAAAATCAACACCACGTGCCCTTTGCGCATTCATGATTCGATTCGTATCATCTACTAAGGTTGGAACAAAGCGCAAACTCATAGATAGCATTAACCCAATCTCATGAGCCGGAACCTTAATAATTTTTAGTGGGGTAAGGATCTTTTCAACAGCATCTGCTAAACTCAATGGTGTCGTCGTCACGGTTAAAATCGTCGAATAAAAAATGATTAAAATAAATCTACAAAATATGATGGCGGCTTGCATCAATCCTTGGTCGGTTAATTTAAAAAACCACCATTGGTACAAAATAGTTCCTTGAGAGGTCGCAAATAATTGAAAAATGGTTGTAAAAGCAATGATAAAAATCATTGATTTTAAACCTTTAATATAAAAACTAACCGAAATCCTCGTTAGATACATTAAAACAAAAATAAAACCAAAGAGAAGAACATTTGTCTGGATATTATTTGCCCAAAACAGAAGAAATATGAATAAAAACATTGAGAGCAACTTCCCACGAGGATCTAGTTGGTGGATAATGGAGTTTCCAGGAATATACCTTCCTAAAATCATATTATTCATGAAGTAACAGCTCCTTTAGTTCCTCAATTTTGATTGGTAGTCTGTCCAGAGGAAGTCCTCTTCGTTTCAATTGAAGAGCAAAATTCGTAATTTGTGGGACTCCTAATTGAAGTTTTTGTAAATACTCAACCTGTTGAAACACTTCCCTTGGGGATCCGTTTAGGACAAGTTTTCCCGCTTCTAAAGCAAATACGGTATCAGCAAAATTTGCTACATCATCCATCGTATGAGTTACCAGAACTAGAGTCATCCCATTTTTATGTAATGTTTCAAACAGCGCCATCAATTCCTTTCTTCCAGCAGGATCTAGCCCTGCTGTTGGCTCGTCCAATACTAAAATCTCTGGTTCAATAGCTAAAATACCCGCGATCGCAACCCGTCTCATTTGTCCACCAGATAGTTCAAATGGACTTTTATCATAGATAGACTCTTCTAAACCAACGATCGCTAATTTTTCTTTGGCTATTTCCTCCGCTTTGCCCTTAGGTACCCCAAAATTTTGTGGTCCAAAGGCTACATCAGCTAGAACAGTTTCCGCAAATAGCTGACTTTCTGGAAATTGAAAAACCAAACCGACTTTTTTTCTCAGGTACTTCATTTCTTTTGGCTCAGAATGATTATCTAAAACAAAATCTTCAAATTGAATCGTTCCTTTAGTCGGACGCAGTAACCCATTTAGTAATTGCAACAAAGTGGACTTACCACTACCAGTATGTCCGATGATGGCTGTATAAGATCCATCTTTTATTTCCAAACTAATATCAGAAAGCGCCTGCCCTTCAAAAGGACTTCCCTCTTGATAAGTATAATAGACATTCTTTAAAGAAATTCCCATAGTTGGTCTAATAACTCACTTTCTGTTAGATAATCCTGTTTTAGCGGAAAATGCGAGCTGAGAGATTCTTGAACCTGCTTACTAAAAGGCTTATCTAGTCCAATCTCATTAAGGTCATTTCTTGAAAACAATTCCCGCGGCGTCATAGAAGACTCTAGTTTTCCTTTTTGAAAGACGAGTGTTCGATCACTTAAGGCAATTTCGGTTAAATCATGGGTAATGGAGATAATTGTTAATTGAAATTTTTTCTGAAGTTCTCTCATTACCGCCATTAGATCCTCTCTGCCTTCTGGATCTAACATACTAGTTGCTTCATCAAGGATAATAATAGTTGGTCTCAAGGCGATAATACCTGCTATGGCCACTCGTTGCTTTTGACCACCTGACAAACGAGATGGTTCGCGATCTTTAAACTCCAGCATACCGACTTGCTCAATAGCCTTCTCCACACGTTGAAGCATTTCTTCCCGTGGAATTCCTTGATTTTCTAAACCAAAGGCAACATCATCTTCTACTGTCGCACCAACAAATTGGTTGTCAGGGTTCTGAAATACAATCCCAATTTTACTACGGATTTCCCATATGGTTTCACGAGTCAGTTGTTTTCCATCAACGTAAATCTCACCAGACTCAGCTTCCAAAAGGCCATCAATCAAGCGTACAACTGTAGATTTCCCACTACCATTGTGTCCAACAATCGAAAGCCACTCTCCTTGTTTCACGTGAAACGAAACCGTGTCAATTTGATACTCTTCTACTGTTTTATCGTATCGAAAGGATACATTTTTTAGCTCAATCATCTGTTTCATTTATTTAAATGTGTCTTTAAAGAGATAGCTACTTCCCTTAAAGTAGTCGTAACCAGAATAAATTGTGAAAATCAATGCAATATAAAGCAACACTTGCCCTGGAAGTGTCCAATGGCAAAGCAAAAAGATAATGGCAAACATTTGGCTAAAGGTTTTTATTTTTCCTGGCATAGCTGCAGCAAGAACTGTACCACCTGTCTCAACAAGTAGAAGACGCAAACCAGTAACAGCTAACTCACGACAAATGATAACGGCTGCAATCCAAGCAGGAACCATTTTTAATTCAATCATCATGATAAAAGCTGACATGACCAATAATTTATCTGCCATCGGATCGGCAAATTTACCAAAATTACTAACTACATTCCATTTTCGTGCAAGAAAACCATCTAAATAATCTGTAATGCTAGCAATTGCAAAAATAACTGCCGCTACAATATGTCCTAAGTAAGAATGACTTAAACTTAAAATAGCAATAAAAATAGGAATCATCACAACCCGAATTAATGTCAATGCATTAGGAATATTTTCTTTTTTCATACTTCCTCCAAAAAATAAACTATCTTTACATCTATTTTACAGATGCTGTAAACTCATAAAAATATACGATATAAATCACAAAGCCAAGGATGACAAAACTAACTAGTAGATAATACAGGATTGGTAACCAGCTCGCTTTCTGTCTTAATTTTCTTGAATGAAGCTCTTCGTCATCTACAAGTATTTCTTCATCAAATAACAATTCTTTTCCTTCACGAAAAGCTGTCAATAGGATGGACTCATCTAATCCCAAAGCCCATGCTAACTTTTTAAGATAGATCTGAGCGTAAAAGGGACTCGGTAATAGATCAAACTCATCGTTTTCCAACGCTTCTATATAAGGAATTTCAATGGCTGTCTTATTTGACACATCCTGTAAACTTAAGTGTAAATTTACTCTTGACAGTCTTAACACTTGACCAATCGTTCTCTTCTTCATGTTTTCCCTTCTTGATACATTGTTTACTACTTTTGAAAAATCATATAGTCAACCATCTCAGCCTGGTCGATGAACTGACGCCCTAATTTGATGATATCTTGTAAACTAATACCTTGTAAAATCTTTGGAAGATCATAAGAAGTGCTACCATCTGAAAAATATTCAAACTGAGTGGCACTATACTCAAGCGAATTTAAACCTTGTAAGAAATCACCAAACATTTCGCTTTTAATCGTATCCAAATGTTCCTGATTGACATCTGGATCCTTCTCAAATTGTTTGATCGCTGACCTAAATTGATGAGATAAGGACACCGGTTCTTGAGTATCCATTGTCAAAATAACGAAATGAAATAATTCCTCAACCTCGACTTCAAGTGTCAATGAGTTGTCAATCTTCCCAGCTTCATATAAACTTTGAAACCGTTGTGAGGTCCAACCAAACATCATCGAAAATAGTAATTTTAACATTAATTTATAGCGAAATTTTTCCTCTTCCTTAATGATATCATTTCCTCGAATTCCAATTGCCAACTTAGGAGTAGCAACTTGCATTCTACAGGATTGATTCAATTTCACTTCATTTTTTTCTACAGGAAAACGTTCTAACTCAATAGAAGGATGAGGAGGAGTCAGATCATATTCCTTTACTACTTGCAATACTTCATCAACATCAAAATTTCCGATCACTAATAAGTGCATTTGAGAGGGATGATAGAATAGGTCAAAGTTTTCACGGAGATTATCTATTGTAATATTAGAAATAGATTCCCTCGTCCCAGCAATATCGTCTGCTAACGGTGTCCCAGGATATAAATTTTCTAAAGCACCAAAAAACAATCGATAGTCTGGACTATCTTGATACATTCCAATCTCTTGTTGAATGATTTCTCTTTCCTTAGATACAGATTTTTCTGTAAAGGAAGCTTTTGAAACCATCTCCAATAACAATTGAATATTTTCAGGGACCTTTGAAGTTGTTGAGAAAAGATAACTTGTCTTTGTAAAGCTTGTAAAGGCATTGCTTTCCGATCCTAAATGAACGAATTTTTTTAGATAATCTTGGCCTTTTTCATCTTCGAACACTTTATGTTCTAGAAAATGAGCAATTCCTGCAGGATATTTTCTTTCATCCCCATTCACTAGAATTCGTGTGTCCACTGAACCAAACTTAGTTGTGATCATCCCATAAGTTTCATAATAATCTTCTTTTGGAACTAAATGAATGGTCAACCCGTTTGACAAGCGTGTAAAGTAAACCTGCTCACCAACTGATTCATAATATTTTTCTTTAATTTTCAATCTTTACACTACTTTCCTTCCATAAAATAAACAGACTGTAAATTAATTGTTTTTGCCGTTTCAATAATTTCCTCTCTACTAACCTTATTGATGGATTCTAACCATTCTTCTAAGGAAAGTACCTTCGTTCCTAGGATCGTTTTCAGATATTCCCTTTCAATCAAGGTATTTTGTCGATCCTGTGCTAATAAGGTCGTATTCACCAACATTTCTTTTGTCAACCGAAGCTCTGAATCTGTAAATTTACCTCGTTTTAAATCATTCAACTGTCGCATAATCAAGGTCATTACTTTCGTACGAGATTCCTTATCGATACCTGCAAAAACTCTCATAAAGCCTGTGAAAATATCAAAATGGCTAGAGATGGTGTAAGCGAGACCTTCTTTCTCACGAATTGTTTGAAAAAGTCTTGAATGCGAGAAAGCTCCCAGCATCCCATTTAATACAACTAGTGGGATATGGAGAGATTCTCCATACTGGGTAGAAAAATGGTAACCTAATTCTAAAATAGATTGTTGGTTTTGTTTTTGCTCTAACTTTTCTCTAACGACATTTGTAAAAGGTTGTTGATAATTGACAGATAAATGGTTATCACGTGGCTTGAATTCAAAACTATTCACTCGATCTACAATAGCGACTTCATTAAAATCACCTATGAAAAAGAAGTCAATGTTATCGAATTGAAGCATCTGATGAAACTGTGAAAGAGAAGTTTGAGCTGTCTCTTGTCTCACTAAATCAACTTTTCCCAATCTTGACATCCCGATTGTTTCGTCTTCAAAAAATAGTTGATTCAATTGCCCATGGGCATAATAATAAGGTTCTTCAATTTCCGACTCCAAATCGGAAATCGTATTTTTCTTTTCAACCTCAAATGTATCACTGTCAAAGTAATCTGCTACTACCAAAGGTGAAAAGAAGATAGTTTCTATAATGTCCAAAACTTCATAAGTAAGAACATTTTTCTTGCTCAAAAAGTCATCGCGCACAAAGGAAATATTCAAATCAACATAATGAACACGCCCCCTCTTAGAGACTGAGGTTGACAATTCTACCCCGTATAGACTCGCTAATTTTTCACGGAATAATTGTGAAGTTGGATATTTTTGATTTGCAGTTTCCATCATACAGGCTACTAAAACACGCGCAGCTACGGTATTTTCATCTAATGGCGATGAAAAACGGACCTTAATTTTATTGGTTTTAAATTTTTTTGATTGAAGAAAGTGAAGATTCACGCCCTTTACTAATTCCATTTTCATCCTCGTTCTACTCAATAGTAACTTTCATTATAACACGAAATCACACTAAAATCCTAATTCAAACTGTGAAAAAGCTCCTCAAATCACTCAACATTCTCTACCCTAGAAAAACTAAAAATATGGTATAATAACACGCAAAGAGGTGAACTATGAATTACAAATTATTTGATGACTTTATTACATTACAAGCAATCTTAAAAGAACTCGGTATTATACAGAGTGGTGGTGCAATCAAAGCCTTTCTTCAAGAAAAAGAAGTCTTTGTGAATGGTGAATTAGAACAACGCAGAGGCCGTAAACTTCGTGTCAATGATCAAATTGACATTCCTGAACTGAGCGTTACTATCACCATTCTTGAACCTTCTCAAGAAGAAATAGAAGAGCATCTTAAAGATAAGGAAGAAAAGGAACGTGTTGCTAAACTTGTCAAGCAACTCAATCAACAACAAAAGAAACAACCGACAAAGACTAACAAAAAAGAAAAAGCAATTCGCTTTCCTGGTATCTCCTAATGTGGTTAAAACAGTTATCCATTCAACATTTTCGTAATTATCAAGAACTTGAAGTCGAGTTTCATCCTGGATTAAATATTTTCCTAGGTCAAAATGCTCAAGGAAAGACCAATATTCTCGAATCAATTTATTTTCTAGCTTTAACCAGAAGTCATCGAACACGAAATGATAGAGATCTCATCTATTTTGAATCCACCGATTTTAAAGTTTCTGGTCAATTGCAAAGAGAAACGGGTCCCCTTCCATTAGAAATTTCCTTGACACCAAAAGGTCGGATAACTAAGGTAAATCATTTGAAACAAGCCAAATTATCGAACTATATTGGCCATATGAATGTTGTCCTTTTCGCACCCGAAGATTTGCAACTGATCAAAGGATCACCTGCAGGGCGTCGAAAGTTTATTGACATTGAATTAGGTCAGATGAAACCTCTCTATTTATCCGACTTATCACAATACAACCATGTACTGAAACAAAGAAATAGTTATCTAAAAAATTCAGAAAAAATTGATGCTACATTTTTGGAGGTCTTAGATTCACAACTAGCTAGTTTTGGAAGTCGCGTCATCCATCATCGGCTTGAGTTTATTAAAAAATTAGAAGCTAAAGCAAAAGAAAAACATGCTCGACTTTCTGACAACAAAGAAGATCTATCGATTCAATATCAGTCAACTGTTTTTTCTGAAGATGGAAATGATGTAGAAGAGCAGTTTCTCTCTATGTTGAAAAAAAACCGTCAGAAGGATATTTTTAGAAAAACAACAAGCATTGGACCTCACAGGGATGATTTGACATTTTTTATCAATAATATGAATGCTACCTTTGGTAGTCAAGGCCAGCATCGAAGTGTTGTTCTCTCACTAAAATTAGCAGAAATCGAATTGATGGAAGAAATCACGAGAGAAAAGCCTATTTTATTACTTGACGATGTCATGAGCGAACTTGACAATTATCGTCAACTTCAACTACTTGAAACCATCTCTAATAATATTCAAACATTTATTACAACGACCACTCTCGATCATTTAAAAGAACTGCCTGAAGAGTTGAAAATTTTCACTATTCGAGCCGGTCATATCAAAACAGCATCTTGACAATATTGTCAAGATGCTGTTGTTTTTGTTTACAAATGTGTAAATTTATTGTGCTGAGTAGTTAGGAGCCTCGTTTGTGATCTGCACATCATGAGGATGGCTTTCTTTCAATCCGGCACCACTCATTTCAACGAATTGTGCATGATCATGTAAATCTTGAATGGTTGCTGCACCAACATAACCCATACCTGAACGAATACCACCGATCATTTGGAAGACCATATCTGCTACAGAACCTTTATAAGCAACGCGTCCTTCAATTCCTTCAGGAACCAATTTATTGGCTTCATTGACAGATCCTTGGAAGTAACGGTCGCTAGAACCTTTCTTCATTGCTGCAATAGATCCCATACCACGGTATGTTTTAAATTTACGACCTTGGAAGATTTCTGTTTCACCTGGTGCTTCATCTGTACCTGCAAGCATTGAGCCAAGCATAACCGCATTTCCACCAGCTGCGAGTGCTTTGACAATATCTCCTGAATACTTGATACCACCATCAGCAATGATCGTTTTTCCATATTCACGAGCTACAGCGGCTGCATCATAAATAGCAGTCACTTGAGGAACACCAACCCCTGCAACAACACGAGTTGTACAGATTGATCCTGGACCAATTCCGACCTTAACTACGTCTACCCCTGCATCAAATAATGCACGAGCGCCTTCAGCAGTTGCAATATTTCCTGCAATCAAGGTACGATCTGGGAAGTGAGCACGAATTTCTGCAATCTTACGAAGAACACCCGCAGAATGTCCATGAGCAGTATCGATGACAATAGCATCTGCACCTGCTTCAAAAAGAGCTTCTGCACGTTCAAAAGTATCTGAAGTAACCCCTACGGCACCAGCCACAAGCAAACGACCAAATTCATCCTTAGCCGCATTTGGAAACTCAATAACTTTTTCAATATCTTTGATTGTAATCAAGCCAGAAAGACGACCATTTTCATCTATCAATGGTAATTTTTCAATACGGTGCTCTTGTAGAATACGTTCAGCTGTTTCTAAATCGGTTCCAACCGGTGCAGTCACCAAGTTTTCACTTGTCATATGATTTGAAATGGGTTGATTGTAATCAGAAATAAAGCGCAAGTCACGATTGGTAAGAATACCAACTAATTTACGATTTTCAAGTGTTTCAACAACTGGAACACCACTGATGCGGTATCGTCCCATCAACTCATTTGCTTCTGCAATTGTATGAGAAGGTGTCAAATAGAATGGATCAATAATAACCCCATTTTCAGAACGTTTTACTTTGCGTACTTCATCTGCCTGTTGCTCAATTGACATGTTTTTATGGATCACACCAAGTCCACCAGCACGTGCCATTGCAATTGCCATTTGACTTTCTGTCACTGTATCCATTGCGGCAGTAATGATTGGGATGTTCAAGCGTAAATTACTTGCTAATTGTGTACTTAAATCTGCATCATTAGGCAATACGTGACTTTCTGCTGGAATCAAAAGCACGTCATCGAATGTAAACCCTTTTTTTAAAAACTTTGTGTCCCAATTAGACATTAGCTGGATCCTCTTTTCTTTTTATTTGAGCAAGGCTCGAATTTTTATTGTTAATATCATACCATTCTATCGTAATTTGTCAATCATTTATTGGTAACTATCAACGAACGGTAAAAAATGTTCGCAATTAATGAAGTCGTTTTATTTTTTAAAATAGGTAATTCCCATCGCAGATTTGACTTCATCCAATGTTTGAGCCGCTACATTTCGAGCACGATCACTTCCTTTTTCAAGAATAGAGTAGACTTCACCCATATCCTTTGCAAACTCAAGTCGTCTTTCACGAATTGGTCTTAATTCACGATCTAAAATTTCTAAAAGATATCGTTTGGTCTTTACATCACCAAGTCCACCACGTTGATAATGTTCTTTCATTTCTGCAATTTCAGCTACATCTTCTGGACGGCCAAATACATCCAGGTAATGAAATACCATATTGCCTTCGATTTTTCCTGGATCCTCTACTTTAATATGATCAGGATCAGTATACATACTCATCACTTTTTTCTTTAAAGTATCTGCATCATCAGCTAGGTAAATGCCATTATTCAACGATTTAGACATTTTAGCATTTCCGTCTAAACCAGGTAAGCGCCCTGCTGCTTCGTTTTCAGGATAAATCCCTTCCGGTTCCACCAAAGTATCTGTGTTGTAAGCATGATTAAAGGAACGAACAATCTCACGAGTTTGCTCAATCATTGGCTTTTGATCATTTCCTACTGGAACAAAATTTGCTTTAAAAGCTGTGATATCGGCTGCTTGTGAAATAGGGTATACCAAAAATCCTGTTGGAATACTCTCACCAAAACCTTTTTGAGAAATCTCGGTTTTTACAGTTGGGTTTCTTTCAAGTCGCGCCAAAGATACTAGATTCATGTAATACATGGTCAATTCCGCTAATTCAGGAATCTGACTTTGAATGAAAATCGTAACTTTTTCAGGATCTAGTCCAGCTGCCAGATAATCCAAAGCAACATTACCAATAGATTCTACAATCGTTTTTGGATCTTTTGCATGGTCTGTCAAAGCTTGCTGGTCTGCTAGGAAAACAAACATATTATACTCGTCTTTATTTTGCAACAAGACGCGATTTTTTAAAGAACCAACATAGTGGCCGATATGGAGTTTTCCTGTCGGTCTATCTCCTGTCAGAATGATGGGTTTTGTCATACTCTTCTCCTTAATCGTTATCCCTATCATTATAGCACTTTCTAGTTGAAAATGTTAGTCTATCCTCTATGTTTGTAAGGAATTAACACTTTACTAAACTGTCAATTTCGTTTACATCATTGTAAAAACAAATTGACAGTAAAAAAGTTGAATTTTCCCCTATTTTCTAGTAAAATGAAGACATTATAGAAAGAGGAGAAAATCATTGCTTACAGTATCAGACGTCTCACTACGTTTTAGTGATCGAAAATTGTTTGACGATGTCAATATCAACTTTACAGAAGGAAATACATACGGTCTCATCGGTGCCAACGGTGCTGGAAAGTCAACCTTTTTAAAAATTTTAGCTGGAGATATTGAACCAACAACTGGTCATATTTCTCTTGGCCCTGATGAACGTTTGTCTGTTTTGCGTCAAAATCACTTTGACTACGAAGACGAGCGGGTCATCGATGTTGTCATTATGGGAAATGAAAAGCTCTACAACATTATGAAAGAAAAAGATGCTATCTACATGAAAGAAGATTTTTCTGATGAAGACGGCGTCCGTGCAGCTGAACTGGAAGGTGAATTTGCCGAACTTGGTGGATGGGAAGCAGAAAGTGAAGCATCTCAATTGCTTCAAAATCTAAATATTTCAGAAGACCTTCATTATCAAACTATGAGCGAGTTAGCCAATGGGGATAAAGTAAAAGTTCTCTTAGCTAAAGCCCTTTTTGGTAAACCAGATGTCCTTCTTTTGGACGAGCCGACCAATGGATTGGATATTCAATCCATTACCTGGTTAGAAGATTTTCTGATTGATTTTGAAAATACGGTTATCGTTGTATCCCATGACCGCCACTTTTTGAACAAAGTCTGCACCCATATGGCGGATCTCGACTTTGGAAAAATTAAACTTTACGTCGGAAACTATGATTTCTGGAAAGAATCTTCTGAACTTGCAGCAAAATTACAAGCAGATAGAAACGCAAAAGCTGAAGAAAAAATTAAACAATTACAAGAGTTTGTCGCACGTTTCTCAGCCAACGCTTCAAAATCAAAACAAGCAACTTCGCGTAAAAAAATGCTTGACAAGATTGAACTTGAAGAAATTGTTCCATCTAGTCGGAAGTACCCATTTATCAACTTTAAGGCAGAACGAGAAATTGGTAACGATCTCTTGACAGTTGAAAATCTTTCTGTCAAGATTGATGGAGAAACCATCCTTGACAATATCAGCTTTATCTTACGTCCTGGTGACAAAACCGCGCTTATCGGACAGAACGATATTCAAACAACCGCTTTAATCCGTGCATTGATGGATGATATTGAATATGAAGGAACTGTCAAGTGGGGAGTTACAACTAGTCGGTCTTATCTACCAAAAGACAACAGTCGTGATTTTGCAGGTGGTGAAAGTATTCTTGATTGGCTTCGTCAATTTGCAAGTAAAGAAGAAGATGACAATACTTTCCTTCGTGGTTTCTTAGGACGTATGCTCTTTTCGGGTGACGAAGTTAACAAGTCTGTCAACGTCTTGTCAGGGGGAGAAAAAGTTCGTGTCATGTTGTCTAAATTGATGCTCCTCAAGTCAAATGTTCTTGTACTGGATGATCCAACCAATCACTTGGATTTGGAGTCTATTTCAAGTTTGAATGATGGATTGAAGAATTTTAAAGAATCGATTATCTTTGCCAGCCATGACCACGAATTCATTCAAACACTCGCCAACCATATTATCGTTCTTTCAAAAAACGGCGTAATCGATCGTATTGATGAAACCTATGATGAGTTTCTTGAAAATGAAGAAGTTCAAGCAAAAGTGAAAGAACTTTGGAGTCAATCATAAAAATAAAGAGCCCTGAAATAATGATTTCAGGCTCTTTCAGTAGAAATATATGAATAAAACAAAGCTAAAAACATCCCTTTTTATAGTATCTTCTTTCCTGATTCCAGCTATCATGATGTTCTTTATTTACCTCTCGCAAGGAATCTACTGGAACAGTGATACATCCCCCTTATTAGGAGATGGTTATCATCAGTATGTCATTTTTGATACCACACTTCGAAATATTTTACACGGGACAGATAGCCTATTTTACAGTTTTCAAAGTGGACTAGGCATTAATTTCTATGCACTCAGTAGCTATTATCTAGGAAGTTTCTTTTCTCCTCTTGTCTTCTTCTTTAATGCACAATCCATGCCGAATGCTGTTTACCTCATCACTCTTCTTAAATTTGGAGCTATTGGGTTAAGCACTTATATTAGTTTACATGGAATGTTTTCTAAAATTCCTAGATCCCTGGTTCTTACCCTTTCAACCTCATTTGCTCTTATGAGCTTTGCTATCAGCCAAATTGAAATCAAAACTTGGCTTGATGTTTTTATCCTAGCACCATTAATTCTTTATGGATTCAAAAAACTCATTTACAATGAGGGAGAGATTCTCTACTTTATCAGCTTAACCAGCTTGTTTATCCAAAATTATTATTTTGGGTTTATGATGTCTATTTTTCTTATTTTATGGTACTTGACACAACTGTCATGGGACATCAAAGGAATTGGAAAACGCTTCTTTCATTTTGTGATTGTATCTCTTTTATCAGTTATAACAAGCCTTGTGATGTTATATCCAACCTTCTTAGATTTACGCACTCATGGAGAAAGTTTTTCAAAGGTTGACAGTATCTTTACAGAAAAAAGTTGGTATCTTGACGTATTTGCAAAAAATTTCATTGGAAGTTTTGACACTACTAAATATGGATCAATTCCAATGATCTACGTGGGATTATTTCCACTTCTATTAGCGATCACCTTTTTCTTTGTAAAGTCGATCAAGTTTCACGTGAAACTTTCTTACTTTATACTCTTGACCATTCTTATTTTGAGTTTTCGTTTTCAATTATTAGATCTCCTTTGGCAAGGTATGCACGCGCCGAATATGTTTCTTCATCGATACTCTTGGATCTTTTCTTTGACGATTATTCTGATGGCAGGAGAAGTACTAAATCGAATAGAGGAGATCACTTGGATTCGTTTTAGTCTTGCTAATTTCCTCCTTATTCTAGGATTTGGAGCAACTGTCCTTTACAGCAGTCACTATAAATTTTTAGATGCTGTCAATTTTATTGTTACTTTTGAATTTTTAATTGCCTTCTATTTGGTCTGTTTAGGATTTATCCTAAAAAAGATACCGCCTAGACTTTTCTATCTTTCGATCCTGTTTTTCTCCATCTTTGAATTATCGGTGAATAGTTATTATCAAATGGAAGGAATTGCGAATGAATGGGTATTTGCTTCTCGGTCATCCTACGAACGAGACTTAAAAGCCATCCAATCCTTAGTAAAAGAGAAGACAGACTCTAATTATCGGACTGAGATTTTACAGCCACAAACGGGCAATGATAGCATGAAGTATGGTTATAATGGAATTTCTCAATTTTCATCTGTACGAAATACGGATGCTAGCTCGACATTGGACAAACTAGGATTTAAATCTGAAGGAACTAACCTCAATCTTCGATACCAAAACAATTCTATTTTAATGGATAGTCTATTTGGTGTTCGCTATAATTTAAGCCAACAACCTGTTCAAAAATTTGGATTTAAAGAGATTGCAACCAAAAATGGAGTCTCACTTTCAGAAAACGAATATGCCTTACCAATCGCCTTTCTGTCAGCAAAACCTTATAAAAATACTTCCTTTACGAATTTGACACTGGATAATCAGACACGATTCATCCATCAAATCACGGATGAAAAATATAAATTTTATAAGAAATTAAATATTCTCTCGCCTACTTCACAAAATACTACATCTTCGTTGCAAACTGCAAAAATTGAAGAAGATAGTCATCTTTCCTACGCAAGTATTCAATATGAAGTAACGGTTCCTACCCATAGCCAACTATATGTCAATGTTCCAAATTTACAATTTTCAAACGATGATCGGAAAGATATTGAAATCAGCTACAATGGACAGACCCAACGCTATACCATTGATAATGCCTTTCCATTCTTTTCAATTGGCCATTTTGACACAGAAGAAACAGTTACTATTCGTATGAGTTTTCCAGAAAATTCGACAGTCTCCTTTGATACACCAGAATTTTTTGCTCTGGATCTTGACCAATACACACAAGCTATCGCTAGTATTCGTCAGCAAGAAGTTGCTATTCACAAAAAGAAAAACAAATTGGTAGCAGCCTATAACGCAAATAGAGACACTACCCTTATTTTTACACTCCCTTATGATAAAGGCTGGTCAGCTAAACAAAATGGAAAGCCTATCCAAATTCATCGCATCCAGAAAGGATTGATGGGAGTTCGTGTTTCAAAAGGATCCGGAACAGTCACCTTAACATTTGTTCCCCAAGGCTTCATTGAAGGACTCATTGCCTTTTTCATTGGAATCATTCTCTTCTTCCTCTACGAATGGAGACAAATAAAAAGACGAAAAAGTTAAGGAATCTAACCATCGTTCACTTATAAATAAAAGGCTAGGATAGTCATTATCCTAGCCTTTTTCAAAACAAAAAAAAACACCCAAATGGGTGCTATACTAGCTCCGCCAGTAGGACTCGAACCTACGACATCATGATTAACAGTCATGCGCTACTACCAACTGAGCTATGGCGGAATGAGATATAGTCCGTACGGGATTCGAACCCGTGTTACCGCCGTGAAAAGGCGGTGTCTTAACCCCTTGACCAACGGACCATATATTCATTAACAGAACATATCCCATTATATCAAAATTTAACTAATTGTCAAGCACTAAATTCTAAATTTTGCTCTTCAATTAATTTTTTGGCACGTTTGATATTGCTTCTTGAGATTGGACAAGAATACCCTTCTTTCAACAGCAGCTGTTTCTTTTTCTTATCCATTCCAATGATCATACTTCTATTCACGATAAAAGATTGATGGGGACTGAAATATCTCTCCTCCACATCTTTCTCCAAGACATCTGATAAACTTCCCGCAATTTCTTTTTGAAAATTTTTCCCAACTAAGTTTAATTTATAAGCCGAACCAACAGTTTCAATATAAAGAATATCCTTAAATGGAATTTTTATCTTTTTATCCTTAAAGTCATACTCAAAATAATCTGTCAAATCATCATTTCCAATTTGAATAGTTGTTAGGTACTCAATACACTCCTTGATTTTTAATCTAAATAAATCTTCATTCAAATTTTTATCAATAAAATCTAAGGCAGATACTTTATAACGATAGGTAATCGAAGCGAATTCTGATTTTGTAGTAATAAAAACAATAATGGCATAAGGATTTGCTTCTCGTATTTTTTGAGCAATTTCCAGCCCACAATACTCATTGTCTTGGATATGAATATCTAGAAAATATAATTGGTGGATATCCGAATGTTGGATATAATTTTCAAATTCCGAAATTTTACCGGTAGAAATCACTTCAAGTTTAATTTCTAATTCCTTAGCAATTTCTGCAATATGTTTTTCTACCCGTATCTGTTGAGAGAGCTCATCTTCTAATAAAAAAATCTTCATTCTTGTTCGTATCCTCCAATCTTCAAAACTTGTAAAAAACGATTTTCTTGCAATTCTGTTTCTAAAAACATCGTTCCATAATTTGCTAAGATTTTTCTCACATTATTTAATCCTAGTCCTCTATTTTCTCCTTTTGTTGAATAGCCTTCTTCATATATTTTCTTGATATCAAAAGTGATTTCATTTGTTGTATTATGAATCACTAAGTAAACAATTTTTGAAATAGAGAAAATAGCAATATGAACTTTCTTTTCTTCTGCTTCTTTTGAAGCTTCCAAAGCGTTTGTCACTAGAATCCCAACGATTCTCACGATATCCAATAAATCAACTGGTAGTTGCTCGATTGGTTCACTCGTTTCAAAGGTCATTTCTACCCCAGCATCTCTTGCATCCAACCAACCTCGAATCAAAATACTTCGTAAAGCAGAATCTTTGATATTGACCAAGTTGAATCCTGATAATGCTTCTGTATTGATCTCTTTATAACCTTTTTCCAATACTTCTCTATGGATTCTCTGTATTTCTGGAATATTTTCTTCCTCAATAGCTAATGACATAGAAATAACTAAATTTCCCAAATCATGACGAAATCCCCTAACAATAGAATAGAGACTTTGAATTTCAGCCATATACCGACTCATTTGTTGCTCAGAAAATTCTTTATACTCCAGTTCTAAATTTTTACGATACTGATCTCGCTCGATTTTCATATGGAATAAGCTGACTACAAAAGAGAAAAAACAAATCGTTGCCAACATACTCCCAAAATTTTTAAATTGCGCTTGTTCACTAATCCATAAAGCAAAATTAATCACTACAAATATAGCAAAATAGACACAGATGAGTCTCTTTAAATATTTTTCAAATTCTTTCTCATAAAAAGGAGTAAAATCAAATTCAAATAGGTCAATTAACTTCAAAATGATTCCTAAAGAAAGCAAACGAATACACATATTGTAGACAATCGAGTAAGCTGCTACAACAGCATCCCCCAATACTGAAGAGACAATTATCGTCAGAAAAGTTGCTGTTCCTTCAACCGCTAAATAAGTAAAAAAAGAATAAAAAATGGCGCACAAGCGATTCGTCCGATTGGCATAATGATAATAAGGATATAAATAAACCGGCCATAAGAGCATATTTAAATCAGAAAGTCGAATATTTGAAAATAAAGTCACATCTAAAAATACTAAGAGACTTTCAAAAAGAAGAACAAAGGTGCTCAGCAGAAAGATAAATGCAAATTGATGTTCCTGATAGATTTTTTCGTCCACTAACGCAAACGTCAGAACAATGATCCCTCCCAAGAGAAAAGACAAGATTAATGACTGAATCACACAAACTCTCCCACTTTGTTTTTTCTATTTTATTATACTCTAGTATTATTATAAAA
>OBXY01000046.1_pt1 | contig 44821 bp, 46 predicted proteins | sample 1476701 | NCBI WGS metagenome assembly OBXY01 (sample SAMEA2580187, study PRJEB22360) | human gut metagenome | biome: human gut; feature: human-associated habitat; material: faeces | place: Denmark | collected 2008/2010 | reverse complement strand
GTTTTCTAAGTTCATAGATCTGAACCTTATCCTTATATGTCAATTTCATAATAAAAACACCCCAAAAGTTAGATTTTTTCTGTCTAACTTTTGGGGTGCGGTTCATTCCATATAAAAATCTACGCTCTTTTTCTAATAGAATACATTTTACATAACTTCCGTTATGTAATCTTATAAACTATCCAAGGCATTCTTTTGTTCGTCATTGACAATATGGGTATATAAGTCGGTAACTTGTGTGCTAGCATGTCCCAGCTGGTGGCTGACCAAAACTTGTGATTTGGTTGCATCATAGAGACGCGTTGCTAATGTATGGCGTAGTTTATGGGGCGTCACGCGGACTTTGAAGTCTTCTGAATACTTGGCCACCATTTTTTCAACACTAGAAGCATCAATCCGGTTTGGAACACCTCGATACAAGGTTAAGAATAAAGCTGTATCAGTCTTTTCTGTCTTGTAACGTTTGTCTCGAATAGCAAGATATTGCTCGAGATAAGGCTTAGCAAAGGCAGCAACATTGACTGAGTCTCGTTTTCCACCTTTTCGAGTGACGTCAATGACCATCATCTTAAGATTGAGGTCACGAAGGTCCAAGTTGACTGCTTCAGAGAGACGGACACCAGAGGCAAGAAGGAGTGCGATAATGGCTAAATCTCGCTCTTTATTCTTATTAAAGGAGGATAAGGCGCGATTTGAGAGTGTTTGAGGGTACTCCTGGTCGATATAGTTTAGGAAACCTTCTGTTTCATCTCCTAAAAAGAGTTTTTGCTTGATATTCTCAGCTCGAGCAGCCAAAGTTTCTTTCTTTTTTTTGGTAGCAACCTTCTTCATGACATTACGGTAGAAATAAGGTTCCCCTTGCTCATTCTCAACCTCCTCAGTCAAGTATTTATAGAGACTGGAAAGTGCAGAAAGGGTACGGTTTATTGTCGTTTGAGAAACTCCATTTTTAGTTGTGTTAGCATTAAGCAGAGGACGTTCACGTAGGTAAAGAATAAAGGACTCCATGTCTTTCTTGGTCATGTGCTCCAGAACGTCTAAGGGGATCTCGGCCATGGTGTCAGCATCCGATATACCAGATTCCAAGACCCAGGTGAAAAATCGATCGTATTCCTTTAAGTATTCGTACAAGGTTGTAAAACTGTATGGAACGGCCAATTTTGATTGGTAATATTCCAATACATACCAGGGCATGACTTGCTTGAGTTTATCGATACGTTCTAATAAGATCTCGCGTTTCATGTTTTTCTCCAAATCTTTCTATACTAGTAGTATAGCATAGCCAGATATATTTTTCAAGAAAATTATAGTTTTTCGGAAAGATGTTATAGGGTTTATATAGGACTGTTTTGTATCCCTTTCTATACTAGATCCCTTTTAAACACAAAACAATCAGCAAATCTCATGGATTTACTGATTGTTTTTCTTTTCTAACTTATTTTTCTACATATCGAAATGGAATCTTGCTACCACAGAGCCAATTATAGACTCGATCATTGACTTGAACATTCATAGCTTCGTGGGCATATTCTGGCATGATTAAATGCTCTTTTGGACCTTCTAATCGATTATAAATGGCAAACTGCGTTTCAGGATAACAGACATCATCATCTAGACCTGTAATCATGTGAACCTGTCCTTTGATACGATGGGCAAAATTTTTCACATCAATATAGGCCAAAGTCTGCATCAAACGATCTTCCGTTTCATGGAATGGATCATGGAACTTGAAATAACGGAAAAGCTCGTCATAGGCCTCACTGGTATTTCCGATCTCTAATACCCGTCTGAAATCCGATAAGAATGGATAAATGGCGACTGTTCGTTGGATTCGGGGATTTAATCCAGCAGCAATCAGGGCCAGGGCACCACCTTGAGAGGCTCCGTAGCTGGCAAGTTTGCTGTCATCTACTTGAGGAAGGTTGGCTACAATTTCAATTAACTGGTAAAGGTCTAAGTAGATATCTTTATAAAAGAGCTCATCCGGACCTTCCACGGCTCCACGGATAATCTGTCCTTTTACCGTATTCCCAAGTGGTGAGCGATCTCCGTCCGTTGAATAGCCTGATTGCCCTCTTACGTCCATAGATACAACACCATAGCCAGCTACTGTATAAGCCAGCATGTCGGACCAATCCCAACAACGGCCCATATAGCCGTGAAAATGGAAAACAACGGGAACCTTTTGATCCGTTTTTGGGAGGATCATTCTTGAATAGACAAGGCCATTTCTGGTTCCTTTAAAGGTTAATTCATAACAAATCACATTTGGAATGCTGAAATCTCGTTCTTCGAGCTTGTATTCTGGCAGTTCAGTAATCTTTGCTAGGGCTTGATTCCAAAAAGCATCAAAATCTGCGGGAACCTCATCCCGTCCCTTGTAATCTTTCATTGTTTCTAATAATTTGGGATCTTTCATAAAATCCTCCTTAAGCATGTGTAATCGCTACCAAAAATGTACCATATTTACCTAAGGATTGCAAGAGACAAATAAAAATTACATAACCGAAATTATGTAATTTAATTATAGATTCAAAAACAGACTTAATTGTTTTACTAGATCTGGATTAGTGGGTAAAGCTGAATGATGAGCCTTACGACCATTTAAATTCACTTCTGTATAGGTTTGATTGTCAAAAATAGATTTTGCTGCTTGGGCACTAGAGAGAGGAACGATGCCATCTGATTTCCCAGCAAAGCTACCGACAAAGTTAAGGACCTCTACTTCTTTATCTAATCGATGCTTCCATTTTTGAAAATCGTCATACATTTCTTGATTGAATTGGTAAGGACTACCAATAATAACCAGCTTGCTCACGGTCACCTTCTTTTTCTCTAAAAAGCCACTTTCCAATAAACCAGTCAAAACCAGTCCACCATTAGAGTGACCCACTGCCTTAAACTCAGTAAAATGATAGTGATCAAGAAGATAGGTTAAAGCAATTTTAAGGGATTCGATTTGCTGCTTGATATTGCTGTAGCCATCTCGATTATTCTCAAAGCCAATCACAATCATAGGGTTTGGCTCTTTTGTATTTAGTCTTCCTTCCATCTCTATAGAATCATCTTTATTGACCTTTATTTTTAAGAGACTTTGCTTTTTTCTAGAAAAGCGATGGAGCATGCGGATGGTTCCGTTGAATCGCTGGATACTGGCTGAACTCCCAGGTACAAAGATAATCGGTCTGATGGGTGGTTTCTTCGATCCTTTAGGAAATTCAAAGGGCTTTCTGTGCGAAGAAAACAATCTTGTAAAGAAACGAATGACTTGTTGAAATAGTTTTTTTAACATCTTTCCTCTAGTAGTAGTTTCTAAAAGAACCCAGAACAGTGTGTTCCAGGCCCTCTTAGAAACGATTATTTCCGTTTTTTCTTATTTTTGCGCATTTGTTTGGCCATCTTGTTCATTGCCCGTTTCATCATAAATTCGCCGGCTTTTCCTTTGAGACCACCGCCAAACATTTGGCTCATATCAGGCATTCCAGCGCCTCCACCAATAGCTGACAAGTCAGGCATGCCACCTTGTCCCATCAAGCCTTCGAGGGCAGACATATCAGGCATTCCACCAGGCATATTCTTCGGCATGTTATTTGGATTGAGCCCCATTTGTTTCATCATCTTATTCATATCGCCAGAGAGGACGCCTTGCATCATCTGTTTGGCTTGGTTAAAGTCCTTGATGAATTTATTGACTTCGACAAAGCTATTTCCTGAACCAGCAGCAATCCGACGACGACGGCTTGGATTTAACAAATCTGGATTTTCTCGTTCAGCTGGGGTCATGGATGATACAATTGCACGTTTGCGAGCAATTTCTCGTTCATCAACCTTAAGGTTCTTCATAGCTGGATTGTTGGCCATCCCTGGAAGCATTTTGAGCAGATCTTCCATTGGTCCCATGTTTTGAACTTGGTCTAACTGATCGATGAAATCGTTGAAGTCAAAGGTGTTTTCCCGCATCTTCTCAGCGAGTTCAAGAGAGCGTTTCTCATCGTATTCTTGAGAAGCCTTCTCGATCAGTGTCAGCATATCCCCCATACCGAGGATCCGGCCAGACATACGGTCTGGGTGGAAGGTTTCGATATCCGTGATTTTTTCACCAGTACCAGTAAACTTGATTGGTTTCCCAGTAATCTGACGGACAGAAAGGGCTGCACCACCACGGGTATCCCCATCAATCTTGGTCAAGATGACCCCGGTCACTTCGAGTTGTTCGTTAAACTCACGCGCCACATTAGCCGCTTCTTGACCGATCATGGCATCGACAACCAAGAGGATTTCATTCGGCTCAGCAAGTGCTTTGACATCACGCAACTCGCCCATGAGTTTTTCATCGATTTGCAGACGACCGGCTGTATCGATCAAGACATAGTCATTGTGGTTGGCTCTTGCCTGCTCCAAACCTTGACGTACGATCTCTACTGCAGGGACCTCTGTACCAAGTGAGAAGACAGGCACATTGATCTGCTGACCAAGCGTCTTCAACTGGTCAATGGCTGCTGGACGATAGATATCGGCCGCAATCATCAAAGGACGTGCATTTTCTTCCTTGACCAATTTGTTAGCCAATTTACCCGCAAAGGTTGTTTTACCAGCCCCCTGAAGACCGACCATCATGATAATGGTTGGAATCTTTGGAGATTTGATAATGTCTGCTGTCTCAGAACCCAAAATGGCTGTCAATTCTTCATCGACAATCTTCACGATTTGTTGGGCAGGGTTAAGGGTTTCAATGACCTCATGCCCAACGGCCCGCTCGCGGACGCGTTTGATAAAGTCTTTTACAACAGGAAGGGCCACGTCGGCCTCTAAGAGGGCTAGACGAATTTCTTTGGTTGCTTCTTGGACATCCGCTTCAGAGATTTTCCCTTTCTTACGAAGATTTTTAAAGACGTTCTGTAAACGTTCGGTTAAACTTTCAAATGCCATTATTTTCTCCTATTTTTTTAATTCAGTGGAAATCGTCCGAAATGTTGCAAACATTCTAGTTCTTCGGGTGTGACTTCTTTCATGATTTCATTTGGATATCCCCAACAGCTAAAACCTATTTGCATAGCTTTGGAGATATCATTGGGCGAGATAATTTGTAGTCGAGTAGGAAATACTCCCTCTGCGACTAATAGTTTGCAAGGTATTCCTTGATAAATGACGAGACTACCCATAATCACTCCCGATTGTCAATGCTTGATAAAATTTCAACCTGCTCTTGTAGAAAAGTATCTTCCGGATAGCGTTCTAAAATCTGATCAAAAATCTGACTACGAACAATGTAATCGGAATACATATGGAGTTTCATTTCGTAGTCCTCCAAAATCTTTTCTGTACGTTTAATATTGTCATAGACCGCCTGACGGCTCACTCCAAACTCTTCCGCAATCTCAGCCAAGCTGTAATCATCGGCGTAATAAAGCTCGATGTAGTTCATTTGCTTGTCCGTTAAGAGCGCTGCATAAAACTCAAAGAGCGCATTCATTCGGTTGGTTTTCTCAATTTCCATACCTTTCATTATATCAAAAAAGCCCGCTAAAGACTAGCGGGACTTGATGCTTTTTGAGCTTGAAATAAGAGGATCTATCATTAGAGTTTTAGTGCTAACATATTGACTGTCATCCCTGCTGCAGTTCCCATCAAGAAGATGGTATCTCCCTCCTTCACATAGCCGTGATCAAGCGCATAGGCTAAACCAAAAGGCACGGCTACCGAAACCATATTGCCATAATCGCTGACAATATTGAGATATTTATCTTTGCCAACTCCCAATTTGTCCATGACGAGTGGCAAGGCCCGGCTAGCTTGATGGGGAATAATATAATCTACAGCATCTTTAGAAATGCCTGATTTCTCTTGGAATTCTTGGAACATTTCTGGAATAACACGAGCAGAAAGTAAGAGAATTTTCTTCCCTTTCATGTCAAACATGAAATCAGTCTTGGTTGATTCAGAGTACAATTTCGGATGATAAGCTGTCAAACCACCCCGAATTTCAGTATCATGTGCTCCCTCAGACCAGGTACGTTGCATGCTAGCAATGATTCCTTTGTCTTGGCTTGTTGCTTCAAAAATAAAGGCAGCTGCTCCATCGCTAAATAATTCAAAACTCTCTTTTTGTTTAGGATTAAGACCAAGACTTCCTACTTCACTTGAAACAATGAGGACACGCTTGTACTCACCACCTTCAATCAGATAGGAAATGGTGCTTAAGGCTGATACAAAACTAGTACAGGTGGTATTGATATCCATGGCTGGAATTGTCAGTCCCTTGGCCACGCGCTCATGGATCAAAGCAGCCGTACAAGGAATAGGTTGAACGCCAACCGCACTAGCCGAAACCAGGCAGTCGATATCTGTCATTTCAAGTCCCGCATGTTTTAAAGCAGCTTCAATCGCACGCGCTGCAAGATCAATCTGTGTTTCTTCTCCTTCTTTCACCCGGTAACGAGTCTGGTCTTTGAAGGTCACTGTATGAGCTGGAAGCGCTGTTCCATAGCCTTTGATTTGTAGATGTCTTTTTACTGTAGTCATAGGATTCTCTTTTTATTGAAGTCGTTGAACACGTTTTAATTTACGTGTTGGGTCCCATTGGTAATCGATAAATTGAATACTTGGGAGGATGAATTGTTTTTGTTGAGCCAAGAGTTCAAATTGGGCAAAGATCGCTTTCTCAATAAAGTCGGAACGATGACTCAAGGCGATGGTAATAGATCCATCTGTCAGCTGAGTCACTTGATAGTCCTGAATATTTTCAACGAATAAAATGCACCGGCGAATAAAATCTGGATAGATGGTTTGGCTGTTTCCATCAACTTTTTTGAAATAGAAGATATCGTCCGATCGTCCTTCGATTTTCGAGATTTGAGTAAAAACGGATCCACAAGGACAGGGAGACTTTTCTTCCACCAAAATATCATTGAGGCGGTAGCGATAGATGGGTTGACTGGTTCGTTTGAAATCTGTAATAATCGGATAAAAGCGGCTATCATATAGATACTCTTTTTCAACAGACAAAATATCTTCATTGAGATGTAGATTGCCTTCTGAACAGGTACAAGCTAAAAACCCCTCTGTCGCTTGGTAGACCTGATCAACCTTGTCTAGTTGAAAAGCTTTGGCGATGGTCTCAGCATCTCGATCTTCTAGGATCTCTGCGACAGAAACAACCTTGACAGGTTGAATCGCAAGTTGCTGATTGCTGACATAGTTAGCTAACTCAATCAAGGTCGAAGCTGGTGCAACCACAATGGTTGGTTGATAGTCTTTGAGACGCTCTAAATGCTCCTTGCTATCCTTGAAAATATCAAAATATTCCAAGCGGATAAGGCTTGAATTAATGGTTTGATAGAGTTCATTGTCCGCTCGTAAGAAAAAGGCAATGCGATGACCAAACAGTTTTCCTTTCGGTAGCATCTTGGCTAGAATCGCTGCAGCCCACATACTTCTTTCTTTTTCTGTGGTGACAAAAACTCCTCGGTGACCGGAGGTTCCAGAAGACAAACCTACTGCTACTTCTCCATTCATCTCGGTAAAATCTCGTGTTTGTTCTCCGCGAATCGCCATCTCTAAAGCCCGATCTCGATCCACCCCTAGGGTATTGAGCTCATTGAAATGTGTCATCATGAAGGTTTTATCCATGGTTCCAAAGGATTCGGGAGAATGGGTTTGAAAATAGGGAGATTGAGAGGTGATAAAAGCATGGTAACGCGCCAATTGCTTTTTTTGGTACCTTTCTAAGGCTTCCCTTGAACGGAATCGATGGCACCATCTGGTTTCAATAAAGGTTTTCAGAAAGACTGTTTTTTTCATTTAAAATCCTTTCAATCCGTTCTTGTGGGTCGTGGCTGACCACAACTTGAATGCCATCCTGCAAGAGTGTTTCCAGCAACTCAGTTCCTTTAAGATAAGCCTTCTTATCATCCTGAACCAAGGAAGGAATCAGTCGCATTTGCCCTGTGTAAGGCAAGAGGTCTACTCCCCAAGAAAGATCTGCTCCAATAAAGAGCTTGAGCTCATCCAGATAAAGACAGCCTTGCCCTCTCGCATGCCCATCGATGGACGAAACAAGAATGCTCCCATCCCCAAAAAGATCCGCAGTCGGGAGGTAAGGGAAAGCAGGATGCCTTTGATTTGCTTTGAGACAAGTCACCCGATCCTTGAAATCAGCTGGCAAAAACTCTTTAAAAATTAGATCTTTAAATTTCGGTTTTTGGTACACCTCATAGACTTCCTGACTGACAAAGAAATGAGCATTTGGAAAAAGGGCTGCTCCACCGAGATGATCAGGGTGCAAATGAGAAAGAATCACATAAGTAATATCTGCTGGATCAATCCCACGCTCTTGCAATAAATAATCGATCTGGTCTTCTTTTTTCATCTGCATTGGTGTGGCTAGACGGTACCAGAAATACCGAGCTTTTTTCTTAATCTCGTAGTGATAGCCGGTATCGTACAAAATATAGCCTTTTTCACGATGATGAATCAAAAAGACACCTGCTGGAAATTGCATTTTTTCATTTGGAATCCCTTTAAATAAGAGACCAGAATGACTGCTACAATAGCCTGCTGGAAAATAATCAATACGCTTGATCATGTTGGACATAGTTGTCAATCCCTTCTTCAATGGTCATTTTTGGATAGTAGCCAAGTTCGGTTTGAGCCTTTTGAATATCGAGGGTTTGGCTATATCGAAGGAGATAATAGGTATAGCGAGTCAATGGGGGTTCAGCTTTCAGATGAAAGAATCGATACACTCCTTCAAGGCTATAGGCCGCACCTGCTACCAGACCTGCCGGAATTTTCCGATAGCGAATCGGCTCTCCTAATCCCTTTAATGTTGTTTCGATCAAATACTTAAAGGTCTTTGGTTCTCCATTTGTAATATTATAAACTTGTCCGTGTGCTTCTTTTGCTTCCAGAGCCAAGCGAATGGCTAGGGCAACATTCTCCACACAGGTCATATCCATAAGCTGCTCTCCTCCACGAATCAAAGGAATTCCAATTTTTCGACTGAGGCGTAAGACACGAGGCAAAATACTGGTATCCCCCACACCAAATAATCCTCTAGGACGTAAGATGATACTTGGCACATCTGGATAGTCAGAAAAAAGTTTTTCAGACGCCAATTTGCTTCGGATGTAATTGTTGAGGTGATTTTCTTTTGGAGCATCGCTTTCCTTAATGTTTAATTGGTCTTTTCCAGCTGCGTAAATACTGGGAGAAGATACGTAAACCAAGCGTTTTACCGCATATTCACGGCACAAGTCAAGGACATTTTGAGTACCAACTACATTCGCCTGATAGAAGGCCTTCCAAGGTCCCCAGGCAGTTGATAAAGCTCCAGCGTGAACCACAGCATCAACAGACTGAAAGGCTTGTCTTAATTCCTCAATAGCGCTCAAATCCCCTTTCACAAATTGGACGCGCTCATTTTCCAGGGCCTTCCCAATTTTTTCATTTCGGCCAAAGGCTACAATGGAATAATCGTGAGCCAACAACTCATCGATCACATATTTTCCAAGGAAGCCAGTCGCACCTGTTACAAGAATTTTCATAGTTTCCCATCCGTTCCACGTCTTAATAATCGTTGAATCTCAAACTCCAAGGTATCCAACGGCTTGTAGGTTTTTGAAAGTTTGTTTAATCTTTCTAACTTTTCCCAAGATTCTTTTTCTAATAGGGCATTAAAACCTGCTTGAATCTCTTCGGTGCGATTGCGATGTGCTTGAAAAGCAATTCCTGCTTCTACTCCTCGAATCGCATAGTCAAATTGGTCATAATCATGTGGCAAGATCAAGGCTGGTTTTTTAAATTCGATACACTGATAAAAGATTCCAGCTCCTCCATGATGAATGACATAGTCCATCTGCGGAATATATTCTTTGTAGGGCAGATATGAGACAACCGTCACATTTGGTGCTACTTCTTCTTCAGAAAAGTCTTTTGCCCCATCACCTAAGGTGACGAAAAAGTGACATTCTGGATGCTCTTTGGCCAAATGCTTGGTTTGTTCTAGCAAATTCTCCTTTGCCCAAGGCAACTGGGTTCCACATGTCACGAGTACCTTCGTCTTGTCCTCGTAAGGACTGAGATCTAAAGGATAATCTTCAGCTTTTTCAAGAGAAGTCCCCAAAGGGCCAAGCCAGGCATATTGATGAGGGAAGTGTGTTTTTAACTCTAGCTCCATCATACCAATTCCAAAGATGGCATAAGGAGAGTAGATGGTCTCCACTCCATTTTGATTGTACAACTTGAAATTGTAACGTTTTAAGCGTTTGCGTAAGAGGAAAGCCCCACAGTATTTTCCAATGCGCGTGAGTTTACGGCATAGTGCTTGTACCTTCTCTTCCTTCTTTGTGCGCGCGACTCCCATCCCTCCGAAGAAGCAAGGAGGACCATAAGGAGTTTCGATTGCAAATTGTGTCGCCATGGTGGTAATCCAAGGAATTTCCAACTCTTCTGCCACAAAACCAGCTGATAGAGTGATAAAGTCAGCAATCACAATATCTGGACGATTGACGCGCCACTCCTCTAACAATTGATCCGATACATGATTAATCAAATCCAGACTCTTGGATAATTGCCGATAAGCTGAAAAAAGATTGAGTTTCTTATCGTTATTCGCCGCGCGTTCAAATTCTTCTACTTTGTCCTCTAGAATTGGAACGACAGTGAAGCCAAGACTTTCTGCAACGGCCTTTTTCTGAGGTCCTGTGAAAACCCGGATCTCCATCGAAGGATCATCTAACAAGGGTTTAACGAGATTTAAAGTTGGGTACAGATGCCCGCTCAAGGGAACAGCTACCACATCTATTTTAATTTTTTTCATTTTTTCCTGCCTTATATCTCTTATTAAGCTTTAAAACCTGCTTCTATCTATTAATTCGTAAAAAAAATCAAAAATTGAAGAAAAAATAAAATTTTTTTAAATCTTTTATTTTTGACCGTACTATCACTATTTAGAAAGAATGATTTCAACCTAAAAAAAGCTCCCAAATGCCAAAGAGAGTGAGCTCTCACACATTTGAAGAGTTTTCTATTTTTACGATTTGCGAGCTTAGTTATTTTCTAAATAAAATTCGAACCGCTCGCCGACATACTGACTTTTTACATACTCAAAAGCCGTCCCATCTTCAAAATAGGAAACCTGTGTCAGACCTAAAATAGCCTGCCCTTTTGAAATCTGTAAGTACTCCGCAATCTTATCCTTGGCCAATCGCGCATAGATGGTCTGGTGCGACTTTCCAATCTTATAACCATGACGCTCCAAGGTTTGGAAGAAATGGCTGGTAACCTCTTCGCGATTGAAATTCTTAATAAATTTCTCTGGAATAGAGGCCACTTCATAAACAACAGGGATCCCATCAGCATACCGGACCCGCTCCATCCGAATGATGGTTTCTGTCTTATCGATGCCCAATTTGTCCACTTCTTGGAGACTAGGAATGGTTTTACGATAAGATATCACTTGGCTAGAAGGTTCCTTGCCTTGCGATTTCATAATTTCTGTAAAACTGGTTGTGCCTCGCATTTTTTCTTGGACGCGCGTGCTAGTGATAAATGTGCCACTTCCTACTCGTCTTTCAAGCACTCCTTCTTCGACCAGAAGGGTAATAGCTTGCCTAAGAGTCATCCGACTCACTTGAAATTTCTCAGCTAGATCGCGTTCGCTGGGAAGACGCTCCCCGATTTTCCATATTTTTTGATCAATCTCAGACTTAATCTGATCATGAATTTGAATGTAAGCTGGAATCATAACCTTGCTCTTTCTCTGTGTTATCTCTATTGTAGCGTAAAATTCCTAATTCTTCAATCAGAGATTGGTAAAGACAAGGCTTTTGTGTTAGAATAGAGGAAAGTAAATTTCTTTAAGAAGGGGATAAGATGACAAACCTATCAACTGATTTGCATGATGTTGAAAAAATCATCGTGCTTGACTACGGTAGCCAATACAATCAGCTTATTTCACGTCGGATTCGTGAAATTGGAGTCTTCTCAGAGTTGAAGAGCCACAAGATTTCTGCTGATGAAGTTCGTGCAATCAATCCAGTTGGGATCGTTCTTTCAGGTGGACCAAACTCTGTATACGAGGAAGGTTCTTTTGATATCGATCCTGAAATTTTTGAACTCGGTATTCCAATCCTTGGAATCTGTTACGGGATGCAATTGTTAACCCATAAATTGGGTGGGAAGGTCGTTCCTGCAGGTGATGCTGGTAACCGCGAATATGGTCAATCTGAACTGAATTTGACAGAATCTTCTGCTCTTTTTGCCGGCACACCAGACAAACAATTGGTCTTGATGAGCCACGGGGATGCTGTTACAGAAATTCCGGCTGACTTTATCCGCACTGGTACTTCTGCTGACTGTCCATTTGCATCGATTGAAAATCCAGACAAGAAAATCTACGGAATCCAATTCCACCCTGAGGTTCGTCACTCTGTTCACGGTTATGACATCTTGCGTAACTTTGCCTTGAACATCTGTGGGGCTAAAGGTGACTGGACCATGGACAACTTCATTGACATGCAGATCAAAAAAATCCGTGAAACCGTCGGAGACAAACGTGTCCTTCTTGGTCTTTCAGGTGGTGTTGACTCTTCCGTTGTTGGGGTTCTCCTTCAAAAAGCCATCGGCGATCAATTGATCTGTATCTTTGTAGACCACGGTCTTCTTCGTAAAGGAGAAGCTGACCAAGTGATGGATATGCTTGGTGGTAAGTTTGGTTTGAACATTGTCAAAGCAGACGCTGCAAAACGTTTCCTTGATAAGTTAGCAGGTGTATCTGATCCTGAGAAAAAACGGAAGATCATCGGTAACGAGTTTGTTTATGTCTTTGATGACGAAGCAAGTAAACTCAAAGATGTGAAATTCTTGGCACAAGGAACTCTCTACACTGACGTGATCGAGTCTGGTACGGATACTGCTCAAACTATCAAGTCTCACCACAATGTGGGTGGACTTCCAGAAGACATGCAGTTTGAACTGATCGAGCCACTGAACACTCTTTACAAGGATGAAGTTCGTGCGCTTGGTACAGAGCTTGGCATGCCAGACCACATCGTATGGCGCCAACCATTCCCAGGACCAGGTCTTGCCATCCGTGTTATGGGAGAAATCACTGAAGAAAAACTCGAAACCGTTCGTGAATCTGACGCTATCCTCCGTGAAGAAATCGCCAAAGCTGGTCTTGACCGCGATATCTGGCAATACTTCACTGTCAACACAGGCGTTCGTTCAGTAGGTGTTATGGGTGACGGCCGTACGTATGACTACACTATTGCCATTCGTGCTATCACTTCTATCGATGGAATGACAGCAGACTTTGCGAAGATTCCATGGGAAGTCCTCCAAAAAATCTCAGTCCGTATCGTAAATGAAGTTGACCACGTCAACCGCATCGTCTACGATATCACAAGTAAACCACCTGCAACTGTAGAGTGGGAATAAAAAAAAGGTCCGTGGGACCTTTTTTCATGAGCATAAAATAATAGAGCAAGTTTAAGGTCCGTGGGACCTTGATTAACTAGCTTAAAATAAGAATTTAGCAGTTCTAAAAATAGGTAATCAAACGCAAAAAGCACTCTGACTTCTTGTCAGCAGTGCTTTTGTGCTATGTTTATCCAACCAAACTACTAAAGAATTTGACAATGGCATTCCAGATGGCTCCGAAGAAGCCAGCAATGGCATTCCACGCATTTGTGAAGAAGTTTCCACTATCTTTTAAAATGGCATTTGTATCAAAATTGAGATTGATATTGTTAAAGGTATCACCTGCCTTGTCTACGATACTATCTTTTAGATCCGACAAGGTTTTAGTAAAGCTTTTGCTGCTGATGACGCTACTCTTTGAAAGATTCACTGCGAAATTCACGATCAAATTAATCTGGTTGCCTGTCACCGTTGTATCTAACTTATAATTTTTCAGGGTTTCTTCGACAATCTTTCGAATATCATCCTTGCTTAAATCCTGATTGTTCTGTTTGGCATTGGCTACTGCCGTTTTTATGTCGGTCAATGCCACGTTCAATTTATCAGCATCGAAGTTTTTCTTTCCGGCATTTTCTTCATTGATCCCGGATAGAGTCTTTAATTCTTCTTGAGCCAGATCTTTGCTTTCTTGAGAAACTTTGGCACCATTTTTCTCAAGCGAGTAATAGATACCAGCCAAGGCACTTTCACCAGTTACTTGGACAGGAGATGCGACTGTAATTTGAGCATGCTCCAAACCAAGTGTAACGGCCGCATTCCGATACATATCTGCAGTAACCTTGGTGATGTTTTGAGGCGTCACAATATTCACTTCTAGAGGCTTGTTCTTACCTAATTTTTGAATTTTAACAGAGGAATAGAGCTCTAGACTATCATCGTTCGCAACGTTCATAATCGAAGAGTAGACCTCTGGTGTCATAGTCTTCCACTCTTCTTTGTCTTTTGAACTATCATAGTTCAGCAAATTCAAGGTTTGCTCAATCTGCATTTGGTCTAGAGAATACCCCAAAACATAGTCTGGTTTGACATAAGTTTCATCAATGACTTTCTGGACATTGCTATCTGCAGAAACATGTGGAATTCCACTAAAGAGGGCAACTGTCGACGCCACAAATAAAGCAATTTTTCTTAATTTCATTTCTCTCTTCTTTCTATCTCATATCCACGCTGAGTAGATTTTATCGACTATTTCACCTGACTAGAGCTGAAAAAAAGAAGCCAATAAAAGAGTTATTCACTTCAATGTTTATTATATCGTTTCTTTCTTAAAAGAAGCTTACATTTCTTTTAAGAAAGGATGACATATTTATTTTCCCCAAAGAAACTGGATCAACAACTTATCTACTATTGGATTTTCATGAAGTTGGCTGTGCTGAGCACCTTTGCCATCAATCTGTTCTTCACGGTAGCTTTTTGCACGTTCTGCTACTAGGTAACGAAGGGCTTTTGAAGAAACATTGAGAACCGATCCATCAGTTTCTCCACCGATATCTCCATAGATATTCAGTACATCGATCTGATTTTCTGGATAGACTTCCCGAAGACCTAAAAGCTGTTGGTACTGCTCATTCATTGCGGAGGGTTTACCAGTTTGCGTATCTAGAACCAAACCTTGTGGTAAATTCATCCCTTCGAGTCCAGCGACATGGTTGGCAATGGCGACCTGCTTGACAATTTTTGGCAGATTCTCATCACTTCCATGTTCCAGAAGATAATATAAGACGGACATATTTCCCATAGAATGAGCGACGACGTTCATCTCTTTAAAATGGTAGGTATCTTGAAGTTTTTTAACTACCTGATAGGCATAATGGCTGATGACTTTTGGATCGGGCGTGCGATTGTTTTGGTATTCCACTTTGATAATTGGATTGACCGCACCTTTGGGAATGGTCCCTGTCAGCTTTACTTGTCCATCGGTAGACACGTTTGCAGTAATGACGGTCTCAGTAACCCCTGCCTTTTTTGCCGCATCTGTCATGTGTTTTTCTGCATTGGCACTCGAGCCATAACCATGAAAAAATAAGGTAGGACGAGTATTTTGTAGGTAATTAGTGTGGTCCAGCTGCGTTTTTTGTTGTGACTTCCCCAAAAAAGCGATACATAGGAGAATCAGCCCAAGAAATAGCCCGTAGATTGATTTTTTGTTCAATAGAAACACCTCAAGATAATTTAAAACTAACTAGTATTTTATCATAGCTATTCAATGATTTCAAAATACTAAGAATCAAAAGTCAGAATACACAAAAAGATTTATAGATTATAAGAGAGGCTGGGACAAAAGTCCCAGCCTCTCAATTGTTTTTGGATTGTTGCAGCGGTTGAGTAGGCTCTACTACGCTGATTTCATTAGCTTTTACAGCCCTACTCAACTGTGCGGAGGTGGGACGACGAAATCGAATTCTAACGAATGACCGATTTCTGTCCAACTCTCTCTAACTTGATTGATTAAAACCATGAAAATAACTTCATAATTGTCATATTGGTTTCTACTAAACGAGAATAATAAATATTTCCGCCATTGATGTAGAGTTCCATCCCATTTAATAGGGAAATAGGGTGGAGGTAAAGATAAGTTTCACCGGTTACATTGCCAAGGCTTGGCGCTACTACATCCCGCGAATAAGCTCGGGCCAACTCTAGGGAATTTGTTCCACCGTGTTTAGCTACATAATCAATGTAATCTTTCCCGAAATTATAGGCTTGAACGGCTGTCCAGCTATCAACCCCTTTTTTCTTGGCTTCTTTTAACTCATCTGAAAGAGTTTGAATACCTTGGCGAATGCTGGCCTTATTATCACTAATGGTATTGGTCTCACCACTTGCACTCTCGCTAGCCTGCATGACATCGTCCTCTCGACCTTTGGTCTCTGTATAGATCATAGCCAGAATGAGGTTTTCATTGGCTGTGGTATCCTCCTCAGCAAGGACTTCTCTAACCAGAGAGCGGTACTGCATGACTTGTTTGACATCATGGTGGATCTGGATCCCCTTGTAGATTCCAAATATAAGTAAGATGAATAAGAAGATCTTCACTATGCGTTTAATCATTATTTACTCTGTATATCCTCAATGTTTTTGATCAGAATAGAATAGGTCCCGTTCTCGTTTAGAATAAATTCAACAGATTCTGCATCTTCATAGACATTATTCGGAACGATCAGTTCAATTCCATTTGACAATGACAATTTCTGATTTTCGAACTTCTTCAACTGGCGAGATGCATCAATTTCTTCAAAAGTGACAGGTTCAGGTACCGCTTCTTTGACTTGGTCAATAAAACTGAGGCGAGCTGTCAAATTATCGTCAAAGAGATCATCTGCTAATTTCTCTGGAGAGAGTTTATTTTCTTCCTCGATATGATTGAAAATAGCTGATTTAACCTTTGATTGAAATTGAAAATCATCTGTATTAAAGCTTTCCGCAATCTTCTGGGCTGTTTTTTCTAGAGCCTTGATCGATTTTTTAGGAGAAATCTTGGGTTGCGCCTGCAAGAGATTCTCAGAAAAATAATTCAAGAAGGTCCCGTTATACTTGATCCGTTTTTCAATCAAGTGGTATTTGCGGCTTTGAAGATTAATGACCAAGGCTTCATCAGCACCAGTCCCAAAACCAGGTAGATTGTTTTGCGTCAGCTTAATCGGATTGTCCACTTCACCGCCAAGATGGGTCAAGGTTTCTCGTAAAGCGATTCTAAGAAAGGCAAAATGCTCCACTCCTTCTTTCGAGAATTGGACGAATACCAAATCATTGGTCTTTTGATTCTCAGAGACGACAAATTCTTCCTTCCAGCGATTCGCTACTGCGACAGATGTTTCTAACAGATCATCTGAAATCATCTCAAGAAAAGGATTGTCCTCTTCGAAAATACCGGTCCTGGCTTCATCGGAATAAACTCGCTCAATCTTCTTGCGCAAGTATTCCTCAATTTTAGGCGTGATATTGAGGAATTTATCTGCCAGATAGAGATCGGTATCATCTGGGCTAAATTGATGAATGATGGCTTTCTTTACGTAAATATCCATAAGATGATTTAGTCCTCGTAAAGTGGGAAGGCATCTGTCAAGGCTTTGACTTGAGCACGCACCTCTTCTAATACTGCTTCTTTATCTGCATTCTTCAGTGCTTTGATCATGAGTTCAGCAACGGTGCGACTTTCTTTTTCACCAAAACCGCGAGCAGTGATGGCTGCTGCACCAATCCGAATCCCACTGGTCTTAAATGGAGACAAGGTTTCATAAGGAATAGAGTTCTTATTTAGGGTAATGTTGACTTCATCCAACAAGTTTTGCGCCACTTTCCCATTTTCAACGACTTTAGTCACATCGACAAGGAAAAGGTGGTTATCAGTTCCGCCTGAAATGACACGGAAATCAGGATCTTGCAAGAAGACATCAGCCATAGCCTGACTGTTCTTAATCACATTAGCTGCATACTCTTTAAAGGCAGGATCCAGTGCTTCTTTGAAAGCGACTGCTTTAGCAGCAACGACATGCTCCAAAGGTCCTCCTTGGATACCAGGGAAGATGGCAGAATTGATCTTCTTAGCCAACTCCTCGTCATTGGTCAAGATCAAGCCACCACGTGGACCACGAAGGGTCTTGTGAGTGGTTGTTGTCGTGATATGGGCATAAGGAACTGGACTTGGATGAAGACCTGCTGCAACTAGACCAGCAATATGGGCCATATCAACCATGAGCTTAGCTCCTACTGCATCTGCAATTTCACGGAACTTTGAGAAATCAATAATGTGAGAGTAGGCTGAGGCACCAGCAACAATGAGTTTTGGTTTGACTTCTTGGGCTTGTTTTAAGATGGCGTCAAAATCCAAGAGTTCTGTTTCCGGATCTACACTATAGGACACAAAGTTATAAGTTTGACCAGAGAAGCTCACAGAAGCTCCGTGCGTCAAATGCCCACCGGCAGCCAGATCCATCCCCATGACAGTGTCGCCAGCTTCAATCAAGGCCATATAGGCAGCACAGTTAGCCTGACTTCCTGAATGCGGTTGAACGTTAGCAAATTTAGCCCCAAAAATTTCCTTAGCGCGTTCGATGGCCAGACTTTCGACGACGTCTACGACATCAGTCCCACCGTAGTAACGACGACCTGGATAACCTTCTGCATATTTATTGGTCAGGATAGACCCTTGCGCTGCCATAACCGCCTTAGAGACAACATTTTCAGAAGCAATCAACTCGATATTGTTTTGTTGGCGTTCCTCTTCTTTGGAAATAGCATTCCATAGGTCTGCATCATAGGCTTTGTAATCTTCTTTATCAAAAATCATAGGTCTACTCCTTATTAAATAATTTTTTATATACATTATGACAGAGGAAGGTTATCTTCCTCAAAAGAAAGCTCGGGCACTTGTGCAAGCAAGTCAGCTTTCGTAATAGAACCTTGTCGTAAAATCCTCGCTTTGGCCCCAGAAATATCTAGGATAGTCGAATCTTGGCCAGTAAGGAAAGCATCATCCTCAAAGCCAGGAATTACCTGATCAAATTCTTTTATAATAGCTTCATACTTTGTTCCGCTAGCGTGTCCAGATAGATTTGCAGAAGGACCAACTAAAGGACCATATTTACGAATTAATTCCAAGGTCTTTGGATGGGCTGGCATCCGAAAGCCAACCGTAGACATCCCTGAATGAATCCAGTCAGGCACCTTTTCATTTGCTTGAAGAATAATAGTTAAAGGCCCAGGTAAAAATGAATCAATCAGTTTTGTTAAATAGCTAGGTTGATTTTTCGAATAAATTCGAACACCTTCTTCATTTGCTACATTCAAGTTCAGGGCTTTCTCTCTAGATCTACGTTTTAATTCGTAAATATAATCAACTGCCTCTTGATCCAAAGCTTTAGCGAAAATACCATAGACTGTTTCAGTTGGCAGAATAACCGCACGTCCTGCTTCTAATTCTTTCTCAATGTGATCCATTGTCTACTACTACCATTCTATCTTGTCCAAATTGGTCTTTCAAAACTCGAACTTGTTTGTCGGGAAATGCCTTTTGAAAGAGCTCTTTTACTTTGTTACCTTGCTTATAGCCGATCTCTAGATAGACCTTCGCTTCTGGTGTTAAAACACTTGGTGCTTGCCGGGCAATCTTTTCGTAGATAGCATATCCATCACGGTCTGCAAAGAGAGCTAAGTGAGGTTCAGAGGCTAATACATTGGCTCCAACTTCTTCTACATCATCACGCGAGATATAGGGTGGATTGGAAACAATCAGGTCGTATGGACCTTCTAGATCATCTAGTACATCTGAAGACTTAAAGGAAACGACTGCTTCTAACTGCTGGGCATTTTCATGAGCAAGGGCTAAGGCCTCCTCTGAGACATCACTAGCTTGAATCTGCCAGTTAGGTCTAGCAAGGGCTATGCTAATAGCAATGGCACCACTTCCTGTTCCAATATCCAGAACTCGTAAGGCTTCCCCATCGTTTTCCTCAAGTATGAGAGCGACCAACTCCTCAGTCTCTGGGCGTGGAATCAGCACGCGCTCATCAACTGTAAAAACATGGCCACAAAATTCTGCGCTGCCAATAATATATTGGGCAGGGATGTGATGTTTCAACTGCTCAAAGATGGATAGAAGCAAGGCGTGATCCTCTACTTCCACTTCTTTTTGCAAAGCAAGGACAAAGTCTGTAAAGGTCCAGTTTTTTAAAGCACGATACGCGAAGGAGAGGCTTTCTGCTTCCTCTCCAACGGCTATTAATTCTTCTTCATACTGGGCTAATAATGATCCCAACAACATTATTTATTCAACTCTTCTAGTTTTTGTGTTTGATCATACAAGACCAAAGCATCGACCACTTCATCTAATTTACCAGATAAGATAGTATCCAGTTTTTGAAGAGTCAAGCCAATCCGGTGATCAGTCACACGGTTTTGAGGGAAGTTATAAGTCCGGATCCGCTCTGAACGGTCACCAGTACCGATAGTAGACTTCCGCTCAGCATCTTGCTCATCTTGGGCAATCTGAGCGAAGTGGTCAGCCACACGTGCACGGATGATCTTCATGGCTTTTTCACGGTTCTTCTGTTGGGTCCGTTCTTCCTGCATCTCTACCTTGATATTGGTTGGCAAGTGGACGATACGAACGGCTGTTGCAACCTTATTGACGTTCTGTCCACCCGCACCAGATGCGTGGTAGATGTCAATCCGAAGGTCTTTTGGATCAATGTCGTACTCAACTTCTTCGATTTCTGGCATGACCAGAACGGTTGCTGTAGAGGTATGGACACGACCTTGGCTTTCAGTCACAGGGACCCGTTGTACCCGGTGGGCACCAGATTCATACTTGAGTTTCGAGTAGACTGATTGACCAGAAACCATGGCCACTACTTCTTTGATCCCACCAACGCCATTGTAGGAAGCTTCCATGACCTCAAAGCGCCAACCTTGGCTTTCCGCGTATTTTTGGTACATCTGCAAGAGGTCACCAGCAAACAACTGTGCTTCGTCTCCTCCTGCTGCCCCACGAATTTCCAAGATAATGTTCTTGTCATCGTTTGGATCTTTTGGAAGAAGTAAGATTTTCAATTTTTCTTCGTACTCTTCTTTTTCAGCCTTGGCATCTTTCAGCTCTTGCTTGGCCATTTCTTCCAAATCTGCATCGCCACCTGCTTCCTTGATCATTTCTTCAGCATCGACGATGTTTTGGAGTACTTGTTTGTATTCCCGATAAGCTGTCACCGTGTCACGAGTGGAAGCCTCTTCTTTTGAAAGCTCCATAAAGCGTTTGGTATCAGAGACCACATCAGGGTCACTCAGTAATTCTCCTAACTCTTCGTATCGGTCTTCTACAGCTTGTAGTTGATCATAGATATTCATGTTTGCTCCTTAATTCTAGGTTGTTAGATCATAGATTGCTACAATTTCGTCTTCTATGACTTGGCCAGTTTCTTTAAATCCATAATGGAGATAGCAAGATCTCGCTTGATTATTTTCCGGTTCATAAGATAACCAAAGACTTGTTGCTTTTCCAGCTGGCTCTGTTCGAACAAAGTCAATGACTGCATCCATAGTCGGTTTAAAATAGCCTAAACCTTGAAATTGTTTATCGATCATAAAACGAAATAACAAGTAGTTCCCCTTACTGATCCCAATTTTCCGGTCATAGGCAATCATAACAAAACCAACTAATACTTCCTTATCATAAACTGCTAAGGGAGCTATAAAATCACCATTTTTATCATATACATAGGCTTCAGCTAAACTAATGGAATTGGATGCAATAAAATTCCTTTGGTTTGGATGAACTTCTAGATTTAAAACGTCAAAATAATTCTCTATTGTAATATCTTTTAAACAAATAGACATTTTTATCCTCTCTTAAACGTTCTAGACGCTTTCAGTTGGTATGTCCGGATTAAAATAATGCTTGCGGCAAACCGAGATATAGGTCTCGTGTCCACCAATCTGGATCTGCTCTCCGTCGTAGACAGGTTTGCCCGCTTGGGTACGCAAGACCATGGTCGCCTTGCGGGAACAGTATTGGCAGATGGTTTTGATTTCCTCGATCTTGTCCGCTAACAAGAGGAGATGTTTAGAACCTTCAAAGAGTTCATTTCGAAAATCATTTTTGAGGCCAAAAGCCATCACCGGCACATCCAGTTCATCAACGACTCTTGCCAGATCATAGACATGGTGGCGTTTCAAAAACTGAGCTTCATCGATTAAGACACAGTAAGGTTTGATTGCTTGGTTTTTAATAAAACCAAAGATATCGGTTTCGTCTTCGATCGCAACGGCTTCCCGTTTCATACCGATCCGGCTAGAAACAACTCCAAATCCATCACGCGTATCGATTGCTGAGGTCATGATAACGACGCTTTTGCCTTGCTCTTCATAATTATGGGCCACCTTCAAAATCTCAATGGTTTTACCTGAGTTCATGGTCCCATATTTATAATATAATTGTGCCATTTTCCTTCTGTTCTCTCTAAAATGTGTTTCATTATCATTTTACCATAATTTTGCTGACCTTTGTATCCCAAAATGTGATAAAATAGTCCTATAAAAAATTTAGGAGGTGGCCCTATGCCATTTGTACGAATTGATCTATTTGAAGGACGCACTTTGGAACAAAAGAAAGCCCTCGCTAAAGAAGTAACGGAGGCTGTTGTCCGCAATACTGGCGCTCCTCAGTCAGCTGTTCACGTTATCATTAATGATATGCCTGAAGGAACCTACTTCCCTCAAGGTGAAATGCGCACCAAATAATATTTCCACTAAAAAAACCTTTCTTGCTTGTGATAACACATAGCAGGAAAGGTTTTTTCTTATTTTTCTTGTGCTTGACGTTCTGCTTTACGTTCTTCGAATTCTTCATCACTCATCAGAGTTCCACCGACATTAGCTGATTTAGCAAAAGCAGTGTAACGGCGCAACCATCCACTTGAAATCTTAGATTTGAAAGGTTTCAAGTGTTTACGGCGTTCTTCAAGCGTTGCATCATCGACAAGCAAATCAAGGGTACGATTTGGAAGATCAATCACGATTTCATCCCCATCTTCAATTAGGGCGATATTACCACCTTCTGCTGCTTCTGGAGAAACGTGACCAATCGCAATCCCACGAGTAGCTCCTGAGAAACGACCATCCGTAATGAGAGCCACATCCTTACCAAGACCGCGTCCGACAATCTTAGAAGTTGGCGCCAACATTTCTGGCATACCAGGACCACCTTGCGGACCTTCGTAACGAATGACAACGACATGTCCCTTCTTGACTGTTCCATTGTCAATCAACTCAAGGGCTTGATCTTGTGAATCGCAACAAATAGCCTTACCGCGGAAAGTGGTCACAGATGGATCTACACCACCGACCTTGATGACCGCCCCATCTTGAGCAATATTTCCGTAAAGGATAGACAAACCACCAACTGGTGAGATAGGATGCTCAATTGGATGGATAATTTCTTCATTTTTGATTTCCGCACCAGCTACGTTTTCTTTCAAGGTTTTACCAGTAACTGTAATACGATCACCCTTAATAGCACCTTTTTTGATCAACTGATTGATAATGGCTGGAACACCTCCAGCTTCGTGCACATCATGCATAGTGTAGACACTTGAAGGTGCAATTTTAGAGAGATAAGGTGTCTTCTTGGCAATTTCGTTGATATCTTTGAGATCATAGTCAATCCCTGCCTCTCGCGCAATCGCAAGCGTATGGAGAACAGTATTGGTTGAACCACCCATGGCCATATCAAGCGCAAAGGCATCATCGATCGCTTCTTTGGTCACAATATCCCGTGGACGGATATCTTTTTTAATATTCTCCACCAATTGTTTGGCTGCTTGGCGAACCAATTCGCGGCGTTCATCTGAAACAGCTAGGATAGTACCATTTCCTGGAAGAGCAAGGCCTAATACTTCCATCAAACAGTTCATGGAATTGGCGGTAAACATACCAGAGCAAGAGCCACAAGTTGGGCAAGCATTTTTTTCCAGGAAATCCAGCTCATCCATGCTCATATCACCAGCCTGATAAGTACCTACTGCTTCAAACAAACTGGAGAGAGTCGCTTGATGCCCCGTCATGTCAACGCCACCCTTCATAGGTCCACCAGAACAAAATACAGCAGGCACATTGGTCCGCATGGCTGCCAAAATCATTCCTGGTGTAATCTTGTCACAGTTGGGAATATAGAAAACACCGTCAAACCAGTGGGCATTGATGACCGTTTCAGCAGTATCAGCGATCAACTCGCGAGATGGCAAACTATAACGCATCCCGATATGCCCCATAGCGATTCCGTCATCGACACCGATGGTATTAAATTCAAAAGGAATCCCACCAGCCTCGCGAATAGCTTCCTTAGCAATATCCGCTAATTCACGCAGGTGAACATGCCCTGGAACGATATCAATATAGGAGTTACAAATGGCAATAAAGGGCTTTTGCATATCCTTTGCTGATTTTACTTGCCCTGTCGCATAGAGGAGACCACGCGCTGGTGCTCGGTCGATCCCCATTTTGATCATATCACTTCTCATCTTGTTCTCCTTCTAGTTCTTCATTTCTACCTCCTAATCTTACCACTTTGACATCAATTGTCAAGAACTTTCAGAAAATTTATAATATTCACGGTACACAAAAAGCCTGGTTTCCCAGACTTCATTTTAGTTTGCCTGCTTTTTTTCGATCTGCCAGAGCCGAAGCTGGTAACAAATTCCACTCACGACAAGGCTAGAAATAAGGCCGATCCAATAGGCGTATGGACCCAAGTTAGTCACATGATCAAGGAAAATCCCTAGTGGGATAGAAATGCACCAATAACTAAAGACTCCTAATAAGAATGGAACGGTTGTATCTTTATACCCTCGCAAAATCCCTTGTAGGGGTGCTGCAAAAGTATCAGCCACTTGGAAAAAGAGACTATAGGTCATGAAAATAGCTGTTTGTTGCACAAAAATTGGATCCTTGCCATACAGCCCTGCTAGTTGGAAGCGGAATGTATAGAGAAAGACGAGAGTGACAATGGCAAATCCAAAGGCTGTCAGTCGTCCCAAACGGCAATATTGTTTGACCACTTCTGGTCTTCCTGCTCCCAGTTCGTAAGATACGATAATCGCCATGGTACTAGAGATACTAACCGGGAAAGCATACATCAGGGTAGAAAAATTCATGGCTGATTGGTGGCTCGCAATGGTCAGTGATGGGAATTTTGCCATTAACAAACCAACCAGCGAGAAGATGATGACTTCTGCAAAAACAATTCCACCGATTGGAAGCCCAAGTCGTAATACTTCTTTCATCCCTTTAAAATCATAAGGCTGTGGCTTCCACAACTGGAAAGGTGCTACCTTGGGATGCTTGCACAAGATCAAAACCGCAATAACCAGCAAGACCCAGTAGGCCAGAGAGGTTCCAAGACCTGCTCCTGCTCCTCCCATCTCAGGAAAACCAAATGCTCCATAGATCAGGATATAGTTAAAACAAGCATTCAAAGGCAAGAGCAAGAGCATCAAGTACATGGATAGACGCGTCATGCCCAAGGTATCGAGGAAGGTCCGCACGATACTAAAGAGCAACAAAGGTAAGATTCCTAGAGAAAGGAAATATAAATAGCGAATGGCTATTTGGGCAACAACATTTTCTAAACCGATCTGCTTGAGAATCATGGGCGCAATCCCCCAAACAAACCCTATTAAAAGAATAGCCATACCAAATGACAGATAGAGGAATTGGTAAAAATCGCCAGCAATCCGTTCTTTATTTCCCTTGCCTAAATGATGCCCAACAATCGGCGTCAGCGCGGAGACAATCCCTGTTAGGAAAGTAAAAAATGGATTCCACAGACTGGTAGCTGTAGAAACACCAGCCAAATCAAGGGTCCGGTACTGACCAGTCATGGCTGTATCGACAAAGCTGGCTGAATAATTAGCTAATTGGTAGATTAAAATCGGCAAAAATAGACTCAAAAACAAGCGCAAGCGCTCTTTAAAGTGATAGGTTACATACATGATTCTAACTCTCTTCTCATCAAACTAGATTTTCTCCTCTTCCACTCTACTATATGTTTCTTTAAAAGTCAAAAAAACCGAAGATCCAAGGACCTCCGGTAAATTTGAGATAATTATTTGTTGCGGTTTAAAATAGCGTTTAGAACGATCGCCAAGACACTGGCAACGACAATTCCGTTAGCAAAGAACATTTGGAATCCTGTTGGAAGGCCATTGAAGAGGGTGCTGTTGTTCAAACCAACCCCTGCAGCAATCGATACAGCAGCGATCAAGAAATTGTGCTCATTGTGTTCAAAATCAACACGCGCAAGAATCTGCATCCCTTGAATCGATACAAAACCAAACATCACTAGCATCGCTCCCCCAAGAACTGGACTTGGAATGATTTGTGCCAGAGCTCCAAACTTAGGAAGGAGACCAAGAAGAACAAGGAAACCAGCCGCATAGTAGATTGGAAGACGAGTCTTGATACCAGACAATTTCACCAACCCAACGTTTTGTGAGAATCCGGTGTAAGGGAAGGTGTTGAAGATACCACCGAGGAGAACGGCCAACCCTTCAGCGCGATACCCATTGCGAAGGCGCGTGCTATTAATTGGATCTTTAGTAATATCAGAAAGAGCAAGATAGACACCTGTTGATTCCACCATAGAAACTGTCGCGATGATACACATCATGACGATTGAGGTGATTTCAAACTTAGGAGCTCCAAAGAAGAAGGGCGTTGGAACGTGAACGACTGGTGCTTGAGCCACAGGTGTGAAGTCTACCAAGCCCATAGAAGCCGCAATGGCAGTCCCTGCGATCAAACCAATCAAGATTGAAATGGATTTAATAAACCCAGTCGTATAGATATTAACAACTAAAATGATGAGAATAGTCACCACAGCCAAAATCAAGCTTTGAACGGTTGGTTTTGGCGCATTATTTCCCATATTTCCAATCGCTACTGGAATCAAAGTCAAACCAATGGTGGTAATAACGGATCCCGTTACAATTGATGGGAAGAGATTGGCAATCTTAGAGAAGAAACCAGATACAAGGATGACATAAATCCCTGAGACAATCAAGGCACCAAACATGGCCCCACTTCCATGACTAGCCCCGATCATGCTGAGAGGTGCTACAGACTGGAAGGCAACCCCCAGGACTACCGGAAGACCGATCCCAAAGTATTTATTGAGCTGCACTTGAAGGAAAGTTGCGACCCCACACATGAAGATATCTGTAGAGATGAGATAGGTCAGTTGATGAGCGTTATAACCCAAAGCTCCCGCGATCATGATCGGTACCAAAATAGATCCCGAATACATGGCCAAAAGGTGTTGCAAGCCTAAAATGGCTGCCTGTGAATGGCTTTCTTGTTTTTGCATTAGATGTCTGCCTCCTTAAATACAACCTGACCATTTTCAAAACGGTCCAAACGTGCGAGGGATACAACTGGATATCCCAACTCTTCTAACAATCCCCGTCCATCTTGGAAGGATTTTTCAATCACGATCCCAATCGCTTCGACTTGAGCCCCGGCTTGTTCGATGATTTGAATCAAGCCTTTGGCTGCTTGGCCATTTGCAAGGAAATCGTCAATGATCAAAATCTTATCTGATGGATCCAAGAATTTACCCGCAATCGAAACGGTGCTGGTCACTTGCTTGGTAAAGGAATAAACCTCAGCCGTCAAAATGCCTTCATTCATCGTGATGTTTTTCGCCTTCTTAGCAAAGATCATGGGAACATCCAAGGCTTCAGCTACATAAAGGGCTGGCGCAATTCCAGACGCTTCAATGGTTACGACTTTCGTCACGCCAGCATCTTTGAACCGGTCCGCAAAGGTCTGACCAATTTCTTTCATCAATTTGAAATCCACTTGGTGGGTCAAAAAGGAATCCACCTTGAGGATATTCTCACCCAAAACATTGCCATCTTTTAAGATGCGCTCTTCAAGTAATTTCATACTTCCTCCTACTTTTTTAAAAATCCTCTACTTCATTCACAAAATACAAAAAGGCCTGCTAAGCAAGCCTTGAAATCTCTCTAGAAAGAGAAATAATCCCGACTTACTTATTGTTAGGTGTTCCGGCACCTTGTAGAAACATCACGCCTATTCGTGAAATAAATAAGTAATTCAATTAGTGTGCATCGCCATTCCAGATAGAATTCTTAACGATCACATAGTCAACATGTTTCAAATCTGCTAATTTTCGGCCTCCTGCATAAGAGATCGAACTTTGCAAATCTTGTTCCATTTCTGTCAAGGTATCTTGCAAATGACCCTTGGCAGGCAATAAAATCTTCTTACCTTCGACGTTCTTATATGCACCTTTTTGGTACTCTGAAGCAGATCCATAGTACTCTTTGAAAGACTCTCCATCAATCTCTACTGTTTTACCAGGACTTTCAATATGTCCTGCAAAGAGAGAACCGATCATGACCATAGATGCCCCGAAACGAATCGATTTCGCAATATCGCCATGGGTCCGAATCCCACCGTCCGCAATGATTGGCTTACGCGCTGCTTTTGAGCACCAGCGAAGGGCAGCCAATTGCCAACCACCTGTACCAAATCCAGTCTTAACTTTGGTGATACAAACCTTACCAGGGCCGATTCCGACCTTAGTCGCATCAGCTCCCGCATTTTCCAATTCACGAACAGCCTCAGGTGTTCCAACATTACCAGCAATGACAAAGGTATCTGGCAATTCCTTCTTGATGTGTTGAATCATCCGAATGACACTATCCGCATGACCATGTGCGATATCAATGGTGATGTACTCAGGCGCATCTTCCTTTAATTGACTCACAAAGTCGTATTCGTATTCCTTAACACCAACCGAAATCGAAGCGATCAAACCTTGATCATGCATGCGTTTGACAAAAGGAATCCGTCCCGCTTCATCAAAACGGTGCATGATGTAGAAGTAACCACCACGTGCCAACTGCTCTGCTACATTCTCATCCAAGATCGTCTGCATATTGGCAGGAACAACTGGAAGCTTGAAGGTATGGTTTCCAAATTGGACGGTTGTGTCTGCTTCTGACCGGCTATTGATGATACATTTGTTGGGAATCAACTGGATATCTTCATAGTCGAAAATAGGAAATTCATTTAACATAAATTGAAAAATCTCTTTTCTAAAAACTGACCTACCTATGCGCAAGCGCATCGCTACGTCTCTTGACGTTTCCTTGATAGATTATACCAAAGATACGGACCTAATGCAACGGGAATGATTTTATAGGAAATAACGTTCGGAAATTACAAGATAAAAACCTGTTTCAAAAAAGAAAACAGGTTTTATTTATGAACATTTTGGAGCCAATTGTTGACTTCTCTAGCTACAATTTCTGGCGCCTCTGTATACAGTTCGTGCCCCAAACCTTCTAGCAATACTTGCTTGATCTGGGGATCTAGTTGCTTCAGAGCTTCTTTTCTCCATTCAGGCTCTTCTTGGTATCGAGGTCCAATAAAGAGAACAGGCAGGTCTGCCAGTGGAATCTGGTAAGTCTTGATCTGACGCCGTAGACGCAATAAAGCCATGACCTTTTCGAGATCCAGATTTAATTCATATTGTTCACTCACTGGATTCCAACGATAGCTAGCCTCTACCGCTTTTCGCGCTATAGGAGTAGGATCTGCTCCATCACCAAGTTCGGATAACACAGCTTCTTCTAAAGTTGCAAAGACTTGCTGCTGCATGAAGGACGATGTGCCGTCTAGCTCTTCCTCCAAAGGCAGGATCTTTTCCATATCCAGATAGCCACCATCCAGGAGAATCAGAGCCTGAATCTGAGGAAACTCAGCAGCCAGATAACGAGCCAAATCTCCACCCAAGGAATGCCCCAATAAACAGATCTCTTCTGCCTGGCCAATCTGACCTTGAAACCAAGCATGAAGATCTTTTTCTGTCCGAATCATTTCCCTATAGGGATCTAGAAAAGTTACGGGAAAGCCTAGTTTTTCAATAAACGGAGCCAGATGGTAGCTATTGCTACCTAGGCCACCGATAAAATAAAACTGCATGTGTTTTGTCCTCACTATTTAAATTCTGAAAACTATAAGTGATCGCGATGTTTTTCATACCACTCTCTGTATTCTTTATACGTATTGATCGGAGTTTGCTCATTTGTCTTTGGATCTGTTGCAATAACATCTAATTTATCCTGACCAACTGGCGCAAACCAATGGCGCATATCTTGGAAAATAGCTTCCGGATCATTGTAGTCTCCTTGTCTAACTACAATAAAGGCTAATCCTCCATTCCTCTTAAAATATTCAGGATATTCTTTAATAAAATTTAGCTGAACGTCTTTTCTTACTTTAAAATTCTTTCTGTAAGATAAATCATAATAGCTTATAAAACCGTACTCATTAGCTATATCAGCTAGATTGGTATAAGAAAATGAAAAAGGGCGCCATTTATATTCTGTCTTATCTTCAGGAAGTGCCCGTGTGATCTTCTCACTTTCTAAATCTAAAGCAACTTCTTTTTTATCTTTATCGTTCTCCTTATTTACCAAAGAAAGAACCATATAATCTCTACCATTATCCGAATATCCTCCTCTTGCCTGAAAGTCCAGTTTGTATCTCTGATCATAGGTTTGTAAAAGCTCGACCACGTTAATCGTTTTCGGTGGATTCTTCAAATGATTAAGATCATAGACATCAAATGATAATCCAACCGGTTGATTAGATCCGCTACCAATAAACTTATCTGTAGTTGCAACATAATAATTGGATAAAACAAAAGATCCATTAGCTCCACTCGTCTCATAATAAACATAGCGATTCTGAGATCCAAAAGTTTCGATTCTTTCTACCTTTGTTTTAACAATCTGTACTTCATGGTCTTCCTTCCACTGAACATATTTAGGCCAGACATAGGAATAAGCAGAGTAGGCAAAGAGAGCTAACAAAATCAAACTCACAATCACCTTAGTCCGAAAGCTGAGGGCCTTTAGGTATTTCATTCGATTAACATTCTCCTATCTATTTCTAGTTTTTAATCAATTCTCTAGTTTTTTACACAAACTATTTCTATTAAACGAGGGGTTGGTATTACTCCGGCAATTCTATCTTCAAACTCATATCCGTCGGTTGTAACACTTTCTGAACCGCCGCAAGAAAGGCCAATCCATTATCAGATGGGGAATACTGGAATGTGATATGGATGATTTTTTTATCAAACTTATCACCATATCGCTCCACATACTGCTTGCTTTCGAGGAAGTAGATGTAGTTGTTGAGTTTTTCTTGAAGCTTCAAGAGATGCTCCTCTTCTAATGACTCTATCCATTTGTTTTCATCAATCAACAACAACTCTAGATGATCATCTGAAACACCCATCGCATCGATACTCGTAACGTCTAGTACAATTGGCCATACCTCTGCAACTGATTTAATTTTTCTTCTATTCTTATTTTCCTCTTTCTTTTGATCATTAACAATATATTCTACTTTGTCTTTATCACAGCTTTTGAAAAGCTCCATAGAATCGATTAAATTGCAAATATTACGGTAATAATCAACCTTTTTCTCATTAGGAAGATTATAAATGCTTTCAAGAACGATAGGTACTATGTTCTCCACATCAATGATAAAAGGTAAAGCATCATATTCTTCTAATAAATCTTCTTGGTATTTGATAAATGATACAACTTGATACAAATGTATAATATCCTGTCTAGAAGCTAACTCCTTTAAAATATTAAAAGTTCGATCTGGAATATCAAAATCTCCCTCTACATAAATTGGATAAAGGCTATATTCTATCAAAATATGGGTATCCGTAATATCTTGATAATATGAATCTCGATGGCCAATTCTATACTCGGGATCAATACCTAAGAAAGCATCTATTTCTCTGTGATTTTCAATTGCTTTTTTATACCGCATAATATCCCACTCGGTATCTGTTTTTAGTTCATATGTCTTCATTTATTTACTCCATTGATTTATTCTACCTATTCTAGGTATTACTCGGTCTATTATGGAATGTTGGTATTAAAACTTTGTCTTATTATAGCATAAAATAAATATAGAAAAATAAAATGGAGAACTTAAGGAAAAAGAAAACCACCTAAAAAACTATCAGATGGTAAATTTTTCAAACATGAACAGACTAATCAGTTTTTTAGAATGTTAGTTTTGTGATAACTTCTGCAACATCTCAGGTGAAATCGGGTCTACGAGAACATATTTGGCATCCAGCATATAAATTCCTTCCGTTAACGACTCTAAAAATTCCCGATAAGGAACTTCAGCGAGTTTTTTACCATCAGCTGTCATGATGAATAATCGTGCTACTGCAACCTTACTTCCTCGATACTGTTGCAAATATTGAGGTTCCAACTCAGGGTATGCTGGTAGAACTGTCCGCGCTTCACTATTTAGATAATTGATAGGGATAATGATATCCTCACCATTTTGCTCTACTTTAAAAACTTGCTGCTCAGAGTAATAAGCATTTAACTGTTGGGTAAAGCGCAAGCGCTGGTCATAACTATTTAGGAGTTGATCATCCGGCACATGGATAATCTGCCCTAGATAGAGTTCATTGATGTAAATAGGACGTTTTACACCCATAATTTCCACGATAGGATGATCTTTTACTTCTTTAGTCAATTCCGAAAGAGCTGATAAGAAAATATCCGTGAAATGAAAATCAAGAATGGAATCTTTATCATACTCCACGCCATCATGTTCACACACACTGACTTCTAAGATAAGGAGCAAGGTTTTCAAGAACATCAAGGCCCCAGTCCAGTCAGAAGCTGTCGCCAAATCTGGAACAGATACCTGATAGGCTTGACCATCAAAAGCAAGACGGAAACCTAAACTAGACTTCCCTTTGACTCCAAACTGAACAGAATGGAAATCCGAAATAAGAGAGTCTGCAGATGGCTTTAATCCTGCATCCTTAGCTGAAACACTGTAACATTCAAATGGTTCTGCTTGAAGAACCTCCCCAATTCTTAGTGATTGGTTACTTTTGATTTTAAACAAAATTGAGTTCATATTTTCTTCTTTCTATCTTAATAATTTAGATACAAGTTCCTTGATTTATTTTTTAATCATACCTTCTATCCCTTTGAAAAGAATTTCTGAAACAGCCTCTGGATAGCCTTCATAACCATTCTGTTCTGAAAGGGCGTCGATGATATTTCTAATTTGGCCATCCAATATAATGGTTACAGCAGGAACAAGTTCATCTGAACCTTCTTTTTTGAACATCTCTTGCATAATTGATACTTTGTTACTCATATTTGCTCTCCAATCTTAAAAAAATTAATTTTCACCATATACATCGGTGCCACATTCCAACCAGAATTTTTCTGCTTCCGGAATCTTATCCCAAAACGACTTATACCGACCTTTCCATGGTTCCGAAACATATTCTTCAAATGATACGTATTCTGCGTACTGCGAGTATAGTTCCAACTCATCCATATCAATAAACAAGGAAGGTTTAAAATCATAAACCGCGTTCAATCTATCTTCCTGATACGATTTAGCAAATGCTTCTCCTAGCTCATTTCGATCGCATTTGTATGCTTCCATATCTTCTAAGAAATATGGCAATGTTTCATGGGTCAGTTTCGAAGAACGTTTTCGCTCATCATATAGAGTATCAAATGAATAGCGTGCTACCTCATAATCAATATACCAGAATTCCAAATCCGAAACATACCAAGTATATTTATTTTCATATTTAAAAAGAACAACAATATTTTCACCGTACTTAGGTTCTATCATAATTTATTTCCTATCTTTTTTAATTTAATGAGTCATACATCATGAGACTTATTCTTCCGTCTCACCTTCCGCAACCAAATCATATGGAAAATACGGAAGCCCTTTTAATCTCTTATAATCCAATCCCTTCAATTTGCAAAGAGCACCTGATTCAAAGGACCAGTAACCATAATAATTATCAATATTCTCTTTATGCAAGTCATACCACCCAGTATCCCGATGTCCCGGATACCATTTCTTAGTTATATATTCTTTGAGTAGCTTGATTGCTTGATCAGAATTCTCTTCTTCAATGATTTTTCGAGTAAAGCCTTAGGGTCTTGGGAAATTATAGTTTATCCGAATTGTCCACTCTGGATGACGTGATTGAATCAAGTAATCAATCAAATAATCCTCTGGATCATCTTTTTTGACCAAATCAACCAATTTATCAAAAGTCGCTTCATCAATCTCTAAAAGTATCCCAATAGAAAGCGCCCAAACCATTTGAAGATAGCCCGAATTGCTCTGCCAAACGGGTACAAGGCTATCGACATATTTAAGGTACTCTTCTTTGAATCTCTCAATAGAATATCCTGCAGTGTAGGTGGATATCATTTTCTTTTCTTGATAAATAGAAATATCTTCTTTAGTCAGTCTAATAACTTCTTCAATTGGACGTTTATAAGGATTAATTCCTTGGTTAAGTTGGTCTAACTCTTGTAACCATTCCTTAATCATCATTTCATTAAATGTAATGAGTTCATTAATTTTTTCTTCTATAAAAATAGAATCTCTTTTCATCATTTATATCCTTTTGGTATATGGAACTTTTTTTCGTGTTGTGTGACCAAAAAAATTTTAAAAATATCTTCTGTATTAATTACTACTGGATAATTTATTTTACAGCCCTTTGTATGCTTTCTCCAAATAGCCCTACACAACTAAACCGTAATTCTATTCCCTACTATCATACCGAAATACAGTTTGAAGATCAAGTTCGTCACTAGCTAGGGGAATTAGATGCACAAAAAGAGCCCACAGGGTCTCTATCTGAATAAACAGGATACAAAAAAATCCACTCACTTGTTGTGAAATGGATTGTTTCTTCATTAACGGTTCAACAAGAAATTGAACAATTTTTCGACAATTTTTACGACCAACCAGCATAAGAATCCGATATAGGTAAAATAGAAAATGAGTGACAAAATCGTAATAATCATGGTTTCCTCCTTCATCGATTGCAAGTCCTTGTCTTATTATACCTTTTTATGCAATCGAACTCAATAGAATTTTGAAAATTGTCAGATTATTCTTTTTCTTTCTTATCTTCTTTTGCGTCTTGATCAGCTTCTTCACTGCCTTTATTGACAGCTGTCTTAAATTCAGCAAACATTTTGCCGATAGACTGGCCCAGCTCAGGCAGGCGTTTTGGTCCAAAAATCAAGAGGGCACCCAGGATGATGATGATTAAACCTGGTGCTCCAATATCACGTAAAATTCCCATTAGTTTCTCCTTTTTCTCGAATAGATGACTTTACTGATGGCGACACTGACTTCAAATAAGAGGATCAAAGGGAGTGTCATGGCCAAGTCACTGATAAAGTCTGCAGGGGTTAGCACGACGGCTAAGACCAGCAGAACAAAGTAAGCGTAACGTCGGTAGGTTATTAAAAACTGTGGTGTCAAAAGTCCAATCGAGGTCAGAAAAGCGACCAAAACTGGTAACTCGAACAAGACCCCTAAAGGCAAGGTAGTATGCCATAAGAAGGTTAAATAATTTTGTGCTGTTAATTGGGTATCAAACAGCCCTTCTCCCAAGCGCATCAGGACCTCTAAAATAGCTGGGCTGAGAAAGAAATAACCAAATGCAAGCCCCAGCACAAAGCAAATAAAGCTAGCTGGGATGTAAGCAAAGACTGCACGCGCCTCCTTCTCCTTCAGAGCCGGCCTTACAAATTGCCAAATCTGGTAGACAATAAAGGGCAGGGTCAGGCTAAAGGCTGTAATATTTGCCAGCGATACATAGATCCAGAGGATATCATTTGGCCCTAGTACCAGCAGTTTTTGATGGAGGCTAGCTGTTAAGGTTTGGTAGAGTTCTCCTCCAAATACAAAGGCTACGATGAAGACGATAATATAACACAAGACCACTGCAATTAATCGTTTTCGAAATTCGACCAAGTGCTCGACAATGGTCATTTTATCTGCTCTACTCTTTGCCATGTTGTCTCACCGTGATAAGGGCGATCAGGGCCACAAAGAGTAGTTGAGGAAGAAGAACTTCCCAGCTTGGATAGATCCCTACCCAATCGATGGTTGGAAGTCCATTGACCAAATGACTCGGTAGGATATTGGTCAACTGTAGGGCGTGGATGCTGACACCAAGCATCTTGAAGGCCAAGGCGTAAATCAACCACGTCAGAATGAAAAAGATTCGATGAGGTTGGATGGCTTGACTGGCCTTGGTCATCGCCACTGCAATAAGGATGAGAACGGCTATGGCAAGCCCGATTCCTAATAAGAAATTCACGGTTGTAATTCGTGGAATGATTCCAACATAGAAGAGAATGGTCTCAGCCCCTTCACGAAAGACTGCTAAGAAACTGAGGGCAAACATAGAAACAAAACTTCCTGTAGCCGTTACCGTCTTCATCTGACGGTCCATAAAGGCATTCCACTGTTTGACAGAGGACTTGCTGTGGAGCCAAATCCCAATGAGGATCATCATGACTACAGCGAAAATCCCAACGCCCCCTTCTATGATTTCCCGGTTAGAGCCCGAAGTAACAGCAGGAAAAGCGACTTGCAAAACAAGAGCGATCGCTGCGCTGGCAAGAACCCCCGCAGCAGCCCCACCGTAGACCCATTTGAGGCCTTTCCTCATCTTAGCAGCCTTAAGGGTCGTTACAAGGGCCATGACAATCAGAAGCGCTTCTACTCCTTCACGCAGAAGAATCAACATAGCATCAAAAGCGTTGTAAGAAGCTGTCGTATCGATCGCAGAAAGGTCCCTGATCAAGGCTTGTAATTTCTCTTGATAGGTCTTTTCTTTCCCCTTAACCATAATGACCGGGGATTCACTCTCTACGCGCGTGTAGAGGCTTGGATTGGTCGTGCTGACATCCCCCTCAATAGTTGGCCAGATGGTGATGAACTGCTTCATAGTTGCTGCAGCAGATTTATCGTCGCCAGATTGGAATTGGCTTTGCGCCTTCTCCAAAAGCTTGATCCCATCTTTCAGTGTCAAATCCGTACTAGCACTGCTAATCGCTTCTCCTTTTACAAAGGCATCAATCCCATTTTTGAGGTCATCATAGGAGGACTGGATGCTGGTGAAGTCAGTAGGCTCTGTTTCAATGCTACTACGTAGGAGAGAAATGGCCGTCTCGATTTTGCCATAGTAGGCTGTGCTATGATCCCTTACTACTGCTTCGTTTCGTGTCCAGGTATTATTGAGATCAGCATAGGTTTGACGAGTTTTATCCAGATCCTTAGCTGTAATGGCATCTTGTAGATTCTTAAAGTAAGGAGCGAGCCGACTCACGAGTTTGTCTTTTTCCGCCTCTAAATCGACCGGATTTTGCTCTTTTTCAAAAGCTAGCAAGGCTGATGAGATCTTGGTGAGATCCTCTTTGGTTACCTCCCCTTTTATAGCCAGGGCTTGGTTAACTTTTTTCCCTGCCTTGGAATCATGGTGATCTTTGGATTCAAAATCAGCCTGAATCTCAGCGATCAATTCCTTGGCCTTATCCTGGTTCTTATTTTGTACAGCGGTTGTTGCATCTGTGATCTTGATAAAGAGATCGCTATAAGATTCTGCAGCCACTGGATGAGTCCAGAACAAGGCAAGAAGGCCTAATAAGATCAAGAATTTATTCAAAGAGTGCTTGACCAAGATACCCTCCTTTCTCAACGCCTGCAAAGCAAGCAAAGAGTCCACTTCCGATATGGGTGATGTACTCGTTCATTTTGTCTACTGCGCCTAAGTTGGTTTGGATTTTGACAAAGCTGTTCGGATCCTTTTGAAAGGCGATAAAGATCAAGCCAGCATCAAATTGCCCAGTCTGTTCATTGATGCCATCCGAATAGGAATATGACCGGCGTAAAATCGGTCGATCCACTTCTTTGGCCAAACGGACATGTGAATCTACTGGTAGTTTAGATAAATCTACTTCATCAAATTCGTTGGTTTTACCAAAGGGAGCACCGGACTCCTTGTAGCGACCAAAGGTGTTTTCTTGCTCCTGCAAATTGGTTCGGTCCCAAGTTTCCAAGTGCATTTGCACTAGGCGAAGAGCCATATAAGAACCACCCTTCATCCAATCCTTGCTGTCAGTCCAGACGACCTTGTCAAAGTCTTTCTCCGTCGTGACATTTGCTGTTCCATCCTTGAAACCAAAGAGGTTGCGCGGCGTTTCTTTTCTGTCACCAATCGCCGCAAAACCGGACTTGCTCCACTTCATGGTGATGGTATTGCGACCTTTGCGGATGAGATTTCGCACTGCATGAAAGGCTACTTGCTCATCGTCGGCACAGGCCTGAATGACGATATCGCCACCAGTGTATTTGTCCTGCAACTGCTCCTTTGGAAATGGAGGCAAATCACGGAAGAGCTTGGGACGTTTGGACTCCAAACCTAATTTCTTGAGAAAGCTGGCAGAGACACCAAACGTCAGACTCAAGCGATAGGGATTCAGTCCTACTGTTTCACCTGTATCCGTTGGCGGCAAGAGGGCATTGCTGCCATCTTTTTTAACCAACTGCCCTTCGACTAATTTACTACTATAGTCGGTCCAGTCTTTAAAAAGCTGGATGACTTCTTTTTTGTCCGTCGTGTGAAGATCCACCACCACCAAGTAGCAAGCCTTCTGCATGGCCGTCGTAATCCCTGCTTGGTGCTTGCCATAAAAGGAGATGTCTTCATCCCCATCATAAGCTTTTTTACTGGAACTGTCTTGATTAGCGAAAAAAGCAGATGCACCAGAGAGGCCCAGCGCTAGACCGGCCCCTCCAATACCTGCTTTTTTAAGAAATTCACGACGGTCCATTTTTTTATCTAAAAATTTTTCGTCAGCCATTTTTCTTATTTCCCATCTAAAATCACACCCATTTGAGACAACGGTTCACCAAGTTTGGTCACCGCTTCAGCCAATTCCTTGGTATCTTCCTTGGTCAAATCTGTGTAAGACTTGTAATTTGTTTCATCAGTCATGTGTTTGTCCAATAAATCATTTACATTTTTGAATTCTGCTTCCAAGGTTTTAACCAACTTGGCATCTTTTTTCTCAATCAAAGGTTTAAAGAGAGAGAAAATCTTTTCAGCTCCTTCAATATTGGCACGGAAGTCGTACAGATCTGTATGAGAGAAGACTTCTTCTTCACCCGTGATCTTTTGCGTTGCCACTTCATTGAGCAGATCAACAGCCCCAGTTAGCATCACATCAGGAGTCACATCAACGGTCGCGATCTTAGCTTTCAACTCCTTGATATCGTTCACCAGTTGGTCTGCATATTTGTCAGTGCCATCTGTGGTATTGTTTTCCCAAAGGATGCGCTCAATCCGGTGGAAACCAGACCAGCCTTCTTCTGATTTATTTTCATCCACATAGTCTACCAAACGGTAGTCAATCTTCACATCAGACTCCCCAAAGGTTTCAGCAATCGGTTCTGAGCTTTCATAGGCCATGCGGATCAAGGGATATTGTTTTTTAGCTTCTTCCAAATTCCCAGCTTTTAGGGTATCTCGGAAACCTTCTGTATCCTTAAGCAATTGGTCGATTTGCATTTCAACAAAGTCTTTGTATTCAGCTGTCGCATTGTCCAAGGTCTTTTGGTCAGCCTTTGACAACTGCACCGTTGAGCTAGTTTGCGTCTTTTGACTGGACTGTTTGCTACTAGAATTCGCACACCCTGCTAAAAGAGCAACACTCAATAAGAGTAGACTATATTTTTTCATGAAAGACTTCTCCTCTTTTGTTCTTGGACTTATTTTACCAGAAGTTTTCTCATTTTTCAACAATTGTCTGAAAATTTAATAATAGAAAAACTTTTTAGAGAATCGGTCTTTTACAAAAGAATATCCTTGACCCGTCCGATTTCGGATTCTTTCACCACCACAAAGATGCTATCCCCTAGATACAAGCGGGTTGCACCATTGACCGTATAGCTCTTACCGCTTCGCATTTGCGTAGTAATCAAAATATCTTGGGGGAGTTCGAGTTCATGAACTTGTTTTCCTGCAATCTTTTCGGATACAGGAATCTCAATTAAGGTCAGTTCTCCTTCTTCTTCTTGCGCCTTATCTGGCAAGAGTTGCTCCAGCATGGCTTCATAGACTGGCGCACCATGGAAGAGATCCATAATCATATAAGCAACCAAGGTGACCATCCCTAGTGGCATTAAACTTCGAATATCGCCTACCATCTCTGTCACTAAGATCATCGCTGTTAAAGGAGCTTTCGAAATGGCCCCAAAATACCCACTCATTCCTAAAATAATGAAGAGAGGAAGCTGATTTTGAGAGATAAAGCCAATGTTTTGAAGGAAAGTTCCAACGATGGCCCCTAACAGCGATCCTAATGCTAGTATAGGCAGGAAGATTCCGCCAGGTAGACCACTACCATAGCTCAACATACTCCAGATAAAACGGATCGTAAAATAGAGAAGGATGGTCAGCACTGGATACGGTACTCGAGCTAAATCCAAAACCAATTGATTTCCACCACCAAGAATTTGGGGAAGAAAATAGCCGATTGGAAAAATCAAGACAAAGGCAAATAAAGAAGAATAATGAGAAGGAACATGGAAAATCTTCTCAAGTAAGCGATACAATCGACCGATATTCAGCACCACTACTTCATAGACATAACCTGCTGCCCCTAAAAAGATTCCAAGAAAAAGGTAAATCCAGTACTGAGACAAATGGAGTGGCGGAATATTTTGCGGCATATGAAGTACGGGTGTTTGACCAAAGACATTGAGTGAAATAAAATTAGCCGTCAGACTAGCGGCCAAGGTCGAAATCCAAAAGAATCGAGAAAAATGATGGTAGACTTCTTCCACGACAAATAAAAGTCCTGCTATAGGTGCATTAAAGGCGGCTGCAAGACCTGCAGCCGCTCCACTTGCAATCAAAGACCGCTCCTCAACTGGGCTGACCTTCAAATGATGGGCCACTCCTTTTCCACCCATAGCCCCTAATTGAATACTAGGACCTTCACGACCAAGCATCAAGCCACTTCCGATGGCCAAGACACCTAAAATATACTTCTTCCACAAGGTATCCCACCAGCTCACCGCCAAAAGACCCTTGAGCTCTGCTTCGACTTGCGGAATTCCCGATCCCTTGATATCCCGATTGGTGCTTATGAGACGACCAGCAATCAGTACGATCACCCCATACCCCAACAGCATCGCCAGCAAATAAAGTGGTTGACCAGACATCTCCTTGTAGACGCCTTGAACAAAATGAAAAATATGTTCGATCAAAAAACGAAAACTCGAGACGACACAGCCCACAACGATCCCAACCAGAACACCTCTGACAATATGGGCTACAATCGAACTAGAGGCAAAATGAAATTCCTTTTTTAAGGCTTCTTCTTTAGCAGACATTCCCTAACTCCTTCAAACTCTTATCCTATTCATTATACCTTATTTCACTGCCTCTGAATACATGAAAAATCAGAAAAAAACAAAACCACCCTTGATAGTTTTGTTTAGAATGTAGACAAACCATTTTATCAAGTAAAATAAGTTAAGAAATTCTACAAAGAAATATAAGTACATTCTATTTATGGAACGAATAAAGAAAAGTCGAAACTTTCCGCTGTGAGAAAAGAGCCTGAAACAATACAGTTTCAGGCTCTCGGAATTATTGAGACCTTAGGCTCAATAATTAGTCATAGAACTTCTACGAAGTTCGCTGACGTCCGTACTCACCTAAGGAAAGTTTTAATATAAACTTTAGCTATTATTCAGCAGTTAAAGCTGCCATTGTGATGTAGTTGTAAGGTTTGTTGAAGTGTGGCAAGAAGAACAAGTCTGTCAAGGCTAACTTATCAATCGTCACGTGTTCTTGAATCGCAAGTGAGAACATGTGGATGGCCATAGAGATGGAAATATCACGGGATACCATTTGAGCACCAAGAATTTTACGAGTGTCTTTATCATACACAATCTTAATAGCAACTTCATGGTTATCATGTTTAATAAATTCAGGTTTTTGAAGGTCGTTAAAACCAGTTTCTCCAGCATTGAAGCCAGCAGCTTTTGCTTTTTCAAGTGTCAAACCAGTTGAAACCATGTGAAGGCCGTAGATAGAGATACCGTTAGAACCTTGAACACCGATTCCTTCCAATTCATGACCGGTCGCATTGTAGGCACCAACAATACCTGAACGAACCGCATTAGATGCAAGTGCGATGTAGCTCATTTCACCACGTGCATTGTCATAGATAGTCGCACAGTCACCAACTGCATAGACACCTGGAAGTGACGTTTCTTGTTTCTTATCGACAAGGAAGGCACCGTTGCGGAAGAGTTCAATCTTACCATCTGCAAGAGCTGTATTTGGACGGAAACCAACAGCCAAGATGACCATGTCTACATCGAAGGTTTCTTTATCAGTTACAAGACGTTCTACCTTACCATCTCCTTCAACTGCTTGAACAGTTTGTCCAAGAGCCAAACGGATGTTGTGGTCTTCCAAGTTTTTCGCCATGATGTCTGTAAAGTCTTTGTCATAGTAGCCGTTTAAGACAGTGTCTACGATATCCACCAAGACAACGTCTTTACCAAGACGTTCGAAGGCTTCAGCAAGTTCTACACCGATGTAACCACCACCAACTACGGCAATACGGTTCAAGTGTTTGCTGTTGTCTTTCAATTTTTCGATCACTTCTTCAGCATTTTGATACAATTTAACGAATTGTAGATTTTCAAGAGTCGCTTTAAATTCACGGTTTCCTGAAACAAGTTCCACACCTTTAATTGGAGGAATGATTGGTGTTGAACCAGTCGCAAAGATCAATTTATCATATGTTTCTTTGTGTTCTTTACCATCTACTTCTGCTGTTACGACTTTTTTATCATAATCAATCGAAAGTACAGGTGAATTCATATAAACACGAGCACCTTTTGCTTCCAATTTTTCTTTATCTGAGTAGAAGAGACCTTCAGGACCATCGATTTGCTCACCGATCCAAAGTGCCATACCACATCCTAGGAAAGAAATGTTTGAGTTTTGGTCAAAAACTACAATTTGGTTTTCATTTCCAAAATTATCTAGCATTGTGTTGATACAAGCTGTTCCGGCATGGTTTGCCCCTACAACAACGATTTTACTCATAGAATAAATCCTACCTTTAATTTAATTTACCCCTTGAGTATATCATAAACTTGGCATCGTTTACAATGGATTTGCTCAGTATTTGTGATTTTTTTTTCAATTTTTTGAAATCAAATTTTCACATTCTTCAACAAATGTCAAATAATTTGCTTGAAAAGGATTGTGAAAACGGTCTCTTTCTGATATACTATAAGTAAGTGAAAATTGGAAAGGATAGATTTTTAGTGAACCTAAGCAGTCGATCCGAACGTCTGATGGGAACCACCATCACCGTTTCGATCTTTCACCCGCAAGCGGATGAAATTTTAGCACAATGCTTTGAACTTCTCCGTACCTATGAACATCGCTTTAGTGCAAATGATACTAGTTCCGAACTAATGGTGGTCAATCATCAGGCTGGTATTAGACCTGTTCAGGTCCATCCAGAACTTTTTGAACTGATTACATTAGGAACGATACATAGCCAAGCGAAAGATAGCCATATGAACATCGCGATCGGTCCTCTTGTACAGACCTGGCGGATAGGATTTTCTGACGCCAGACGGCCTGAATCAGAAGAAATCGAGCAAGCTCTCTTAACAATTGATCCCGAACAGATCCAACTAGACCAAGAAAGCCAAACAGTTTTTCTAAAGCGTCCTGGAATGAAGATCGATTTAGGTGCTTTAGCAAAAGGCTATAGTGCTGATTTGATTGCTACTTTTCTAAGAGAGAAAGGTATCTGTGATGCTTTGATTGATTTAGGTGGCAATATCCTTACACTAGGTCAACACCCTATTAAACAACAGCCTTGGCGGATTGGTATTCAAAATCCTGTTGAATCGAGAGGTCAGCATCTACTGGTTCTATCGATTGAAAACAAGTCTGTGGTTACCTCAGGGATCTATGAGCGCCATTTAGAAGTCGATGGTCAGTCATTTCACCATATTTTTGATAGTCAGACAGGCTATCCAGTCGAGACAGATTTGGCTAGTATCACTATTATTTCCGATCGATCTGTAGACGGAGAAATCTGGACCACACGGCTGTTTGGGGAAGCACCAGCTTCCATTTTAGACATTGTTAACTCACTGCCTGGTATCGATGCTCTTTTGGTATCGCAATCAGGCAAGATTGCCTATACCAATGGGCTTCAAACTTATTTATAATTTCGCTATCAGAAAGGATCTTCCATGACTAAACTTATTGCGATCGTTGGAACAAACTCAAAACGTTCTACAAACCGTAAACTACTTCAATATATGCAAAAACATTTTGCTGATAAAGCTGAGATTGAATTAGTTGAAATCAAAGATATTCCTGTCTTTAATAAACCAGCTGACAAACAAGTTCCTGAAGCTGTTTTGGAAATTGTTGCCAAAATCGAAGAGGCTGATGGAGTGATTATTGGTACTCCAGAATATGACCACTCTATTCCAGCAGTCTTGATGAGTGCTCTAGCATGGCTTTCTTACGGAGTCTTTCCATTGTTAAACAAACCGGTTATGATCACTGGTGCATCATATGGTACTTTAGGATCATCACGCGCCCAACTACAACTTCGTCAAATCTTAAATGCTCCAGAAATTAAAGCAAACGTCCTTCCTGACGAATTCTTACTTTCACATTCTTTGCAAGCATTTGACAACTATGGAGATTTGGTAGATTTGGACATCATTCAGAAATTAGATGCCATCTTCAATGATTTCCGTGTGTTTGTGAAAATCACAGACAAATTACGCAACGCCCAAGAATTGCTTCGCAAAGATGCTGAAGAATTTGACTGGGAAAACT
>OBXY01000042.1_pt1 | contig 48696 bp, 44 predicted proteins | sample 1476701 | NCBI WGS metagenome assembly OBXY01 (sample SAMEA2580187, study PRJEB22360) | human gut metagenome | biome: human gut; feature: human-associated habitat; material: faeces | place: Denmark | collected 2008/2010 | reverse complement strand
GTTTTCTAAGTTCATAGATCTGAACCTTATCCTTATATGTCAATTTCATAATAAAAACACCCCAAAAGTTAGATTTTTTCTGTCTAACTTTTGGGGTGCGGTTCAATTGTTAACATGGTTCTAAGTCTTTTTTATTGAGATTTTATCAAATTAAAAAATATTAGATAACTATTGGAGATTTAAATCAACCTATTCTAAGATCATTTGAAACAGAATCTTGTCAACTAGTTTTAATGAAGTCTTGTAAAGCATTATAATTCTCAAAACGTATCAATCAATATTTCTATGATGTTTTAACCCATTTCAGAAATTATAGAGTCATAAGAAATAAAAATTTTGTTACATTATTTTTGTATGGTCTTATTTAAAATTGTTATTTGGTATATTGTTAAAATTATCTATCATCTTTTAAATTAAACATATATCCATGATGTGTATTTTTTAGATAAAAAATTTGAATATTAATATCGTTCGTGCTAAAATTGATGATGCAATAAAGTGATGAAGAGGATATAAGTTTGAGGACACTATTAGCAACAAGGTTAAAAAATAGACGAAAAGAATTAAAAATGTCGCAAAGAGAATTGGCTGAAGGAATTTGTAAACAGGGTCAGATTAGTCGACTAGAAAATGGAGACTATACTCCAGGAGCGGACTTCCTATATGCTCTAGCACAGAAGTTAAAAGTTAGTATGGATTATTTTTTTGAAGAACAGGTTGAACAGAAAACAGATGAGCTATCTGAGTTTAAAAAATTAGCACATATTTTTATTCTGAATCGGAATTATGAATCTTTAAAATATATATTTGAATTAGAAAAGATAAAGAGTCATCGCTTATCTTTATCTGATAAACTTTATTTGGAGTGGATAAAGTCTCTTATTGATTTTTATTTTTATGGAAAGAAAAATGAAGCGGTTATAAAGTTAGAGGAAGTATTAGAACAGACTAGTTTATATGATCTTAACTACCTTCAAGTATCTAATACATTATTTAATTTTTACTATGAAGTTGGGAGTTTAGAGCGGTTTAATGAGATAAAAGACAAATTGGAAGAAAGAGTCAGCCAATTGAGTTTAAATACTGTTGAAGAATTAGAATTGTATATTAAATTCAATTACAATATATGTCGCTATTTATGGCTCCAAAAAGACATTGAGGAAGCAATTACTAGAATTACCACTACTATAAAAAAATGTAAGGATTACAGAACGACTTATCTATTAGCTGATTTATATTTGTTGATGGGAAATATAAGTGAAATTATCTCCTCAAAAGATATTGCAGTAGAAAATTATGAATTAGCTCGTTTTTTGTATAAACTCGATGAAAATATCCCAATGATGTTAAAAGTGGAGCATTATATTGTAAAAATGGCGAATAAAGTATAAGAATGTCCAAAAGTAAGTTATGTTAGATTGAAGAGAAAGTCCATTGTTGATAATTTCTTCAATCTTTTTTATTTGTTCTCGAAGAAAGATTTCTAAAACAGTTACAGTAAATAGGTAAAATATTAAAAACAATCTAATAGATTTCAGAAATTATTTGATTAATCTAGAGTGTTTTGTTGTATTAGTACGATATTTTGAACAATTGATTTTTAGATACAAAAATGTATAAAAAAAAAAAATATAAAAAAAGATTATAAAAAAGATTGACTCGGATGATATGAAGTGCTAAAATGTATGCAACAACAAAAAGGAGAAGACTATGAAAGTTTTTTTAAAAAAGATTACAGTAATTCTATTTTTAGGAGTCGTATTTATAAGATTTAATTCAGTCACGAATTTAGGCTTCAACATTGTACAACCAAATAATATAGGAACAGGTATTGATCCTGGTCCTGCTAATTTTAAATAAAATCTTTTGCCAAATTGGCTTTCCGATGGATATCTGTAAATGCTATCTATCGGAAAGCTATGTGATGACCGCTAATATGGCTTTTATAAATATTTTTTCTGGAGGATTTCGCAGATGGAAAAATCAATTAATGACTTACTAGTAACAGTAAAAATCGAAACAACACCAGCTAAGCAACCTGAAGTAATGTTGAAACATACGGGTGGTTCAGGTGGATGTTCCTCAACTCCAAGTTGTTCATAGTTTTATTTTTAGTAAATAAATTAAAATTAAGTTAAGTAATATTCATTGCGGTCGTTTTTATTGCTTATATACATGACATCTGAAGTTGTTATAATGGGCTAAGTTCAGGATAACGATTTTAGATGTTTTTTTGCTATCAAATATCTTAATATTATAATTTTCAAATAAGTGTGAGGTGAAGTTATGAAATTATCTAGTGAAGTAATAGTCAGACAGTCAAATTTTAATTTTAAAGAATTAAAACCTATTTTAGAGCAGGTATCTACTTTTTTTGAAAATGAAGATTATATAAGAATAATTGAGATTGTAAAAAATAATAAAAAATAAGAGATAGTATATTAGTATCTTCACCTGATTTTTTAAAATCCTGTTTTAATTTTGAAAAACTAAGTGATAAAAAGAAACGGAATGTTTGTTTAACGTTTTATAAATATCTAAATAGAATGTTATATCGAGCAACACCTTTTGGTATTTTTAGTAGTATTGGAAAAGCTATTACTAAAAATACTGATACTGAAACAAATTTTTTAATATCTGATTTTGAAACAAAAAAACATCTAAATTTTTCTTTAGAGATACAAGAGTATTTCTATGATAAATTGGTTACTAATATCGCATTCGTTAATCAATCCTCTATTTTATGTAAGGCGAATACAAGTATAAAAGAAACAAAGAATTATATTGATTATTTTCTTCCAAATATTTCTTTGGATGAACGAGAAGGTAATAAGATTCTCTTCCAGAAAAATAGAGTTTTAGAATTTATATACGAAAAGTCTTTAGAGGGAGTTTATTCAATTAGTAAACTAATTTCGTTAACAAAAGAAAAATTTTCGAACGATTTTTCAAACGAAATTATAGAATCTTTAATACTGGAGTTATTGAAAATAAGATTCATTTTGTTAGATGTATATCCGTTTGTATTATCTGAAGAATCTTTAAATGTGTTAAGAAACGATTCCAAATTACCAATTATAGATGAAATAGAGGCAGTTATTAATATAGGTAAAGAATTTAATGAATCTGGGAATATTGATATTCTAAAAAAAATAAGTTTTCATTTAGAAGATGCAAATAGACTGAATAAGTACAATATAACTCAAGAAATAGCGAATGAAATAGAATTCTTTTTATCAAATACTGATAAGAAACAAATTCAACATCTAGCACAGTTTGTATTTTCTAATTTCAATAAATCAGTATCAGATAGTAGACATAAGGTAAATATATACAAGGAAAAATTTTCAGAAAGATATGGCCACTATAGGGCAGTTTCTTTAATAGAAGTTTTTGATGAGATTTCTGGATTGGGTTCCCCATTTACTGAAGAGCTTATTATTGATAAATTAAAATATGATGAAATAAAATGGAAAAACGAATTAAAATTGGAATACTCCAAAAATCAATATGAGATTTTTGATTTATCAATTTTTTATGAGCATCAAAGAAATATAGAGGAGTTAGGATTTGATTTAAACTTTAATATTTATGATATTGATGGTAAGGTGAATTTAACACTTGGACGTTCGGCCTATTCAAGAAGTCCCAGATCATACCACGGAAGATTTGGTTTTTTAAATTTAGATGAGAACGACAATTACACTCATGGCTTAATTTATTACCCCAAAAATACCAAAATTAAAAATTTAGGAGTAGCTTTAGAAAATCAGTATCAATCGAATCTGGTAATTAATGGAATAAAAAAATCTTCAGAAGATTTAACTTTATCAGAAATATATTTGAAATTAACTAAAGACAATGAATTTATTTTGCAAGATGTCCACGGAAGAGTATTGAATATTGACATAAGAAGCATGATAAACCTAGACTTAACAAATGACTATATAAAGTTTATTGGATTATTATCTTCTAAAACAGACAAAATTGGTTCGTTACTTGGAATACTAGAATCGTTGAATGAGTTTCATCAGAAAAGAATAGTTTTTGAAGATATTGTACTCGTTCCAGAAAAATGGAATTTGACAAAAGATATGTTACTCTCGTATGATATTGAAGGAGTTATAAATTTATTTAATAGTTATTGTATACCTAAAAAAGTGAAGCTTATGATTGAAGATCAAGTATTGGTTTTGGATATCACTAAAAAGATAGATGTTGAACTATTTATTGATATTTTAAAGAAAGAAGGGAAAATTGAAGTCTATGAATGCTATGGAGAATGTTACACATATACAAATTTGGAATCTCTTGCAACTGAGTTGACATTTACTTTTTATAATCGTAGAGTAAGTAGTCATCAAATTCAACCTGTTATTGAAGTGAAAGATAGATTGCAAATTATGGAGAATAATTATGGATGGTTTTACGTGAAATTGTATACGTACAAAAATTTACAGGATCAATTGTTGACATATTTGAATAGATACTTTAAAGATATAACTATGAGTTGGTTTTATCTACGTTATTCGGATGATAGACCACATATAAGGTTCAGAATTTATATTGACTCTGAAAGTAAGTATAACTTATACGATATTTTTCATCTTGTTACAAGTTTATTAAGTAATGGGGTAATTGATGATTATTCTATTTGTCCATATGAAAGAGAATATGAGAGATACGGTATAAAAAACTATCCTTTGGTTGAAAAAATTTTTGAATTTGACTCGAAGCTTTGTCTTGATTTGTTAGAAAAAAGAAAAGAGTTATCTGATCTTAAGTTTAAATGGTTAATTGTTTATAGCTCGATAGAAATTTTTCAACAATTATTAAAACAAGTAAATAACTATGAATTTTTGTTTTATAAAAAAGGAGAACTAGAAGATAAAAATATTTTAAAATCTATAATTAGATTAAGTGATTCAAAAAATTTGAATTTAATTAAAAGTAATATAAATTTTAAAAAGCTTGTTGAGTTTATTGGTTTATTACATCTTGAAAATGTTGAACAACTATTAGACAGTCTATTACATATGCATTTTAATAGGTTGTTTGGTGATTTAGAGGTTGAGTCTAAATATAGAAATTATATTCTAGGAGTATTAAATTTTGAAATTAAGAGAAAATAAATTAATAAGAGATTGTTTAGAAAATTTTACAAATTATAATGACGTTAGTTTATTGGATGGTAGTTCAGGGTTCCTTTTGTTTCTATTAAACTTGTATTTAATAGAAAAAGATGATTTTTATGAACAGAAGGCGATAGAAGTACTATATCAAACGGATTTTAATTTCAGTATTTCGAACTATAATAGAGGGTTGTGGACTGGTGTCATAGGTTTATCTTATGTTATAAATTTGTGGGGAAGATATTCTTGCAACGATATATTTAAAAATTTAGATTTACAATTAACGGAAGCCTCTAAAAAGATTATAGACACTTATTTAAATGAAGAAATAAAGAACTATTCGGATTCTACTACTTATGATATTTTATATGGATTAGCAGGAATTATTATTTTTATTAAATATCATCCATTATTTAAAACTGAAAGAAATTTAGATCAATGTTTGTCGAAGTTAGTTAATAAAATTATTAAAAATAATGACAACTTTAAATTATTCTTTTCCAATTTTGAAAGTAAAGAAGCTAAGAATTTGGATAAAACAGTTATTATTAATTTAAGTTTATCTCATGGAATGGTTTCGTTACTGAATTCTTCCCTATTGTTAGACGGCATAGATATTATGGTGCCAAATAAGTTGAATATAATTTATCAAGATTTTATTGACAATATAGCTTGGATTCCAGAGTATGTAGAAGTAGATTTACAATGTAATAAAGATGTGAAATTTTTGTATAGTAGAGATAATGAAAATTTTTCGTGGTGTTATGGAGTATATGGACACTATATATTTCAAAGAAATAAGGGGCTAAATTTTTCTACTTATCTAAAAGATAGATTACTGGTTCGTGTGAATGAGTTTATTAATAATGAGACATTAGAGACAAATAATGTTTGTTTTTGTCACGGATTAGCGGGGCTACTTTATTCGTGTCATGATAGGTATTCAACTAAAGATATTCAGAAGTGTTGTAGGTTATTGGAAAGTAATTATTTCAATAACAAAGTACTGGATGAGTACAGTATATGGGGAGTATTAGATGGAAAAATAGGAATTTTATTATCTTATATTGCAATTAAATATCAAAGAAAAATAATTGGTGAAGAAATATTTGGAATTTTTAAGTGAGGCTGGGATATGACATTAAAAACTTATTTAATTAGATGCAAACGAAGTAATTCTATATGGTTGTTTTGGATTTTTATTAATTCATTATGTGTTTACTTAAATGGTATATTGAGTGCCAAAGCAATCTCTACAATTGTAAATTTTGATTTACAGGGATTTTTGTATTTAAGTGGAGCGATTTTAGCTGTAAATTTAATATGGGTATTGCAAATATATCAAAACTCAAAAGCAAGTGAAAAAGCCATACAAGAAATGTGTACCGAAATACGTAAAGATATTGTAAAAAGTATTGAAAGTAAGGGTGTAATACGTTTTGGCTCAAAAAGTGTTAGCGCCTATACCTCATGGCTGACAAATGATCTTAATACTATTCGAGATCTTGGCTTTGAAACACTTGAATTAATGATTAGTCAAGCATTAAATATCATTTTTGCAATTATTGCCTTTTTTAGTTTCCATTATTCATTATTGTTTACAATTTTGATATTCTTCATTCTAATGGTAAATCTCCCTAAAATATTTACAAAGAAAATGGAGAATAAAGCTGTTTACTTTACTGAGAAGAATGAAGAATTAGTTAAAGCAATTGATGATTCTTTAAGTGGATTTCGAATGTTATCCAATGCTAATCAACTTCATTTTTTAATGGTAAAAATTTTATCTTATTCAAAAAAATATTCGAAGTCCAGAGTTTCATATTCAAAAACCTTTGGTGGACTTATGTCTGTTCAAAATGGGACTAGTTTTGTGAGTCAAATTGCCATGTTGACCCACGCAGGGGTCTTATATTTTAACCGATTAATTCCGATTGGTGCTGTATCTTCTTCTCAATATTTTTCATCAATTATCTTTGCTGGCTTAACAGGCTTAACGGCAAATTACGCTGAGTTTAAAACTGTAAACAAAATATTTGAAAAATTTGAATTGGAAGGTGACCAAAGTATTAATGAAAGTAATGTTAATAAACAAACTTGGAAGAAATTTATAGATAAAGTAGAATTTCAATCGGTAACTATTGAACGTGACGGTAAGATTGTCTTAGATAATTTAAATGTTAAAATTGAAAAAAATAAGAAGTATGCAATATCAGGGTCATCTGGTTCAGGAAAATCAACTATATTAAAGGCTATTAATGGTGAAATCCCAATTTCGAAAGGCCACATCTTCTATGATAATATCGATTCAAAAAATATGAATTTCAAGGATCTTCATGAAAATATTTCTTATGTTAGTTTGGAAGATCATATTTTTAACGAATCCATTTTATTTAATTTGACATTAGGCCGAGAAATAGAAGATTCAAAAATCAAAAGAGCATTGGAATTATTTTATTTAAGAGACTGGATTAATGGATTGAGTCATGGATTGGAAACTACTTTATCGGAAATTAGCCAAGACATTTCTAGTGGACAGAAGCAACGAATTAGTCTAGCTAGAGCTTATCTTGAAGAAAAACCAATTTTAATTATTGATGAGGCAACTGATGCGATTGATAAAGAAAGACGGTATCAAATTGAGAAACATCTATTCTCAATGACAGAAAAAACTGTTATTTTTGTAAGCCATCATCTAGATGAAAATATAAGATCTCTTTTTGATAAAATTATATATTTGGATTAGTTTTAACATACTGAGATCAGTAGGTTAGATTGAAGAAAGATTCATCTACCAGATTTAAAAACGCACCATTTTTGGTGCGTTTTTAAATTTTGTGCTATAATAGAAATAAATAAAAGGAGGGCCCTCATGATCGGAGAAAATATTAAAGCGTTACGTAAAACACATGACCTAACCCAGCCTGAGTTCGCAAAGATTGTTGGTATCTCTCGAAATAGCCTGAGTCGTTATGAAAACGGGACAAGTTCAGTTTCGACAGAATTAATAGATCGTATTTGTCAGAAATTTAATGTTTCCTATATCGATATTGTAGGAGAGGAAAAGATGCTCACGCCAGTAGAAGATTACCAGCTCACTCTAAAAATTGAAGTAATTAAAGAACGAGGGGCGAATATCTTAGCGCAACTTTATCGTTTTCAAGATGAACAAGGAATTTCATTTGATGATACTTCTAATCCTTGGGTTCTAATGAGCGATGATTTGTCTGATTTGCTGAACACGAAGATTTACCTTGTGGGGACTTTTGAGGAAGTAGAGCGATATAATGGCTATTTGGACGGCATTGAACGGATGCTAGAACAAGCCAGTCATCTGGTGGTGGCCTAATGAAACTAGAAGAATTTAGTCAAGGTGATTTTGAACGAGCATCCAGACGACTCGTTCGTTCTTTAACTCGTGGTAAAACAACTTCGTCTCATCCCAAGGCTATTTTGCTCGGTGGACAGAGTGGTGCTGGTAAGACAACGATTCATCGTGTGAAACAAAGGGAATTTCAAGGCAATATCATTATCATTGATGGAGATAGTTATCGCTCTTTTCATCCGAACTACCTTGACCTACAGGAAAAGTATGGCAAAGATAGTGTGGATTATACCAAAGTATTTGCGGGAAAAATGGTTGAATATCTCGTAGATGAATTGAGTAAACAAGGTTATCATTTGTTAATCGAGGGCACCTTGAGAACAACAGAAGTTCCTAGAAAAACGGCCCAATTATTGGCAACTAGAGGTTACCAAGTCTCACTTGCACTGATTGCGACCAAGCCTGAATTGTCCTATCTCAGCACTTTGATACGTTATGAAGAGCTCTATGCTATAAATCCTAGTCAAGCCAGAGCAACTCCTAAAGCACACCATGATGGAATTGTAGAAAATTTGGTTGAGAATTTACGGGAGTTGGAAAAGGATCAGCTTTTTAGACAAATTCAAATTTATCAAAGAGATCAATCGTGCGTTTATGATTCGCAAGTAGATCAAACCTCAGCAGCAGAAATTCTACAAGAATGCCTCTTCGGAAAATGGAGTAAGGTGGAGGAAGAGATGTTTAAGATGGGGCAGGAACGGTTGAGAGAATTAATGGAAATGAAAAAAGGGATAATTGATGGAAATTAAAAAAATCTATATTCAACATTATCGTTCATTAAACGATTTTTCTTTAGAGTTAAAAAATGATTTATCCTTAATTGTGGGTAAAAACAATTGTGGCAAGACTTCGGTTTTATCTGTGTTAGAAAAAATATTCAATAAAAATTCCAATCGCAATTTGGTATGGGAAGATATTAATTTAAATCATAGGAGGGAAATCTTTGAGAATATAAAGAGAGTCTCTGATATTCCTGATTCGGAATTATCGTCTATTTTAGGGATTAATCTTCAAATTTGGATTCAATACTCAGAATTAGATTCTTATCAAAATATCCAAGGATTTATGATGGATTTAAATCCCGAAAATAATTTTATTATTCTTGAATTTTCGTATATAATTCCTACTCAAAAGCTTCGCGAGATAAGTAGTTTGACTTGTGATTTTGCAGATGATTTTTCAAAATTTGAATCATTTATGAAGAAAAATCTGAATAAATTTTTCGAAATACAGATTTATTCACGTGGATATAATCCTATTACTCAAGCAATGACAGAAGAAAAGTCTGATTTACATGAAATGAAAGATGTTCATAAAATTATTAAAGTAAGAGGGATTAGTGCTAGTCGAGAAGTATCTAATAAAGAAAATAACCATTCATTATCTAAGACATCAAATCGATTTTATAAATTAAATAATGGCGAAGAAATTAACAGTAAAGCAAATAATTTACTGCAATCTGCTATTTTAAAGGCAGATGAAACTTTAACCAGAGCATATAGTGGTGATGATAGCGTCGAAGGAATTTTTACTTCAGTCTTTGAACGCGTCAAAAGATTTGGTGGAAATGATAGTGAAGCAGAATTAGCAATTCATTCATCACTATCTGAGAAAGATATTTTAAGCAATAATACGACATTGTATTATAAGCATGACGATAGTCTATTACCTGAAACATATAATGGTTTGGGATATTTAAATTTATATGGAATTATTTTTGAAATTGAAACTTTAATGGCAGATATAAAAAGCGAACCTGCTGATATTAACCTAATATATATTGAAGAACCAGAATCACATACACATCCACAATTACAGTATATTTTTATCAAGAATATTAAAGATTTGCTAAAGGAACACAATGATGAACTAAAAGAAAGTGGAGATTTTAGTTGTATTCAAACTTTAATTACAACTCATTCCTCTCATATAGTTTCTGATTGTAACTTTGATGATCTAATTTATTTTAAACGTGATAACGGTACAGCAGTATCAAAGGCTTTTAATTCATTGAAAGAAGAATATGGTGATGAACAACTAGGATATAAATTTGTAAAGCAGTACCTTACTCTCAATAGTAGTGAATTATTTTTTGCTGATAAAGTCATTTGTGTTGAAGGTGATACAGAAAGGATTTTAATTCCTACGATGATGCAAAAGGTAGATACAACCAATCCAATAAATCAAGCTTCTAATACAATGCCATTGCTTTCTCAAAATATTTCAATCATTGAAACAGGTGCCCATTCACAAGTGTTTAGGAAGTTATTTGATTTTTTAGGAATAAAAGTATTGATAATTACGGATATTGATCCAGCAAATAAAAATGAAAATAATCGCTTAACTTCTTGCTCAGCAGTAGATGCTACCTCTACGACAAATGCTTCAATTAAAAATTTTTTTGATATTTCTGGAGATGAAGTTTTTTCAATAGTAGCTCAAAAGAGTTTGGCAGAAAAAATAACATCAGATGGTAGAATTCGTATTGCATATCAAATTCCCGAAGATGAAAATGGTTATCAGCCTGCTAGTTTTGAGGATGCTTTTATCAGTTTAAATAAACAATTCATTATTGATCAAAAAGCTGGTTTTATTCAATTTGAAGCTTTAAAAGACTTTGATGATAGTGAAATAGAAGATTTCTATAAATTTGCTAGGGATAAAGTAAACAAAAAATCTGCATTTGCATCAAGTTTATTATATTTTGAAGGTGAAGAAAATACTTGGAAAGTACCTAAATATATTTCGGAGGGATTATTATGGTTGAGAAAACAGTAGAACCAGAGGTAGAAAAAGTATTTGAAGTAATAAAACAAGGTCAAAATTTTATCCTTGAGGGTGGTGCTGGGAGTGGGAAAACTTATTCATTAATTTCCATTATTGAAAAAATATCTATGGAAGAACCAAAAAAATCGATTGTATGCATTACTTATACTAACAATGCTGTTGCAGAGATTAGATCTAGAATCATTAATGATAATTTACGGGTTTCAACTATTCACGATTTTATATGGCATGTCATTAAAAATTTCCAAAAAGAGATTAAAGAATGTCTTGTTGAGTTAATAAATGATGATGAACAAATTCTATTCGTTGCTCCAAAGGAAGTATTAGGTGAGGAACTTATTTCGCTTGATTACTTTGATAGTGTTCGTGTTGAATATACTGAATGGTATTCTATGAGCATAACTGAGCAAAATAAAGTTCAAATAAGTCATGACCATGTTCTTATAGTTGCTGAAAAAATGTTTTCTAAATATAAGAAGTTGAGTGATATTTTAAAGGATACTGCAAACTATATTTTTGTTGACGAGTATCAAGATACGAGTCCCTTAGTTGTAAAAATTTTATTAGAGCATCTCAGAAAGAGTACTAGAGATAATATTGTAGGTTTTTTTGGAGATTCAATGCAGGCTATCTATGACTCAGGAGTGGGAAACATAGATTCCTATGGTCTTGAAAAAATACAAAAAAATCAAAATAGACGTAATCCACGAAAAGTTATTAATTTAGCAAATAAATTTAGAAGCGATGGATTAGTTCAGATTCCTTCTAGTGATGTAGCGGCTCCAAACATGAATAATGGTAATGTAATTGAAGGAACGGTGAAATTCATTTATGGTGATGGTATTACCCACCTTGAAGATCTTAGAAATAGCGAACTATTTAAAGAATTAGAGTTTGATATACCACAGAAAACAAAGGAATTGCGATTAACACACAAACTTAATGCAGAAACGGCTGGGTTTTCTAAACTATTTGAATTGTATAGTTCTGATTTGCTTGTGAAATTAATTACAGATATGAAGAAAAAATTTAATGCAAGTGAGTTAGTTGATAAAGGAAAAACTTTTGAAGAATTAGTAGAAGAAGCTCAAATTGTTGTTAGAAAGGGTGGTCCATTAATAATTGATATTGTCAAATCTATTCCAGAACTTTTAGCCATTTACGAAGAAATTAAGACATTTTCATTTGAAGAAGTGATTAGTAAGAGTAAAGTTAATAAAGATTCTTTATTGGCCTATAAATTTAATGGTTTAAGTAGTAGATATGAGGCGGGTACAGATAGAGATAGGATTCTTCAAAGATTAGATCTAATCTTTGAACTAATAGAACTATATAAAATAGGTAAGCATAACGAATTTTTGCGTATTACTTGCTTTAAAATAACTTCGTCCGCTGATAAAATTAATCTATCTAAAATTATGGAAGAAATCTCTGATAATGATATTACAATTGGAAAAGTCATAAAACTTGCAGAGAGAACTGGATTAATTCCAAAGGACGACTTATTTACTAATTTTATAGAAAATAAGGGCTATTATTTATGGTTACGCCTTGAGAAATTACCATTTCAAGAATATGTAAATAGTATTGCTTATCTTAGAGAATATGTATCTGTCATAACTCAGCATAAGGTTAAAGGCAGTGAATATGAGAATGTCTTAGTTTTGTTAGATAATGGAAGATGGAATCAATATAATTTTAATTCTATATTTGGTAAAGGTTCATCTAATGAGAAGGTTCAAAACAGAACTAAGAAACTATTTTATGTTACAATCACTAGAGCAATGAAAAACTTAATTGTTTATATGCCATGTAATGACCAACAGATTCTTGAAAAAGCTAAAGATTATTTTGAACAGAGTGATATTGTTGATGTTCTGTCATTAGTTGATTAGTAAATAAACTTTAACAATTGTTGAACTGAAAGTTGAAGGAGCAATTATGATTACATTGGAAAATGATTTACTTGAATTTGATATTACAGGAATTTTAGGCTATGAAATCAATCAACATATTGATTTTTATAATACTGGAGTAGAAGAAGCTTATGTGGCAATAAAAAATAAAGATGACAGTACAGCACTGTCCATTTTAAGAATATTAAAATCACAACTAGATATGGAGTATAAGTATTTTGATTCTAAAAGGTTTTGGGATTTTGGTCAATTAAATGATGCTTACAGTTATGTTGATGGTATAAATAGAGCTAGTCGAGCATTGGTGGGAGCACCCAATTATCGAAATATGAAATCTATGCTCTATGACATTCAAGATTATATGGCTAGAACAAGATTTGACGATGATAGGTATTATGGAAATGTATTCGCTTTAGCTGTTGACAAATATTTAGATGAGATGACAACCTCGGAACGTCATTCGCGTTTTGGAATATTCCTTCAAGGGATTAGAACGTTTTACCATCGACCAGGAAAAGGCACAGCAAAACAATGCCTTAGTCTATCTAAAGGTCTCGCTTATAAAGATATAGAACCTTTTATCTTCGTAGAGTATATTGAGAGATATTTGAGATAATTTATAATGCACTCCGTATATCAAATGTACAAAACAATAACAATTCAAATGGTGTGAACTTTTTGGTAAAATCTAGCTCAATTTGTGTATTTTTAGGGTAAAATTCACACCATTCAAATGAAATATATTCAAATTAGATGAAATTATTCTTTCTGAAAACGTGGGAAAACATTGATTTTAAGCGGATATTGAAACTTATTCAAATAAAAGTGTTTCCAACCAGGCTTGAAAAAAGCTCGTAAAGCATCACAATTTAGTAAACGTTAAAACTTATTTAAACTTATTGAAAGCATTTCGTATCAAAAATACGGGATGCTTTTTCTGTTCACCCCAAATTTTTGTAACTAGGTGATACTTGAAATTAATACAAATTTGGTTGTTTTTGATAAATCTAAGCAACACTACATGATGAAGTGAAAGGGGATGAATCTTTGATAGTATTCACTTATTGTGAAATATGATATATTTATTAATTAGATGGATGAATACTTCTAGAGTTAAATATAGTATAATAGGGACATACTTTTTGGTTTATTTTTGTTTGTAGTCGGATTATGAAAGAATATCCAATATTATGCGATAAGATAGAATGTTACAAAAAAGAAAGGGGATGCAATCCGATGAAGAAAGACAGATTAATTGTATTGACAGATGCTGTTCTAGCAATTATTATGACCATCTTGATTTTAGAGTTAGAAAAACCAACAACACCAAGTCTTGAAGCTTTTTGGGATTTACGGCAAAATTTCTTTGCTTGTTTTCTTTCCTTTTTCTGGTTGGGATCGTTATGGATGGCACTAAACACATTATGGGAAAAGGTTGAGAAAATTTCCTCAGAAATTATTTGGTGGAATTTGTTTCTACTCTTGGAGCGGCAGGAGTTCTCTTTGGAGAATTTCATGCCATCCAAGATACCAGTCTGAATGATGTGGTGGACCGGATCTATATAAATGTCAAGGATTTACCGTTTCAGTCCTTGGGAGCTTTAGCTAATATCCTGTCTGATGTTAAGAAGGGACTGATTCAAGACAGTCATATCTGGTCTTTCTTCCAGTCATTTTTCAAACAATATCAGTTGATAATCAGCTTAAATCAGATCTATCAGTTTGTCTATCTTTCTCTGATGGAGATCATGTCCTATCTTCACTTTGATTATTGGAAAAAACGGCTCGGTCAGGAGCTAGTATGAATAAGGAGAACAAATGAGACGTTTAAAAATGTTATGGCATATTATACAGGTTACGGGTTTTACTCGGTTTGCTCTGAGTTTTGTGACCTTTGTTTTTGGGTCAGGAGGCGTGCTTTTCCTAGTTGAACCTGCTATCACAAATTACGGAGACGGTCTTTGGTATGCTTTTGTGACTTCGACGACTGTCGGCTACGGGGATCTCCTAGCTGTGACCTTGATTGGAAGGATTACCAGTGTCTTCTTGACGATTTATGGGCTCATATTTTTTGGCTGTTTATCAGCTGTTATTATTAATTATTATACCGATTTAAATAAGGAAAGAGGAGAGGACAAATGACTGCCAATTATTCAACACGGGAATACCGTGAGAAATTATACGATGACCTTCATGTTCGATTGAGAGATACAGCGATTTTGATGTGTGCAATTTTTATTGCCTCTATCGGTCTAAATATGAATTCAACAGCTGTTATTATTGGAGCCATGTTAATTTCACCTCTCATGACACCGATTGTTGGACTGGGATTCGGTTTAGCTATTTTTGATACGCGTTTAATCAAGCAATCTCTAGAGGTTTTATTGACTCAAGTGTTGGTCAGTTTGCTTGTCTCGACTCTGTATTTCTGGATTTCTCCCTTGTCTTATGCAAGTAGCGAGTTGATCGCACGAACCTCTCCAACCATTTGGGATGTTCTCATTGCTATTGCTGGTGGGATTGCTGGTGTGATCGGTTCAAGGAAAAAAGAAGCAAACAATATCGTGCCAGGAGTAGCCATTGCTACAGCTCTGATGCCGCCTATCTGTACTGCTGGCTATGGTTTAGCTAATGGGAATGTACGATTTTTATTGGGGGCTCTCTATCTTTTCTTGATCAACTGTGTCTTTATCATGCTAGCCAACATTGTTGGAACAAGAATTTTGATGAGAAAATCTCCTTTAACTTCATTTAAAGAGCTGAGCATTAAAATGAGAATTGGCTTGATATCTTTGATTGTATTGTTGATTCTTCCAGCTAGCTATTCGGCAGTTACTCTGACAATAGAACAAGCGCGCAAAGAAGGGATCAAACAGTTTGTAGGAAAAGAGTTCGCCAATTATACGGTTATTAATCAAGTCTACAAGTCAAGTAACAATGAATTGGTCTTGACGGTTGTTGGAGATCCGATTTCAGAAGAAGAATTAGAAACACTCCACCAAAAACAAGCCTCTTACGGTATTCAATCTGTTCAATTGAAAGTGAATCAAGTTCAGAACTCGCCAACATTAGATAGTGAAGCGACCAAGGAATTTTATGAAAACATTGACAAGTATATTGATCAAAAACTCTCTGAAAAAGATTCACAAAACGATCTCGTAAAAGAAAATGAAGCAGACAAGGATTGAGGACAATGAACTGAATCGGTTTTTACGCCGTGTTTTTCTTGTATCTTCCTCTTTCTTACTTATAGCAGGTTGTTTTTGCTTGAATAAGAAATAAATTAGAAGTTCTATCATCTAAGAAAAATGATGAACAAAAAATCATTTAACTAATGGTGTGAACGTTTAGTGTTTATCAGCTCCATTCTCTGTAATTTTGGGGGTAAAATCCACACCATTCGGATAAAATTAGTTGAATTTGATTGGAAAAAAGCTTTTATAAAAGCGGAGAAAAGTCTTGATATTACGCTGTTTTTAGTCCAACTGAAATTCATACTTTCCAAACCAGGTCTTAAGAAAGCTCGTAAAGCTAGCCAGTTCTCTAAACGTTAATTCGTTGCTGGAAAGCAGAATACAAACGAAAACACTTTGCATCTTGCAAGGTGTTTTTTGTATGAGAACTGGCGGTGCGCAATTAGGATAGCTCTAGCGACTTTAGTCGCATAGAGATATGCTATGCACAGTTGCCCCAAGAAAACAAGCGAAGCGATATTTGAATGGATGGCAACCACTGCACGCAAAATGTTAATTCGAAAGAATTACTATACTTACAAAGAGCACCCTTCGGGGTGTTCTTTTTGTATAACTGAATTTGAAGCAAATAAAACCCACCCTATCTTCCACGGTCAAACATGACTGTAGAAAATAGAGTGGGTCTAGGATGTTAAAGACTATTTGTCGTCTTTATGAAAGATATTTTTAACGCCCTTGATAGCTCCTTCAACAGCTTCTTTTGCATCTTCAGCAACTTCTTTTGCTTTTGAAGCAACTTTTTCAGCAGTGCCTTCAGCTTCTGTTTTTGTATCACCGGTTAATTTACCGAAGCCTTCTTTAACAGAACCCTTCACTTGGTTCAATTTTTCTTCTAATGACATAGCGTCACCTCCGTTAAGTAAATAGTTTTTTAATCTGAATTTAAGACAGTTCATTTAAAAAATTAAAACTATTTAGCTCAGATTAATATAAGTATATGCCTTCTGAAATGGAAAGTCAAATTTTCGCTACGGTATTCTGAAAGCAGGATCGATTTTTGATCTGAAGGCAAATCGTGAGCGACTAATAAGTCACGATATTTCGTTTTTACAGCAAAGATTTGAAATGAAAGAAGCAAAAAACTTTTTCTGTCTCCAATGAAATAAATGGTATAATAATCGTGAATGGAAACATCGTAACGCTGTTTTTTGAAAAAGAGAAGATAAATATGAAAAGAATCCTCACAACCTACCCTATTATCAGCACTTTAGCTCTAATCTGTTTGTTGTTTGGTCTATTGACTTCCTTTAATGGGGATGCTATGTATGACCTATTGGCCTTTCATTCGAAGCCGGTCTATGGTTGGCAATATGTCAGTGGGACCCTGATGCACGGTAGTAAAGGCGCACCTATCTGGTTTTTATGGGTCCATTTGTTGTTAAATGGACTCATGATCCTTCCTTTCGGAGGACTGCTAGAAAGAAAAAGAGGCTCCAGACAAGTCTTGATTGTTTTTGTGACGGCGACAGTCCTTTCTTCCATCGTTTTTCACCTCTTAACCCAGGGGCAGGACATTCAGGCAACAGGGATCTCTGCTGTAGGATACGCCTTTGTAACCGGAGGGATTATGCTCCTGCCAAACGTGTGGAAAGAATTTTCACGCACCGTAAAACTGTTTTATCTATTCTTAATTTTTCTATCTGGCCTCATGCTCTTACCAGCAATCACCGGATGGATCTCAACACTATTGCATCTTTCAGGGATTGTGAGTTATCTATTGGTCTTTATCGGAAGTAAAGTCTTGAAGGGGAGAAGCTAACCATTAAGACGGCTACTTAGTGAGGTTTTCATCGTACTTCCTTGACTCTTCCTCTACCAGGCCGTATAATATTCTATATCAATGAAGAAATCACCTTTTGTCATTGTGCAAAGGGTGATTTTATAACGAAAAAAAGGAGACACAATGGGGTATATCTCTACTATTAAAGCGGCTGTTCAGCTCTTTCCTTTCCTGGCATTTTTGCTGACCTTGCCCTACATGATTTTGAATTATCGAAAATATGGCTCGGTCAATAAATTGCGGGTGCTGATTTTCTATTCTTTTATGCTTTACTTGATGACGGTCTATCTGCTGGTGATCTTGCCTCTGCCGGATCCAAGTAAGATTCATACTAGCTACTCAGAAATGGTCAATCTCCATCCCTTTGCTTTTGTGGTGGATTTTTTCAAGGAGAGCCCCTTTGATCTAGCGCAGACTGGTACTTGGCTTCAGGCCATCAAGCATCCGACTTTTTATGTACCAGCTTTTAATGTCCTAATGTTGATTCCTTTTGGGATGTATCTACGTTATTATTTCAAGTGTGGCTTTAAGAAAACGATTCTCCTAACAGCCCTCTTTAGTCTCTTTTTGGAGCTGACCCAGTTATCAGGTCTCTATTTTCTGTATCCGGGGCCTTACCGCCTAGCAGATGTCGATGATATTATTCAAAATACCACCGGTGGTGGAGTGGGTTATCTGCTCGGTTGGTTCCTGGTATGGTTATTGCCAACACGAGACGAAATTGACGAGCATTCTTTCCGAGTAGGGACCAGAGTATCTGGTTTTCGGATGGGTCTTGCCTTCTTGATCGACTTTGTGATGCTATCCTTGCTTTACGCGGTAATCGAGCGTTTAGAGACGGTTCCTTATGTAGCGGTTTTGGCTGTCTATTTTGCCTTGATTCCCTTGTGGCGGGGAAAAACCTTGGGAATGGCTTTATTGAAATTCCGCCTGCATTTTGACAAGCAAAAATGGCTTCGCACCATCTGGCGGGGAATCCTGGTAGTAGGTTATTTCTATCTGATTCCTCAAGGGTTGTTCTATTTGATTTCGCTCTTGAATAGCGATTTGACGGACAATTCCCTCTTAACCCTGTCCATGATTTTATTGCTCTTCTTTGTGGTTTTATTGTACCTAATTCTCACTCTTGCCATCGTCTTACTCAATCGTCGCTTTCCCTTTGATCGTCTAGCTGGAGCTGAGTATGAGAGTACGGTGCGCGTGAAGAAAGAGCTCTTAAAAGATGAAACTGAATCGTCAAAATAGAGAAAGTGGGACAGAAATCGGTAATTCGTTAGAATTCGATTTCGTCGTCTCACCTCCGCACAGTTGAGTAGGGCTGTAAAAGCTGATGAAATCAGCGTAGTAGAGCCCACTCAACCACTGCGTCTTGCTCGACAATCCAAAAACAATAAAGAGGCTAGGACTTTTGTCCCAGCCTCTTTATTTTTTTATACACGTTTAATATATCCGAACGTTCCCAGTTGAGAAGGGCGATTTTAAGGGGATTGTGCTACAATGGAAGCAAATAGATAGAATGGAGCAGTGAAATGAAAGCAATTATTACAGTCGTTGGTAAAGACCAAAAAGGAATCGTAGCGGGTGTTGCAACGAAAGTGGCAGAATTAGGACTCAATATCGATGATATCTCTCAAACCGTATTGGATGAGTACTTCACCATGATGGCAGTCGTATCATCGGATGAGAAAAAAGATTTCACACAGCTCCGTTCAGAGTTGGAAGAATTCGGTCAGTCTCTGCATGTGAAAATCAATATCCAAAGCGCAGCGATTTTTGATGCCATGCACAATTTGTAAGATAGGGGTTGAGAATTTATGGACATTAAACAGGTAACAGAAACCATTGCCATGATTGAGGAGCAGAACTTCGATGTTCGGACTATCACCATGGGGATCTCCCTTCTCGATTGTATTGATCCAGATATCGAAAAGGCAGCGGAAAAAGTCTACCATAAGATTGTGACAAAGGCCAAAGACCTAGTGGCTGTTGGAGACGAGATTGCGGCAGAACTTGGCATTCCCATTGTGAATAAGCGGGTTTCGGTCACTCCGATTTCTATTATCGGAGCTGCAACAGATGCGACAGATTATGTACCCTTTGCTAAGGCACTGGATCGTGCAGCTAAGGAAGTTGGGGTCAACTTTATCGGTGGCTTCTCAGCCCTTGTTCAAAAAGGCTACCAAAAGGGGGATGAAATTCTCATTAATTCTATTCCTCGCGCCCTTGCAGAGACGGATTTTGTCTGCTCTTCAGTCAATATCGGATCGACCAAGACGGGGATCAATATGACCGCTGTCCGAGACATGGGCCGCATCATAAAAGAGGCTTCCCAAGCGGATCCGATGGGGCCTGGTAAGCTCGTAGTTTTTGCCAATGCAGTAGAAGATAATCCTTTTATGGCGGGTGCCTTCCACGGTGTCGGTGAAGCGGATGTTGTCATTAACGTTGGGGTTTCAGGACCAGGTGTCGTCCAACGGGCCATCGAAAAAGTTCCAGGCGCTAGCTTTGATGTATTGGCTGAAACAGTCAAGAAGACAGCTTTCAAGATTACCCGTGTTGGGCAATTAGTGGGTCAAATGGCTAGTGAACGTCTCGGTGTTGAGTTTGGGATTGTAGACTTGTCTCTCGCGCCAACACCAGCTGTTGGAGATTCGGTTGCCCGTGTCCTTGAAGCCATGGGGCTTGAAGTAGTAGGAACCCACGGGACAACCGCAGCCCTTGCCCTGCTCAATGACCAAGTGAAAAAAGGTGGCATCATGGCTTGTAACCAAGTCGGTGGTTTGTCAGGTGCCTTCATTCCTGTCTCAGAAGATGAAGGGATGATTGCGGCGGTCCAATCAGGCCATATCAACCTGGAAAAATTGGAAGCTATGACAGCTATCTGTTCAGTCGGTCTAGATATGATTGCCATCCCGGCTGATACTCCAGATACAACCATTGCGGCCATGATCGCCGATGAAGCAGCTATCGGCGTTATCAACCAAAAGACAACAGCGGTTCGGATCATTCCTTATGGAAAAGAAGGCGATATGTTAGAGCTTGGTGGACTTCTTGGATCTGCTCCAGTGATGAAGGTCAACAAAGCTTCGTCAGCTGATTTCATTGCCCGTGGTGGTCAAATTCCAGCTCCGGTTCATAGCTTTAAAAACTAAGAGAAATCTAGTATAATAGTAGAAAATAGAAAAGTCTGTGATGATGAAACTCCAGACTTTTTTCTTGCAAAAGGAGACAAGATGGCTAAAACAAGATTATTTGTGATTCGTCATGGGAGAACCATGTTTAATACCATTGGCCGTGCTCAAGGCTGGTCAGATACACCCTTGACAGCAAAAGGAGAACGAGGGATTCAAGCTCTAGGAATCGGCTTGCGTGAGTCCGGTTTGGAGTTTACTCGAGCTTATTCCAGCGATTCAGGCCGTGCCATTCAGACCATGGGGATCATTCTTGATGAATTGGGCTTGAAAGACCAGATCCCTTATCGCTTTGACAAACGGATCCGCGAGTGGTGTTTTGGTAGCTTTGATGGGGCCTACGGTGGGGAGCTCTTTCATGGTGTCGTGCCGCGCGTGCTAGATGTAGAAGACTATAAGACTTTGACCTTGGAAGACTTGGCCGATGGAATTTGCCAAGTGGACACAGCAAATTGGGCTGAACCTTGGGAAGTTTTGAAAAGCCGAATCCTAGAAGGTTTTGAAGCCATAGCCAAAGAAGTAGAAGAAAATGGTGGAGGCAATGCCTTGGTGGTCAGCCATAGTTGGACCATTCAGACCTTGGTCTGCTTGATCGAAGGAAAACCAAATCTCAATCTGCCTCTTTCAAACGGTAGTGTTACCCTTGTAGAATACGAAGATGGAGTATTGACGGTTAAGGGGATTGGAGATAGCAGTTACCGTGAGGTCGGTGAAAGCTTGCAAGAATCCTAGTCCATAATGAAAGGCTGACCCCTTGGTCATGGCCTTTTCTTTTTCTCAAAACTTGTAAGAGCTTTCCTACTTTCTTTTTGCAAAAAATGATATAATGAAAGAGATACATACGGAGGTAATACAATGACAAAAACCAGATTATATATTGCTCGTCATGGAAAAACCATGTTTAATACCATTGGGCGAGCACAGGGCTGGTCAGACACTCCGCTGACAGAAGCAGGAGAGCGTGGGATTAGAGAATTAGGGCTTGGCCTTAAGGAAGCAGGTCTTTCTTTTAAAGAGGCTGTTTCGAGTGATTCTGGTCGAACTATTCAAACCATGGGAATTGTTCTTCAAGAGCTTGGTTTGACAGGGAAAACCCCTTATCATTATGACAAACGGATCCGCGAGTGGTGTTTTGGTAGCTTCGACGGTGCCTATGATGGCGAGCTCTTTATGGGGGTTTTACCCCGTGTCTTTAAGGTCGATGATTTCCATCGGTTGAGTTTAATGGAGTTGGCAGAAGGGATCGTTGAAGTGGATACCACGGGTTGGGCTGAATCCTGGAGCGCCTTGAGTGGCCGAATCTTAGAAGGATTTGAAGCTATTGCAAAAGAGGTAGAAGCAGCTGGTGGTGGGAATGCGATTGTTGTCAGCCACGGCATGACCATTACGACTTTGATTTATCTCATCGATCCGAAAGCAGTCGAAGAATTGGTCTTGGACAACGGAAGTGTAACGGTTTTGGCCTATGAGGATGGCGCCTTTCATATTGAAAAGATTGGAGATCTGTCCTATCGTAAGGTTGGAGCAAAACTCTTAGAGGATGGCCATGACAAATAAGTATAGACGCGCAAGAAAAAAACGTAAGAAATGGTGGCCCTACCTATTGAGTTTCTTTCTTCTTGTGGTCCTTGGATCAGGAATTGGTGCTTACTTGGCTAAACCAAGCTTGTTTTCAGGGCTTCAGTTTTGGAAGGCAAAAAAAACAGCTGTAACGACTCCCTCTTCTTCTAAGAAAAAGAAAGAAAAATCAGATTTACCAGCTGTTTCGACAAAAGACTGGCAGTTGATCTTGGTCAATCGTGACAATGTGAAGCCAGAGTTGAACCCGCAATTGACAGATGTGGATGCTATCAAAGTGGATAGTCGGATTGTAGAACCAACTCGTCAATTTTTAGAAGCGGCTCGAAAAATTGCCCCAGAAGAAACCTTGATATCAGGCTATCGAAGTGTGGCCGAGCAAACAGAGCTCTATAATGAACGTGTTTCGCAACTAGAGGCTAGCGGCCTTTCGCACGAAGAAGCTGAAAAGCAGGTACAGACCCAGGTACAGGTTCCTGGTGCTAGTGAACACCAGACGGGGCTTGCGATCGATATGAGTGTCGAAGCTGGCCAAAGTGATGAGTTGGGCTTGCAGCTGGCTGCCATCGCACCACAATATGGCTTTGTGCTTCGCTACCCAGATGGGAAGAGCAACATCACGGGTGTGAATTTTGAGAATTGGCATTTCCGTTATGTTGGCGTAGAAAATGCTCAGTATATGGCCAAGCATCAGCTAGTATTGGAAGAATATATTCAGCTCTTGAAAAAAGCTGGCAAATAAGAGGAGATTTACTTCTCTAGGTCTTAAGAATGATTTTTAGCACTCTTGAAAAAAGAGTGCTAATTTTTTGGTTTTTTCTCTTGACTTTCTTTTGGATGGGTGTATAATAGAATCATGGTTTAGCACTTGAGTGTTTAGAGTGCTAAATACGAAAGAGAGGTGAGGTCATGGTTACAGAACGTCAAAATGAGATTCTAAATCTTGTCGTCGATATCTTTACCAAGATCCGCGAACCAGTCGGTTCAAAAGCACTGCAAGATGTCATTCAATCTAGTAGTGCGACGATCCGAAATGATATGGCTGCCCTCGAAAAGCAAGGTTTACTAGAAAAAGCCCACACTTCGAGTGGTCGAATGCCCAGCCGAGCTGGTTTTCAATATTTTGTTCAGAACTCGCTGGATCTAGAGTTGATTGATGAGCAAGATGTCTACCAGGTGGTAAAAGCCTTCGATTTCGAAGCCTTTAAGTTAGACGATATCTTGGATGCTACGGCTAAGTTATTGGCCCAGATGACGGGCTACACCGCAGTCATTCAGGATGTTGAGCCGACGCGGCAGCGCTTGACTGGTTTTGAGATTGTTCCATTATCCAACCACGATGCTTTAGCGGTTCTGACCTTGGATGAATCAAAGCCTGTCACCGTCCAGTTTGCCATTCCAAAGAATTTCTTAACCAGTGATTTGGAAATTTTCCATCAGCTGGTTCAAGAACGTTTCATTGGAAATACAGTCTTGGATATCCACTACCGCTTGCGGACAGAGATTCCACAGATAGTACAGCGCTATTTTAAGACGACAGACAATGTCTTGGATCTGTTTGATTATGTCTTCTCGCAACTGTTTCAAGAACTGGTCTTTGTAGAAGGAAAGGTTTCATCCTTAACCTACGCCGATCTTCAGACCTATCAGTTCTTAGATAACCCCCAACACGTAGCTCTGGAGTTGCGAGGGGGAATGCCAGAGGACCAAATGACCCAGATTCTGGTTGCTGAATCCCAAGAGAAGGCTTTGAAAAATGTGACCGTGATTAGTCATAAATTCCTGGTTCCTTATCGTGGGATGGCCCTCATGCATGTGATTGGTCCCGTAGAGATGGATTACAGGCGTGTGATTAGCCTGGTCAATGTTATCGGACGGGTACTGGTCATGAAGTTGACGGATTACTACCGTTACCTCAACAGCAACCATTATGAAGTAAATTAAGATCAAATGAAAGGGGTGTATGCCTTGACAGAAGATATCAAAAAAGAAGACGTGAAAGAAGAGGAAGTTGCCCAAACAACTGAAGAAGTTGTAGAGGAGTCCAACCAACCTTCTGAGTTAGAAGAAGCACATGCGCGTGCCGAAGAATTTGAAAATAAATACCTTCGTGCTCATGCAGAAATGCAAAACATTCAGCGCCGTGCCAATGAAGAACGTCAACAATTACAAAAATACCGTAGCCAAGATTTGGCAAAAGCGATCTTACCATCACTGGACAACCTCGAACGTGCCCTTGCCGTAGAAGGATTGACAGATGATGTGAAGAAGGGCTTGGAAATGGTCCAAGAAAGTTTGGTACATGCTCTGAAAGAAGAAGGAATTGAAGAAATTCCAGCGGACGGAGCCTTTGACCATAACTACCACATGGCCATCCAAACCTTACCTGCAGATGATGAACATCCAGCAGATACCATCGCACAAGTCTTCCAAAAAGGCTACAAACTCCATGACCGCATCCTACGCCCAGCCATGGTAGTAGTATATAACTAGGCTACCTTGTCCGAAACGACACTAAACTATGAAAGAAAGATTAACATTGGTTTGGCTTTGCCAATAGTGAGCGAAGCGAACCAAAGGCGATACTCTTCGCCGTGGCGGTATCTTCGCAAACTTTGAGACCTTAGGCTCAAAGTTTAGTCAAAGAGATTGACGAAGTCAAGCTCTGACGGCGTCGCCACTTAAGAAGAGTATCAAAAAGAAAAAAAGAGAAAAAATAACGAGGAGAAAAACATATGTCTAAAATTATCGGTATTGACTTAGGTACAACAAACTCAGCAGTAGCAGTTCTTGAAGGAACTGAATCAAAAATTATCGCAAACCCAGAAGGTAACCGCACAACTCCATCTGTAGTTTCATTCAAAAACGGTGAAATCATCGTTGGTGACGCAGCAAAACGTCAAGCAGTAACAAACCCAGATACAGTGATCTCTATCAAATCTAAAATGGGTACTTCTGAAAAAGTTTCTGCTAACGGTAAAGAATACACTCCACAAGAAATCTCAGCTATGATTCTTCAATACTTGAAAGGTTACGCTGAAGACTACCTTGGTGAAAAAGTAACCAAAGCAGTTATCACCGTTCCAGCTTACTTTAACGATGCACAACGTCAAGCAACTAAAGACGCTGGTAAAATCGCTGGTCTTGAAGTAGAACGTATTGTCAACGAACCAACAGCAGCAGCTCTTGCTTATGGTTTGGATAAGACTGATAAAGAAGAAAAAATCTTGGTATTCGACCTTGGTGGTGGTACATTCGACGTTTCTATCCTTGAATTGGGTGATGGTGTCTTTGATGTATTGGCAACTGCAGGGGATAATAAACTCGGTGGTGACGACTTTGACCAAAAAATCATCGACTACATGGTTGAAGAATTCAAGAAAGAAAATGGTATCGACTTGTCAACAGACAAGATGGCGCTTCAACGTTTGAAAGACGCAGCTGAAAAAGCGAAGAAAGACCTTTCTGGTGTGACTTCAACACAAATCAGCTTGCCGTTCATCACTGCAGGCGCTGCTGGTCCTCTTCACTTGGAAATGACCTTGACTCGTGCGAAATTCGATGATTTGACTCGTGACCTTGTAGAACGTACGAAAACTCCAGTTCGCCAAGCCCTTTCAGATGCAGGTTTGAGCTTGTCAGATATCGACGAAGTCATCCTTGTAGGTGGTTCAACTCGTATCCCTGCCGTTGTAGAAGCTGTTAAAGCTGAAACTGGTAAAGAACCAAACAAATCAGTGAACCCTGACGAAGTAGTGGCTATGGGTGCTGCGATCCAAGGTGGTGTGATCACTGGTGACGTGAAAGACGTTGTCCTTCTTGACGTAACGCCATTGTCACTTGGTATCGAAACAATGGGTGGTGTCTTCACAAAACTTATTGATCGTAACACTACAATTCCAACTTCTAAATCACAAGTCTTCTCAACTGCAGCAGACAACCAACCAGCCGTTGATATCCACGTTCTTCAAGGGGAACGCCCAATGGCAGCAGATAACAAGACTCTTGGACGCTTCCAATTGACTGATATCCCAGCTGCACCTCGTGGTATCCCACAAATCGAAGTTACATTTGACATCGACAAGAACGGTATCGTATCTGTTAAAGCGAAAGATCTTGGAACTCAAAAAGAACAAACAATCGTTATCCAATCAAACTCAGGTTTGACAGATGAAGAAATCGACCGCATGATGAAAGATGCAGAAGCTAACGCTGAAGCAGATAAGAAACGTAAAGAAGAAGTTGACCTTCGTAACGAAGTAGACCAAGCTATCTTTGCAACTGAAAAGACCATCAAAGAAACTGAAGGCAAAGGCTTTGATGCAGAACGTGACGCAGCTCAAGCAGGACTTGATGAGCTTAAGAAAGCTCAAGAATCAGGTAACCTTGAAGAAATGAAAGCAAAACTTGAAGCCTTGAACGAAAAAGCACAAGCATTGGCTGTTAAACTTTACGAACAAGCTGCAGCAGCACAACAAGCACAAGCAGGAGCTGAAGGAGCACAAGCATCAGGCAACGCAGGCGATGACGTCGTAGACGGAGAGTTTACTGAAAAGTAAGATGCAAAGCCCGTTAAAACCTCACAGTGAAAATAGGAAATCTGACGCAGAAACTTTAGTTTCTAGGAAGATTTATCTTTTTCACCAAGAGGTTAGGGCGTGCTCAATTCAGCTTAACAACTAAATGATAAAAAGAAATCCAGAGGTTGCAACCCAGCCTCTGTTTTTCGGTAAAATAGAGGATGTTGCCTATGAAAAAAGTACTTTGTATCATTTATCCTAATTTTTCTCTTTATGAGATAACTGCTTTAACAAGTACTTTAGCTCTGTCTTTTGATAGTACGATTGATTATGTCGCTTCAGATCATTCGATGGTGGTCTCTGAGGATGGCTTGCTCTGTCAACCGACCAAAACACTAGATCAAATCTGTATAGAAGAGTATTCTTGTGTGATTTTGCCAGGAATGGTCAACATAGGACCTGCCCTACAGGATGAGAAATTGATTTCGTTTTTGAGGGACCTTGGTGAGCAAGATATCCTCATTGCAGCCATTTCTTCAGCGCCTCTTTTATTAGCGAAAGCAGGTTTGCTGAACGATACGAAATTTACAGGTGGAATTTGGCAAAACTTCTTTGATTATTTTGAATTTCTTCCACGTGAGAATTTCCAACCGAAAGTGGTTGTGCAAGATAAACAGATCATTACGGCTATCGGTTTTGCCCATCAAGAGTTTGCAAGGAAAGTGATTCTAAGTTTAGGCTTGGCAGAGAATACGGACAACTATTTTAAAGAACGAAACGACTATTCAGAAGAGGATTTGATATTTACTCTATCGGACCAAGAGTTTGATCAAGTGAAGCGAAGTATAGAAAACAGCCTCTAAAGATTTACATGAAAATTATAGAAAGGAACAAAGAGTGTTCGTAACTGAACACGGGCTACGGACGGTGCCAAAAAGATAGTTTTTTCTAGGACGCAAGCGTCCGTCGTCAAAACTCCTATTTTGGCTGTGTCCGTTTAACGCCCTTTGTATCTTGAATTATGAACAATACTGAATTTTATGACCGTTTGGGCGTTTCAAAGAATGCATCTCAAGATGAGATCAAGAAAGCCTATCGGAAATTATCTAAAAAATATCACCCAGATATCAACAAGGAGCCTGGTGCTGAGGAAAAGTACAAGGAAGTTCAAGAAGCTTATGAGACTTTGAGTGACGAACAAAAACGGGCTGCTTATGACCAATATGGTGCTGCGGGTGCCAATGGTGGCTTCGGTGGCGGAGCAGGTGGTTTTGGTGGCTTTGATGGTGCTGGTTTTGGTGGCTTTGAAGACATCTTCTCTAGCTTCTTTGGTGGTGGTGCAAGCCGTAATCCGAATGCTCCTCGTCAAGGGGATGACCTCCAATACCGCGTCAATCTCAAGTTTGAAGAAGCGATTTTTGGTGCGGAAAAAGAAGTCAAGTACCATCGGGAAGCTAGCTGTCATACCTGTCATGGTTCTGGAGCTAAGCCAGGGACTAGTCCGGTGACCTGTGGACGCTGTCATGGTTCTGGAGTCATCAATGTGGATACGCAAACCCCTCTTGGGATGATGCGCCGTCAAGTGACCTGTGATGTCTGTCATGGTCGTGGTCAAGAAATCAAAGATCCATGTACGACTTGTCGTGGAACAGGTCATGAAAAACAAGCTCATAGCGTGAATGTCAAGATTCCTGCAGGAGTTGAAACAGGTCAACAAATCCGCTTAGCTGGTCAAGGAGAAGCTGGCTTTAACGGTGGACCTTATGGTGACTTGTATGTCGTTGTCAATGTTGAGCCGAGCGATCGCTTCGAACGAGATGGCTCAACCATTTACTACAAGTTAGACCTGAACTTTGTCCAAGCAGCTCTTGGAGATACGGTCCATGTGCCAACCGTTCACGGAGATGTCGATTTGGTCATTCCTGAAGGAACCCAAACCGGTAAGAAATTCCGCCTCCGTGGAAAAGGGGCTCCAAGCTTACGAGGTGGTGCTATGGGGGATCAATATGTATCTGTCAATGTCGTCACCCCAACTGGTTTAAATGACAAGCAAAAAGAAGCCCTTCAAGCCTTTGCGGAAGCAAGTGATTTGAAGGTCAACCCAAAGAAAAAAGGGTTCTTTGACAAGGTCAAAGATGCTTTAGATGATTTATAAGAATGAACGAGTTCCCTTTTGAGTAAGGAGCTCGTTTTATTTTGGATCGAATCCAAGAACTTCCTCTCCTAATTAAAGAATAATGAGAACCTTCATTGAATTTATTAAGATATCGTGGTAAATTTAAGAAAACGATTACAAAGACAATTTAGGAGGTCCTGATGAAATCACATCAACCACGTTATGCGATTCGCAAGTATGCAGTAGGGGCTGCTTCGGTGCTCATAGGATTTTTTGCTGGTGCTCATGTTGTAGCGGCCGATACGCCGACAACTACTGAAAGTCCTGCAACGACAGTTCCAACTCAGCCAAGCGAAGGCGAGGCGACGCTCTCCCCCAATGAGGAAGCTTCTCAGCCAACAGTAGAAAAACCAACGGCTCCTGCCCCAATCGTCGATCAAAGTCAACCGACACTGCCTGATCGTGAATTGCGGGTATCAGATCTTGACCGTTTGATTCGCGAAGAAGCAAGTTCTGTCGCAGAGTCGGATGTGGCAGCTCAACCAACGACAGCAGCGACGGAAACGCCTGCTAAAGATCCTGACCAAGAAGAAAAATTAGCCAAGAAAAAGATTGTTTCGATTGATGCCGGTCGCAAGTACTTCTCACCAGAGCAAATCAAGGAAATCATTGATGAAGCAAGTAAGACGGGCTATACAGACTTGCATCTTCTAGTTGGAAATGATGGTTTGCGCTTTGTGCTGGATGATATGTCTTTGAAAGTGGGAGATACTTCTTATTCTAGCCAAGCCGTGACGGATGCGGTTGAAAAAGGGACGAAAGCTTATTACGATGATCCGAACGGGACAGCCTTGACCCAGGCTCAAATGGATGATATTTTGGCCTATGCCAAATCGAAGAAAGTAGGTGTCATCCCAACCATTAATAGTCCAGGTCACATGGATGCGATTCTGACAGCCATGGAACAATTGGGCATCGAAAACCCTCACTTTAATTACTTTGGCACTAAAAAATCAGCTCGGACAGTTGATTTGGACAACCAAAAAGCCTTAGACTTTACCAAGGCTTTGGTAGACAAGTATGCGGCTTATTTCAGCGGCAAGGCAGATATTTTCAATATTGGTTTGGATGAATATGCCAACGATGCCACAGATGCCCATGGTTGGCAGGTTCTCCAAGCCAGCAAGCATTGGCCAGGTGAAGGCTATCCAGAAAAAGGCTATGAAAAATTCATCCAATATGCTAATGATCTAGCAGCTATTGTGAAAAAACACAAGATGAAACCAATGGCCTTTAATGACGGAATCTACTACAATGGCGATACTTCCTATGGCACTTTTGACAAGGATATCATTGTCTCCTACTGGACAGGTGGCTGGAACGGCTATGATGTTGCTTCTTCAAAACTCTTGTCTGAACTAGGTCATCAGATTCTTAATACCAATGATGCTTGGTATTATGTGCTCGGACGGGACAAGGCTGGATCTGGTTGGTACAACCTTGATCAAGGTCTCGAAGGAATTTCCAAGTCAGCGATTGATGTAGTTCAAAAAAATGATGGAGCTAAGGTACCTTTCATTGGTGGTATGGTAGCTGCCTGGGCAGATACGCCATCCGCAACCTACAAAAAAGACCTTCTCTTTAAGCTCATGCATGCCTTCGCGGACAAAAATGCGGACTACTTTGTTGCAGATCCTGAAGTCGTCGGAAAAGCTCTTTCAGAAGCTCCAACTGATTTGGATCACTATACACCGGAATCTCTAGTAGCCTTTACGGCAGCCAAAAAAGCTTTAGAAGGGGCAGGAGCAGACACGACTCGAGCAGAGGCCAAAACCTTGATTGACCATCTCAAAGCGGCTCAAGATGCTTTGGTGTATACGGAAAGCTACGCGAAAGAAGTTGCAGCAAAAGAAGCAGCGGAAAAACTCGCCATGAAGAAGGTTATCTCGATCGATGCAGGCCGCAAATACTTCTCACTGGATCAGTTGAAACGGATCGTAGATAAGGCCAGTGAGCTGGGTTATTCTGACTTGCACCTCCTTGTCGGAAACGATGGTATGCGCTTCGTCCTCGATGATATGACGGTGGAAGCCAATGGCAAGACTTATGCTAGTGACGATGTGAAAAAGGCCATTTTAGAAGGCACCAAGGCCTATTACGATGATCCAAATGGTCAAGCTTTGACCCAAGCAGAAATGGATGAACTCCATGCTTATGCTACTGCTAAAGGAATCGGCTTGATTGCGGCGGTCAATAGTCCTGGCCACATGGATGCTTTGTTGGTGGCTATGGAAAAATTGGGCATTGAAAATCCACAAGCCAGCTTTGATACGGTTTCAAAAACAACCATGGATTTGACCAATGAAGCAGCAGTCAACTTTACCAAAGCCTTGATTGGCAAGTATATGGACTACTTCAAAGACAAGTCTAAGATCTTTAACTACGGAACAGATGAATATGCCAATGACGCTACCAGTGCGCAAGGTTGGTACTATCTCAAGTGGTATGACCTCTATGGTAAGTTTGCGGACTATTCCAATAGTCTTGCAGCTATGGCGCGTGAAAAAGGCTTGCAGCCAATGGCCTTTAACGATGGCTTCTATTATGGAGATGAAGATGATGTTGCCTTTGACAAGGACGTCTTGATTTCCTACTGGTCTAAAGGATGGTGGGGCTATAACCTCGCATCTCCACAGTATTTGGCAGATAAGGGGTATAAATTCCTTAACACCAACGGAGACTGGTACTATGTTTTGGGAAGAACACCTGAAACGGGTGGTGGTTATATTGAAAAAGCGATTGCCAATGCAGCTGCTACTCCATTTAGACAACTCCCAAGTACAACATATCCAGAAACATCTTTGCCGATGGTCGGTAGCATGGTAGCTGTTTGGTGTGATACCCCAAGTGAAGAATACATCGAAAAAAATGTCTTTGATCTCATGGAAGCTTTTGCCAACCACAACAAGGACTATTTCAAGGCAGACTTCACAGCTCTTAGAAAAGCAGTTGCTACGGTGCCAACAGATCTAGACATATACACACCAGAATCTCGCGCATCCCTTGCGAAAGTCTTAGATAGCTTGAATTGGAATGTGAGCCGTGCTCATCAAGATCAGGTGGATCAAGAAGTGGCTACTCTGACTCAAGCCCTTGCAGGGCTCAAGCCAGTTACACAAGTGGGTAGCTTGGCTGAAAATGACGTCAAAGCCCTAGTGGAAGACAAACCAAGTCTTGAAATCGTAGAAAAAGAACTTGATTTTGACCTTGTGGAACGGACCAATCCAGATCTCGCTAAAGGAGAACGCAGAGTAATCCAGGCTGGGGTTAAAGGGCAAGGTCTTGAGTATGTAGAGGTTTCGGCACTTGATCAAAGTCGAAAAGTGATCGCTACAGAAGTTGCCACAGAGCCTGTTGCAGAAATTGTTGAAGTCGGTACCAAAGAAGTCGTGATCCCAACAAGCCCTTCAGTAGAAGCACCAGTGAAGTCAGATGTGCTTGTAAACAAAGTGGTTCCAGATCCTTCAACGCCTCAAGTGATCGCGAAGGATCAACCAGTAGCACCAGTAAATATCCCAACGACAATTCCAGCAGCTGTGGAAAAAGAGGTTCGTTCAGAAACAGTATCTTCTAACAAGCAACTTCCAGAAACAGGAGTGGAATCTGCACTTGGACTCGCTTTACTAGGAGCGATCTTAGGAGCAGCAGGAATGGACTTGAAAAATAAAAAAAGAGACTGAGACCTAGTTGACTTGTAACAGGTCGAAGTTAGGAGAGTGGGACAGAAATCGGTAATTCGTTAGAATTCGATTTCGTCGTCCCACCTCCGCACAGTTGAGTAGGGCTGTAAAAGCTGATGAAATCAGCGTAGTAGAGCCCACTCAACCACTGCGTCTTGCTCGACAATCCAAAAATAATTGAGAGGCTAGGACTTTTGTCCCAGCCTCTTTTTTTTGCTTGTAAAACTGTACCCGGACAGTTTGAGTTTTTCACTCTTGTAACCCCTTCTATATCCTGCTAAAATAAAACCATGACACGATACAAAGCAACCATTTCATATGACGGGACCTTGTTTGCAGGGTTTCAACGCCAACCGCATGCCCGCAGTGTGCAAGAAGAAATCGAGAAGACCTTGACGCGCCTCAATCAAGGAACCCCTGTTACCGTTCATGGAGCGGGGCGAACGGATTCAGGTGTCCATGCTCTTGGCCAGGTGATTCATTTTGATCTCCCCCAGGCGCGGGACGAGGAAAAGCTCCGCTTTGCCCTCGATTCCCAAACCCCAGAGGATATTGATTTCATCCGAGTGGAGCAAGTAGCAGATGACTTTCACTCACGCTACCAGAAGCACAGCAAAACCTATGAATTTATCGTGGATTATGGTCGTCCCAAGAACCCCATGATGCGCCACTATGCCACCCACTATCCATATCCTTTGGATGTGGAAAAGATGCAAGCAGCCATCCAAAAGTTGGAGGGAACCCATGATTTCACCGGTTTCACAGCTTCAGGAACCAGTGTGGAAGACAAGGTTCGTACGATTACAGAGGCTCGCTTGGTCGAGGATGCAGAACATCATCGCCTTGTCTTTACCTTTTCGGGCAATGGCTTTCTCTACAAGCAAATCCGCAATATGGTGGGAACTTTGTTGAAGATCGGAAATGATCGGATGCCGATCGAGCAGATCGATCTAATTTTAGAAAAGAAGGACCGCAATCTAGCAGGTCCTACAGCAGCGCCAAATGGCTTATATTTAAAGGAGATCCGTTATGAGTAATGAATTGATTCTAGCTATTTCAGGAAATGATATTTTTAGTGGGGGAGGTCTTCACGCAGACCTTGCAACTTATACGACTAACAAACAGCATGGCTTTGTAGCGGTGACTTGTTTGACCGCTATGACGGAGAACGGTTTTGAAGTGATTCCGGTGGATCCGACGACCTTTGCTCAACAGCTCAACTCTCTCAAGGATGTTCCTTTTTCTGCTATTAAACTCGGTCTTTTGCCAAATGTCCAAGTGGCAGACTTGGCCTTGGACTATGTCAAAGCCCATGCGGAGATTCCTGTGGTACTAGATCCTGTCTTGGTCTGCAAGGAAAGCCATGATGTAGAAGTTTCAGCTCTTCGAGACGAATTGATTAAGTTCTTCCCTTATGTGACGATCATCACGCCAAACTTACCAGAAGCTGAGATCTTGACCCAAAGCAAGATTCAATCGCTCGACGATATGAAGGCGGCAGCGCGCAAGCTCCACGAATTAGGAGCAGCGAATGTCGTGGTCAAAGGAGGAAATCGTCTAAATAAAGAAAAGGCCATCGATGTCTTTTATGATGGGACAGACTTCACCGTCATTGAAGAGCCAGTCTTAGAAAAGAACAATACAGGAGCTGGTTGTACCTTTGCGTCTAGCATTTGCAGCCAGTTGGTGCAAGGGAAATCTCCACTTGAAGCTGTTAAAGCCTCTAAAGACTTTGTTTTCCAAGCGATTCAACATTCAGACCAGTATGGAGTAGTACAATATGACATCTAATCGAACTCAACTCATTGCTCGCCTTTCCATTTTGACAGCCTTGACAGTTGTACTTGGCTACTATACAAAACTTCCAACTCCTACAGGGATCGTCACCCTGCTAGATCTTGGCGTTTATTTCACAGCCTTCTATTTTGGGCGCAAGGAAGGTGCTATTGTAGGTGGTGTCGGAGCCTTCCTACTCGATCTGATTTCAGGCTATCCTCAGTGGATGTTCTTTAGCCTCCTCTTTCACGGGGGACAAGGCTATTTCGCTGGCTTCAAGGGAAAAGCTCGTTACTTAGGCTTGCTCCTTGCGACAGTCGTCATGGTAGGCGGTTACGCACTAGCTTCTGCCCTCTTTTTAGGCAATGGCTGGGGTGCTGCTATCTCGGACATTCCGAATAACCTCGCTCAGAATTTTGTTGGAATGGCTTTAGGCTATGTGGTCTATTATGCATTTCAAAAGAAAGGAAGCTAATTCATGGATCTGGAGCAACTGAAGAAGGATACAAAAGAAATCCTGGTAGATGTCTTGGAAAAAAGCCGTCTCCGCCAAGGACAGATTCTAGTCCTCGGGATGTCTTCAAGTGAAGTTGCAGGAGGGCAAATTGGAAAAGCCTCCAACATCGACCTTGCCGAAGCTATTGTCCAGACCTTGCTAGATGAGTTGAATCCAAGAGGGATTTATCTGGCAGTGCAAGGATGTGAGCATCTCAATCGCGCCTTGGTGGTCGAAAGAGAATTGGCAGATAAAAAGGAGTTAGAAATCGTCAATGTCCTTCCGAGTCTCCATGCAGGAGGTGCTGGACAACTCGCAGCTTTCAAGTATTTTAAGGATCCTGTTGAAGTGGAATTTATCACAGCTCAAGCGGGGTTAGACATCGGAGATACCTCGGTGGGGATGCACGTCAAACACGTGCAAGTTCCAATTCGCCCTATCTTGCGTGAACTAGGTGGAGCCCATGTCACAGCCCTCGCCAGTCGGCCAAAATTGATCGGCGGTGCCCGTGCTCTCTACCTCGATGATCCCATCCGAAAATCATAATCAGAACTAGCTTTAAACGGCTAGTTTTTTTGGATGAAAAGAGAGGCAAAAACGTTTTAAAACTTGCAATTTCAAAGTTTTGTGGTAAAATTATAAGGAATGACTATATTATTTTAAGGAGAGACAGAATGTCTGTATCATTTGAAAACAAAGAAACTAACCACGGTGTATTGACTTTCACAATCAGCCAAGAGCAAATCAAACCTGCTTTGGACCGTGTGTTTGAGTCAGTTAAGAAAACTTTGAACGTACCTGGATTCCGTAAAGGTCATATTCCACGTCCAATCTTCAACCAACGTTTCGGTGAAGAAGCTCTTTACCAAGATGCTTTGAACGATCTTCTTCCAGCAGCATATGAAGCAGCTGTTAAAGAAGCTGGAATCGAAGTGGTAGCACAACCAACTTTCGATGTTGTATCTATGGAAAAAGGTCAAGACTGGACATTGACAGCAGCTGTTGTAACAAAACCTGAAGTAAAATTGGGTGCTTACAAAGACCTTGAAGTATCAGTAGAAGTTTCTAAAGAAGTAACAGACGCTGATGTGGATGCTCGTATCGAACGCGAACGCAACAACTTGGCTGAATTGGTTGTTAAAGAAGGTGCTGCAGCAGAAGGTGACACAGTTGTGATCGACTTCGTAGGTTCTATCGACGGTGTTGAATTCGACGGTGGTAAAGGTGACAACTTCTCACTTGGACTTGGTTCAGGTCAATTCATCCCAGGTTTCGAAGACCAATTGGTTGGACACTCTGCTGGTGAAACAGTTGATGTGATTGTAACCTTCCCAGAAGACTACCAAGCAGCTGACCTTGCAGGTAAAGAAGCGAAATTCGTGACAACTATCCACGAAGTAAAAGCAAAAGAAGTACCAGCTCTTGACGATGAATTGGCAAAAGACATCGACGAAGAAGTTGAAACTCTTGACGAATTGAAAGAAAAATACCGCAAAGAATTGGCAGCAGCTAAAGAAGAAGCATACAACGATGCAGTAGAAGCAGCAGCAATCGATCTTGCAGTTGAAAACGCTGAAATCGTTGACCTTCCAGAAGAAATGATCCACGAAGAAGTACACCGTTCAATCAACGAGTTCCTTGGAAACATGCAACGTCAAGGTATCTCACCTGAAATGTACTTCCAAATCACTGGAACAACTCAAGAAGATCTTCACAAACAATACGAAGCAGAAGCTGAAAGCCGTACGAAGACAAACCTTGTGGTTGAAGCAGTAGCGAAAGCAGAAGGCTTCGAAGCAACTGAAGAAGAAATCAACGCTGAAATCGAACAATTGGCAGCAGATTACAACATGCCAGTTGAACAAGTTCGCAACCTTCTTTCACCAGAAATGTTGAAACATGACATCACAGTGAAGAAAGCAGTGAACGTGATCACAAGCACAGCAAAAGTAAAATAATTGAGATAAAAAAGAAGAGCCGTGAGGCTCTTCTTTTTTTGATTTCATGGAGAATCCTGGAATTTTCCTTTGACGAAAGGGGAAATTTATCGTACAATAGAGTGTAACGATAAAATGCGTGATAGATTTAGTGGCGAGAAGTTTTCAATCTATCATTGAGGATAGGATGAGGTTTAAGACCGGATCCTTCTCCATTTAGGAAATGAAACATAAGGAGATTTACCCTTGGAATTAGAAGTATTTGCTGGACAAGAAAAAAGTGAACTTTCTATGATTGAAGTGGCGCGTGCGATTTTGGAATTACGCGGACGTGACCATGAAATGTACTTTAGCGATCTTGTAAATGAAATTCAAATTTACCTTGAAAAATCAAACAGCGAGATCCGTGAAGCTCTTCCATTGTTCTACACAGAATTGAATGTAGATGGAAGCTTTATCCCACTTGGAGATAACAAATGGGGTCTTCGTTCATGGTATGCCATCGATGAAGTTGACGAAGAAATCATCGCTCTTGAAGAAACAGACGAAGATGAAACTCCTAAGAAACGGAAGAAAAAACGTGTCAATGCCTTTATGGATGGAGACGAAGATGCGATCGACTACAACGACGACGATCCAGAAGACGAAGAAGTTTACGAAGCAGATCCAGCTCTTTCATATGATGAAGAAAATCCAGACGATGAAAAGAGTGAAGTCGAAGCTTACGATGCTGAAATCAATGAAATCGTACCAGATGATTTGGGTGAGGAAGTTGAATTAAGCGAAGAAGACGACGAAGAAGAGGATTCTGAAGACGAGGAAGAAGAATAAATCATAAGAAGAGGCTGGGACAAAAGTCCTAGCCTCTCAATTGTTTTTGGATTGTCGAGCAAGACGCAGTGGTTGAGTGGGCTCTACTACGCTGATTTCATCAGCTTTTACAGCCCTACTCAACTGTGCGGAGGTGGGACGACGAAATCGAATTCTAACGAATTACCGATTTCTGTCCCACTCTCTTTTTGTTTGCATTGAAAAAAGTGGCGAAATGGAGTATGATAAACGTGTAAGGATTCCCAAATAGGAGGTATTCAGATGGACTTTCATTTAGATCAAAGTTTAGTAGCTCTTGGTATTGATACGGTTGTGGTCGGAATTGCTAGAAATGTGGATCCCCAAGCAGTCCTGCCCCCTTCTTTTCTTGAAAAGAAGCAAGCAGTTGAACAATGGGCGCTCCAGTGTCAAACAGAAGAAGTAGCGGCATCCCCTGTCATCAAAGGCTATACAGACCTCTTGCAAAAAGTAGGGCGTAGCATCAAGAAAAATCCACCAACAGTCCTTGCTCTTATCCGAAACATCCAGCATCGTGGTGCTCTGCCTCAGATCAATAGCATCATCGATATCTATAATGTCGAATCGCTGAAGTCTTTTCTCGCGATCGGAGGACATGACCTAGATAAGATTGAGGGGCCGATTGAATTTACAGTGAGTCAAAGAGAAGATCTCTTCTTCCCCATCCTTTCTAGCGAAAAGCATGTAGCACCGACAGATCCCGTCTATAGAGATCAAAAAGGAGTTCTGGCTTGGTTGGATGTACGCGATAGTGACCATTACAAATTTGAGGAGACTACGCAAAACGCTCTCTTTGTCATCCAAGGAAATACCGAGACGTCAGTCGAGATGCGTTTAGAAGCGCTAGAACGAATCCACAAGGACCTTGCTCTTTGCATGCCTCAGCTTCAATTTGAGAAATTTCTCGTCACACAAAATGGAGTGGAAAAGGTCGTGTAAACAGCGAAAATCATTTTCATGAATTTTTCAATTTGACAAAGTAATCCATTTGCGGTAAGATATTGTTCGGGCACCTCATTTTGAGGTCGGAGCTCCCTAAGGATTAGGGAGCTATTTTTGTTTTTTCTGCAAAGAGGAATGGCCTCTACAACATTAGAAGAAGAGGAAAGCACATGTCAACAAAATATATTTTTGTCACAGGTGGTGTCGTATCATCCATCGGGAAAGGGATTGTCGCAGCAAGTCTTGGTCGCTTGCTTAAAAATCGTGGATTGAAAGTGACCATCCAAAAATTTGACCCTTATATCAATATCGACCCAGGGACGATGAGTCCTTACCAACACGGGGAAGTATTTGTCACAGACGATGGTGCAGAGACAGACTTGGACCTTGGTCACTATGAACGCTTTATTGATATCAATCTGAATAAGTACTCAAATGTAACGACAGGGAAAATTTATAGTGAGGTCCTTCGTAAGGAACGTCGTGGAGAATACTTGGGAGCAACTGTACAGGTCATTCCTCATATCACAGATGCCTTGAAAGAGAAGATCAAACGGGCAGCGACGACGACGGATTCAGATGTCATCATCACAGAAGTCGGGGGAACAGTTGGAGACATTGAGTCCCTTCCATTCCTTGAAGCTCTACGTCAAATGAAGGCAGATGTTGGTGCTGAAAACGTTATGTACATCCACACCACTCTTCTACCTTACTTGAAGGCTGCGGGAGAAATGAAAACCAAGCCGACCCAACACTCTGTGAAAGAATTGCGTGGTCTTGGAATTCAACCAAATATGTTGGTCATCCGTACAGAAAAACCAGCTGGTCAAGGAATTAAGAACAAGTTGGCTCAATTCTGTGATGTGGCACCAGAAGCTGTCATTGAATCACTGGATGTGGAACATTTGTACCAAATCCCATTGAACTTGCAAGCACAAAATATGGACCAAATCGTTTGTGACCATTTGAAATTTGATGTTCCTGCAGCAGATATGACAGAATGGTCTGCAATGGTCGACAAGGTCATGAACCTCAAGAAGCAGGTCAAGATTTCCTTGGTTGGAAAATACGTAGAATTGCAAGATGCCTACATTTCTGTCGTTGAGGCCTTGAAGCACTCAGGGTATGCCAATGATGCAGAGGTCAAGATTAATTGGGTCAATGCCAATGATGTGACTGTTGAGAATGTGGCAGAACTCCTTGGAGATGCGGATGGGATCATTGTCCCAGGTGGTTTTGGTCAACGGGGAACAGAAGGAAAAATTCAAGCCATCAAGTATGCGCGTGAACAGGACGTACCAATGTTGGGTGTCTGCTTGGGTATGCAGTTAACCTGTATCGAATTTGCCCGTCACGTTTTAGGTTTGGAAGGGGCCAATTCATCAGAATTGGATCCAGAAACCAAGTATCCAATTATCGATATCATGCGAGACCAAATCGATGTGGAAGACATGGGAGGAACGCTCCGTCTCGGTCTTTACCCATCTAAACTCAAACGAGGATCAAAAGCAGCCGCTGCCTATGATAATCAAGAAGTGGTACAACGTCGCCACCGTCACCGTTATGAGTTTAACAATGCTTTCCGTGAACAGTTCGAAGAAGCAGGATTTGTCTTCTCAGGCGTTTCACCAGACAACCGTTTGGTCGAAATCGTTGAAATCCCAGAAAACAAATTCTTTGTTGCTTGCCAATACCACCCAGAATTGTCAAGCCGTCCAAACCGCCCAGAAGGACTTTACACAGCCTTTATCACAGCGGCAGTTGAAAACCACGATAGCAAATAAAAATAATTGAAAGGCTGGGACAAAAGTCCTAGCCTTTCAATTATTTTTGGATTGTTGAGCAAGACGCAGTGGTTGAGTGGGCTCTACTACGCTGATTTCATCAGCTTTTACAGCCCTACTCAACTGTGCGGAGGTGGGACGACGAAATCGAATTCTAACGAATTACCGATTTCTGTCCCACTCTCCCTTTTTGTGAAAAAATGACAAACTCTGAAAAAAGTTTGAAAAAAATCTTGACAAAAAAGTCGTTGATTGATATACTAGTAAAGTACTCAATCGCGGGGATGGCGGAATTGGCAGACGCGCAGGACTAAGGATCCTGTGACCGCTTTAGGTCGTGAGGGTTCAAGTCCCTCTCTCCGCATCGGATCAAGATAGCTTCGGCTATCTTTTTTTGTTTTCAAATTTCTTTGTGGTAGAATAGGTGTGAGATGAGGTGAGAACATGAAGAAAAAGGATCTGGTATTGGCCGATGGCCTTTTTGCACTATTGGGAAGTGCCATTAATTTTTTCGGTCCTATCCTGATTTTAGCGATGGGGATAGGCGCATACAAGGATACTTTTAGATATTTTATCGCCTTAAACATATGGAATGTTTTCATTTTTTTAGTGGCGATTGCTTCTAAGTATCTGCTCAGAGATGAAAAAAGAATCAAAAAATGGATTCTTCATCTTTTTCTGATAGCAGGCAGTATACTCTTTCTTGCGTCAATCCTTGCAGTGTGTGAGAATATTCCCTTTCTTGAGGGAGTGCTAAACGGACTTCTTGGAAAAATATTTACCGACAGTCAATTATTTGCTGCTTATTTCTATTCTCAATGGGTTGTAGCAGCACTCCTTGTGATCTGCGGGATCGCCTTTCTCCTTTCGCTAAAAAATTTTAAAGAAGAGAATTGAGAGTGGGACAGAAATCGGTAATTCGTTAGAATTCGATTTCGTCGTCCCACCTCCGCACAGTTGAGTAGGGCTGTAAAAGCTGATGAAATCAGCGTAGTAGAGCCCACTCAACCACTGCGTCTTGCTAGACAATCCAAAAATAATTAAGAGGCTAGGACTTTTGTCCCAGCCTCTTTTCCTTATTTGCTAGGGTGAAAGCCTTAGGAGATAGGAGATTCCGTCCTATTTATCGGAAGAAATCGCTTAAAGCTACAGGAAAAACTAGCAATTTCATCTAAAAAGTGATAAAATAAACAATGTAAGTGGGATTAGCCCCACAAAAATATATAGGAGGCCTATGACTAATGGCAATCGTTTCAGCAGAAAAATTTGTCCAAGCAGCTCGTGACAATGGTTATGCAGTTGGTGGATTTAACACAAACAACCTTGAGTGGACTCAAGCTATCTTGCGTGCAGCAGAAGCTAAGAAAGCTCCAGTACTTATCCAAACTTCTATGGGTGCTGCTAAATACATGGGTGGTTACAAAGTATGTAAAGCCCTTATTGAAAACCTTGTAGAATCAATGGGTATCACTGTACCAGTTGCTATTCACCTTGACCATGGTCACTACGACGATGCTCTTGAATGTATCGAAGCTGGTTACACTTCAATCATGTTTGACGGTTCACACCTTCCAGTTGAAGAAAATCTTAAATTGGCGAAAGATGTCGTTGAAAAAGCTCATGCTAAAGGTATCTCAGTAGAAGCTGAAGTTGGTACTATCGGTGGTGAAGAAGACGGTATCATCGGTGACGGTGAATTGGCACCAATCGAAGACGCTAAAGCAATGGTTGCTACAGGAATCGACTTCTTGGCTGCAGGTATCGGTAACATCCACGGTCCTTACCCAGCAAACTGGAAAGGTCTTCACCTTGACCACTTGCAAAAATTGACTGAAGCTGTTCCAGGATTCCCAATCGTATTGCACGGTGGATCAGGTATCCCTGATGATCAAATCCAAGCAGCTATCAAACTTGGTGTTGCAAAAGTTAACGTTAACACTGAATGCCAAATCGCATTTGCAAATGCTACTCGTCAATTCGTACGTGAATACGATGCAAACGAAGCAGAATACGACAAGAAGAAACTCTTCGACCCACGTAAATTCTTGAAACCAGGTTTCGAAGCAATTACTGCAGCTGTTGAAGAACGTATCGACGTATTCGGTTCAGAAGGCAAAGCTTAATTAAAAACAGGAAAGCAAGGTCCCGTGTGGATCTTGTTTTTTTGTATGGGAAAGGTTGCTTCCAGGGGTTAATTTTTGTACAATATGCCTATGAAAAAATTCAAACTGTGGAGCTGGATCGTTTGTGGCTTTCTCCTGCTCTTTTTAGGTGCTACATTTGTTTTTCATCAATTCAATTTACGAAATGAAAGTAAGCTTCTCACACCCATTGGTAAACAAGTTACAGTCAATGGACATCGAATGAATATCTCTGTTAAAGGAGAAGGGCCTCAAACAATCGTTTTTCTTTCTGGTGCAGGTATCGCCTCTCCTATCCTAGACTTTAAGAATCTATCAGATCCCCTATCCAAAAAATACAAGGTTGTTGTCGTGGAGCGAGCAGGATATGGTTTTAGCCAAGATAGTGATCGTTCAAGAGATGTGATGGAGGTCCTTTCTGAGACCCGTCAAGCTTTGTCGCAAGCTCATGTTTCAGGTCCTTATGTGATTATTTCGCATTCTATGGCTAGTTTAGAGAGTCTTGCTTGGCAAGAGAAATATCCGAATGAAGTGAAGGCTTTGATTGGCCTGGATTGGGCCTTGCCAGCGAGTTATGAAGATTTAAAAGAACACCCAACTCTCATAACCTTAGCCTATTGGACGAGTAAGATTGGCCTGCTCCGTTATTTCCCAGAGTCCTTTTATATAAAAAATCCAACTCTGACTGAAACTGAACGACAACAATATAAATTACTAGCATATAAGCAGTTGATGTCACAAGCCATGCTTCATGAATCCCGTTTGGCAAAGGAAAATGCCAAGAAAGTTCCATCTAGCATTAATCCGAAAATTCCAGCCTTACTCCTGGTTTCTAACGGTGAAGGCACGACCTTTAGCCAATCAGAGTGGCAACGTTATGCAGAGAGATTTGCAAGCGACCAGTCTAATGTTCAAGTCGACTATATGGATGCGCCTCACGACCTCTATCATTATCAAAGCGATGCTATTGTTTCTCGTATTAAAGAATTTTTAGAGAATAATTGAGGGCTTAAAAATCCATTGAGACTGATGATAATAATTAAATGCTGAAGGATTAACAGTAGAATCGTTAATTTTCTCGATTAAAAAAATTCTTTTTCTTAACAATAAGCCTGCCCCTAAGGGCAGGTTTTTTGGTGTCTTAAGGAAACTATTTAACAGAATTTTTGATTAAAAGTTTCATTTTAAGAGAGAAATCTCTAATTTCATAATCTATAAGCAAACGCTTGCATTCCTATATTTATTAGATTATAATAGGTTGGTATAAAGCCTTCTGTAATAATATTGAGAAAGTGTAGGAAGTAAGGATTTAGAATATTTGTAGTCAAAAATACAATGTTGCTTCTTACGATAGGGAGATAGATATGGCAATGATAGAAGTGCAACATCTTCGGAAAAATTTTGTGAAGACAGTTAAGGAGCCGGGGTTAAAGGGAGCCTTGCGCTCCTTTGTTCATCCTGAAAAGCAGACCTTTGAAGCGGTCAAGGATTTAACTTTTGAAGTTCCAAAAGGGCAGATTTTAGGATTTATCGGGGCAAATGGTGCTGGGAAGTCAACCACCATCAAAATGCTGACAGGAATTTTGAAGCCCACATCTGGCTTTTGTCGGATTAACGGCAAGATTCCCCAGGATAATCGCCAAGATTATGTCAAGGATATTGGAGTCGTTTTCGGACAACGCACCCAGCTATGGTGGGATTTGGCTTTGCAAGAGACCTACACGGTTTTGAAAGAGATCTATGATGTACCGGACTCGCTTTTCCAAAAGCGCATGGACTTTTTGAATGAAGTTTTGGATTTGAAGGAATTTATCAAGGATCCTGTGCGGACTCTTTCACTAGGTCAACGGATGCGGGCGGATATTGCGGCTTCCTTGCTTCACAATCCCAAAGTTCTCTTTTTAGATGAACCGACTATTGGTTTGGATGTGTCGGTCAAGGACAACATTCGTCGGGCCATTACCCAGATTAATCAGGAGGAAGAGACAACTATTCTCTTGACTACTCATGATTTGAGTGATATTGAGCAACTCTGTGATCGGATTTTTATGATTGATAAGGGGCAAGAGATTTTTGATGGAACGGTTAGCCAGCTCAAGGAGACCTTTGGAAAGATGAAGACTCTCTCCTTTGACCTGACGCCAGGTCAAAATCATCTAGTCTCTCATTATGAGGGCTTGCCTGATATGTCCATTGATAGACAAGGAAATACTCTCAATATTGAATTCGATAGTTCCCGCTACCAGTCGGCAGATATTATCAAGCAAACCTTATCTGATTTTGAGGTCCGTGATTTGAAGATGGTAGATACGGATATTGAAGATATTATCCGTCGCTTCTATCGAAAGGAGCTCTAAGATGGTCAAATTGTGGAGACGTTATAAACCCTTTATCAATGCAGGGATTCAGGAGTTGATTAGCTATCGAGTCAACTTTATTCTTTATCGGATTGGCGATGTCATGGGTGCTTTTGTGGCTTTTTATCTATGGAAGGCTGTCTTTGATTCCTCCCAGGAGCCTTTGATTCAGGGCTTCAGTATGGCGGATATCACCCTCTACATCATCATGAGTTTTGTGACTAATCTTCTGACTAGGTCGGATTCTTCCTTTATGATTGGTGATGAGGTCAAGGATGGTTCCATTATCATGCGCTTGTTGCGACCAGTGCATTTTGCGGCTTCTTACCTCTTTACGGAGCTTGGTTCCAAGTGGTTGATTTTTATCTCTGTTGGACTGCCATTTTTAAGTGTCATTGTTTTGATGAAAATCTTATCTGGGCAAGGGATTGTAGAAGTGCTGGGACTAACTACCCTTTATCTTTTTAGCTTAACGCTGGCCTATCTGATTAACTTTTTCTTTAATATCTGCTTTGGATTTTCAGCCTTTGTATTTAAAAATCTTTGGGGTTCCAACCTACTTAAGACTTCCATAGTGGCCTTTATGTCTGGGAGTTTGATTCCCTTGGCTTTCTTTCCAAAGGTCATTTCAGATATTATGTCCTTCTTACCTTTCTCATCCTTAATTTACACTCCGGTCATGATTATTGTTGGGAAATACGATGCTAGTCAGATTCTTCAAGCACTTTTGCTTCAGCTTTTCTGGCTTATAGTGATGGTGGGCTTGTCTCAGTTGATTTGGAAACGAGTCCAGTCATTTATCACCATTCAGGGAGGTTAGGATGAAAAAATATCAACGCATGCATCTGATTTTTATCAGACAGTACATCAAGCAAATCATGGAATACAAGGTAGATTTTGTGGTTGGTGTGTTGGGAGTCTTTCTGACTCAAGGCCTGAATCTCTTGTTTCTCAATGTCATCTTTCAACACATTCCCTCCCTAGAAGGTTGGACTTTTCAAGAAATTGCCTTTATCTATGGATTTTCCTTAATTCCAAAGGGACTAGATCATCTCTTTTTTGACAATCTCTGGGCTTTAGGTCAACGACTAGTTCGAAAAGGGGAGTTTGACAAGTATCTGACTCGTCCTATCAATCCTCTCTTTCACATCCTCGTTGAGACCTTTCAGATTGATGCCTTGGGTGAACTCTTGGTCGGTGGTATTCTATTAGGAATAACAGTGACTAGCATTGCTTGGACTCTTCCAAAGTTCCTGATTTTTCTAGTTTGTATTCCTTTTGCGACCTTGATTTATACTTCCTTGAAAATTGCTACAGCCAGCATCGCTTTTTGGACCAAGCAGTCAGGTGCCATGATTTACATTTTCTATATGTTTAATGATTTTGCCAAGTACCCGATTTCCATTTACAATTCGCTCCTTCGTTGGTTAATTAGCTTTATTGTACCTTTCGCCTTTACGGCCTACTATCCTGCCAGCTATTTCTTGCAGGACAAGGATGGACTCTTTAATATTGGTGGTTTGATTCTGATTTCCCTTGTTTTCTTTGTTATTTCCCTCAAACTTTGGGACAGGGGATTGGATGCCTACGAAAGTGCTGGTTCGTAAGAGGTAAAGTAAGACTAAAATCAAGAAAGGAACTTATGATGTTTGTAATTAAAGAAGTCAAGGGTGAAGATCAAAAAATGGCAGTTGTCGCTGAGATTTTAAGGGATTTGCCAGAATGGTTTGGAATACCAGAAAGCACGAAAGCCTACATTGAAGGAGCTAAGGATTTACGAGTTTGGGCTGCTTATCAAGAAAGTGATGTAGTAGGGTTTATAAGTTTATCATATTCGAGTGAAGATTGTGCTGAAATTGACTGTCTAGGCGTGAAAAAATCATTCCAAGGTCAAGGAATTGGAAGGGAATTAATTACGACTATAGAAAGAGAAGCAGTCAAACAAGTGGACTACCTACAGGTCAAAACAGTCGCAGAAGGTTCAAATAAAGATTATGACCGAACAAATGTCTTTTATCGCAGTCTTGGTTTTAAAAAATTAGAGATTTTTCCGCAACTATGGGATCCACAGAATCCATGTCAGATTCTGATTAAAAAGATCAACTAAAAGTGCTTGACATCCGCTATCAGAGTGCTATACTAAGAAGGTAATCGCCGATTTAGCTCAGTTGGTAGAGCAACGCACTCGTAACGCGTAGGTCACAGGTTCGATCCCTGCAATCGGCATAGAAAAAATCTGCTTTGAAGGAGCGAGACGATGAATAATGGTGATCACATATTCGTTCGGTCTCGCTCCTTCTTTTGACCGCATAGGCGCCATTTTTGACCACTTAGTCAAAAGTCCTTGTCTCCGTAGGAGCTCTCTGCTATCATAGAATTATCAAAGGAAGAAACACTTCCGAATATTGAAAACGAGGTATATGATGATGAAAAAATTACTTGGACTTGGATTGATTCTTGCTGCTCTTGCAGTTGTGGTAATGGGAATGGTTGGCTTTCCAAAGATCGATGTGAATATCTGGCCTTTGTTCCCTGTTCTCTTATTTGCTTTCTTTACACTTGAAAATCTCTTGAAAAAAGATTACAAGGCAAGTGTTATCTGCGCCTTGATCGCATTTATGATCGCAAATGCGATTTACGATGTCCTGCCGGTTTCAAATGGTCTGGTCATCACAGCAGGTGTGCTCGCTTGCCTGGGTCTTAGTTTTCTTTTACCGGACAAGGAAAGCAATAAATAAAGAAAGGAGGCTGGGATAAAAGTCCTAGCCTCTCAATTGTCTTTGGATTGTCGAGCAAGACGCAGTGGTTGAGTGGGCTCTACTACGCTGATTTCATCAGCTTTTACAGCCCTACTCAACTGTGCGGAGGTGGGACGACGAAATCGAATTCTAACGAATTACCGATTCCTGTTGAACCGCACCCCAAAAGTTAGACAGAAAAAATCTAACTTTTGGGGTGTTTTTATTATGAAATTGACATATAAGGATAAGGTTCAGATCTATGAACTTAGAAAAC
>OBXY01000030.1_pt1 | contig 60625 bp, 62 predicted proteins | sample 1476701 | NCBI WGS metagenome assembly OBXY01 (sample SAMEA2580187, study PRJEB22360) | human gut metagenome | biome: human gut; feature: human-associated habitat; material: faeces | place: Denmark | collected 2008/2010 | reverse complement strand
CAACTAAAATTAAAAGGACTGAGTCCGATACAATATCGAAAACAATCCTTTAAATAACAATCTAACTTTTTGGGGTCAGATCATTTTAACCGCACTTTTTTATTCTTCGTCACCTTCTCTATAACGATCATCATCGTCATAATCATAGGTTAAGATCGCATCCTCATCATAATCCTCTATATCAATCTGAACGCCATTTGAGCCAGCATCAAATCCATTAAACCATTCGGTTCTCAGCTCTTCAGGTACACGTCGACCACAATAATTAATACGTTTATTCAATTGAGATTGGCTTTGCGCTTGGAAATCTTTCCCTACTCGATAACCATCTAAGTACCAGTCATCTTTATCATGACAAGCCGTCGTATTTAAACGTTTTACGTGTTTGCTCACTGGAAATTGGGCTACGATGTTTTACATAATAGCCCTGCGTACAAGCACTATAGCCCAACAGCTAAAACGGTCGCTATTAATCTCATGTTGTCTCCTCTTATTACTTAATGTCGGGCTATCGCCCTTTTTATGGTTTTATAGACCGATAAAATAAAAGGAAGGTTCAGAAAATATGAAAGATCCGATTTCTATTTTAAGCTATAGCACAATCATGTCATCACGATGTAACGCAACAGCCCCGTATTCATAACCAAGAATTTGCTCAATATCTTGGGATTTTTTCCCTTTAATTAATTCCAACGCATCGCTGTTATAACGTGGCATACCGAGTGCAATCACTTTACCTGAGGTATTCTTAATTTTGACGACTTCACCACGTGAGAAACGCCCTTCCACAGCCGTAATTCCTGCAGGCAGTAACGATTTATTCTGTACTAACATGGCATTTTCAGCGCCTTCATCAATCATCAACATGCCCGCTGATGGTGCTGCAAATAACCACTGTTTTCGGCTTTCGAGACGATCTGAGTGATGCGCAATAAATTTAGTGCCAATTGGTTTATCGTAGGCCAAATCCACAATGACATCTGAGCGACTACCTGGCGCAATAATGGTTTCAATACCTGAACGCGTTGCCACATCTGCCGCAATAATTTTTGTACTCATCCCACCAGTACCAAGATTTGTACCGCTACCGCCAGCAATCGAACGAATATGGTCGGTAATTTGCTCAACCACAGGAATTAATTTCGCATCTGGATTTTTACGAGGATCGCTTTCGTATAAGCCTTGTTGATCTGTTAATAAATAAAGTTGTTCCGCTTGCACTAAAATCGCAACTAGTGCGGATAAGTTATCGTTATCCCCTACTTTAATTTCAGCTGTCGCCACCGCATCATTCTCATTGATCACTGGAATAATGTGATTGTCCAACAACGCATGTAATGTATCGCGCGCATTTAAAAAACGTTCACGATCCTCAATATCGGCACGAGTTAATAAAATTTGTCCAATATGAATATCATAAATCGCAAATAATTTTTCCCAGGCTTGAATCAGTTGACTCTGCCCTACTGCGGCTAGAAGCTGCTTGGAAGCAATAGTTGGAGGAAGTTGAGGATGATTTAAATAATGTCGTCCTGCTGCAATCGCACCTGATGTCACAATCACTACACGAAAACCTGCTTGATGAAGTTGTGCAATCTGGCGAACAATATCGACCATGTGAGGTGCATTCAATTTTGGAGAACCGTGAGTTAATGTACTAGTACCAAATTTTACGACGATTGTTTTGCGATTTGCCGACATAGTTTATCCTCAGTGAAAAAATAGAAAAGTGCGGTTAAATTAGCACTAAAATTAATAAAAATCACGAAAAATCCAACCTAATATACAGATTTTGTGAATAGCTATGATATAGTGCAAAAAAAGGAAAAATAGGATAGAAAATATGACATTAAGTTTGATCGTTGCGATAACAAAAAATAACGTCATCGGAAAAGATAATCAAATGCCGTGGCACTTGCCTGCTGATTTAGCCTGGTTTCGTAAAAACACTACGGGAAAACCGGTGATTATGGGCCGTAAAACCTTTGAAAGCATTGGTCGCCCACTACCGAAACGGACTAATATTGTCCTTTCACGCACACCTTACGAGCATGAAGGTGTCATCTGGAAAAATAGTTTTGAAAGTGCGGTCGATTTTGTCAAAGAATTTGATGAAATTATGCTGATTGGCGGCGGCGAGTTATTTAAACAATATTTACCTAAAGCAGATAAATTGTACCTCACTCAAATTCAAGCAGACATTGACGGTGATACATTCTTCCCTGAAATTAATTGGGCTGAATGGAACATCGCGTTTGAAGAATATTGTCAAGCAGATGCAGATAATCCGTATGATTGTCGTTTTTTAATTTTGCAGCGTAAGAGAAATAACCTAAAAGCTTAATCTAGGCATATAAAAATCGGGCTAAAACAATAACTGCTTTAGCCCGATTTCTTTTGTTTTAAATAACCTTTAAAAGATTATTCTAAGCGTTTAGCCATTTCTAACCAATCTGCTTTAAATTCACGGCGCATATTGTTGATTGCATCAATAATATCGTGGTGAACTAATTTTTCATTTTGAATACCCACACAGTAGCCACCTTTGCCTTGTAGCAATATATCTACCGCATATACGCCCATACGTGAAGCTAAAATACGGTCGAAGGCACAAGGTGAACCACCACGTTGAATATGGCCTAATACGGTTGCACGGGTTTCATGGCCTACGCGCGCTTCAATCTCACGCGCAAGAGAATGTACATCTGTGATTAATTCAGTAATCGCAATAATAGCATGACGTTTTCCGCGAATAATACTGCGTTCAATTTGACGAATTAACTCTTCACGATTAAATTCCACTTCAGATGCCACGATATATTCACAACCACCGGCAATACCTGCCGAAATGGTTAAGTCACTACAGTGACGCCCCATGATTTCCACAATAGAAATACGTTGGTGAGAACTTGAGGTATCACGTAAACGGTCAATCGCATCCACTGCTGTTTGTAGTGCAGTTTCATAACCAATTGTGTAATCTGTACCAGCCACATCGTTATCAATTGTGCCTGGAATACCTACACAAGGGAAACCGTGTTCTTCAGTAAGCAATTTTGCCCCCATGTAAGAACCGTCCCCCCCGATAACAACTAAAGCATCAATACCATGTGAACGTAAAATTTCTGCACATTTTTCACGTACTGCTGGATCTTTAAATTCAGGGAAACGGGCGGAGCCTAAAAATGTACCACCACGATTAATCACATCTGAGACACTATAACGGTTTAACTGTTTGATTTTATTGTTATATAAACCTTGATAACCATCATAAATGCCGAATACTTCAAGCCCTTCTGCAAGGGCTGCACGAACAACACCACGAATGGCAGCATTCATACCTGGTGCATCACCACCACTGGTTAATACAGCAATTTTTTTAATCATATTTACCTACTTTGAATTCTTAAGAACAATTGGTGCTAAGATTACACCATCCATAATTTCTGCTCTAGCAAAATTTGAAAAATTTACTAAAGATTTGATCTAGTTATACATTTTAGTGATTGAAATAACTTTCACATTTCCAAGAAAGATCGGCTTTTTGTAATGTTTTGCTTTCTTTTGCAACTAAATACTTTTGTAAATTTTTCACAATTTTTACTTTGCTTAAGCGCTGAAACTTTTTCATTTCCACTTTTTGGGAATATTGGTATTGCACAAAACCACAATGGGAAATATTTTTCCCTTTCGCAATATCCACCTGCCAAGACGGATTTTGTTCTGTCGGTGCATAAATGACATAGCCGTTTAATTCTGTTGCGGGCTTTTTCGGATTCGTTGAATTAGCAAGGATTTTGAAATTTTTTATACCTAAATTACGGTATACCTTCTCACGCAATGCCACACGTTGTTCAATAGAACGAGTTACATCACGATCAAGCAACACTTCAATTTGAGACTGCCAATTTTCCAAGGTATCCGGCTCTGCAAGATAAACATAACGCGCAATCGTATCTAAATCTTGGCTTGCAGTAAGTTTATAGGTTTTGCCGTTGTATTCAATTTTTTCAGGTGCTTGAAGCTGACTCACTTTTGCCGCACAACTTGATAATAAAAGTGCGGTCAATATAACCAGGATTTTATTCATTGATATCTCGCTTAAATACAAATTCTTTTTCAGTTGAGGATGTGGCATCAAACCAATAACCACCAAAGTCAAACTCTTTCAGTTGTTCAACACGTTCCAAACGATTTTGAATGATAAAACGACACATTAAACCACGGGCTTTTTTCGCATAAAAGCTGACCACTTTATATTTACCATTCTTATTATCTAAGAAAACAGGCTTCACAATCTGTGCCTCTAATTGGCTTTCTTTTACTGATTTATAGTATTCATCAGAAGCTAAATTGATCAAAATACGATCGCCTTGCTCATCAAGTGCTTGTTGTACGGATTGAGTGATGGCATTTCCCCAAAAAGCATAAAGATCTTTTCCTTTTGGATTCGCTAACTTTGTGCCCATTTCCAAACGGTAAGGTTGCATTAAATCAAGGGGTTTAAGTAAGCCATATAGGCCAGAAAGCATACGTAAATGACGCTGCGCGAATTGTACATCTTCATCAGATAAACTATCAGCATCTAAGCCGGTGTAAACATCACCTTTGAATGCCCAAATAGCTGCGCGTGAATTTTTTTCGTTGTGAGATTTTGTCCATTCTGCAAAACGAGCCGCATTTAAACCTGCAAGCTTATCGCTGATAGACATTAAGGAAGAAAGATCTTGGGGAGATAATTGACGACAGATTTCAATCAGTTGCTCACTATAATCCGTCAAGTGCGGTTGAGAAACAGGCAGATTTCTGACCGCACTTTCGAAATCTAAGGTTTTTGCCGGGGAAATAATGGCTAACATAGGTTCTCCTTTCTAAAACTGAACTGTATCTTAGCACAGGATTACCTCATCGCTCTACCCCGTTTATGCTATCCGCTTATACAGTCCATTCTCATTGATGATTAAGTCTTGTAATTCCAAATCCAATAACTGCACTAAAAGCGAATCCACCGGCAAATTCAATACTGCAGATAAATCATCGAGGCTTATTGGTGTATAAGTGATATGTTGATAAAGTTCAGGGTGACTCGGCTCCACAGCTGGTGTTTTTGCTGTTAGTGGTTGAGCTATCGACTTATTGATTGGCGTATGTACTGGAGGCTGAAAAACAATGCTATGGTTGAGGCTATCTAAAATATCTTTAACATTTTCCACTAACATCGCCCCTTGCTTAATCAATTTATGGCAGCCTTGACTGTATTCACTTTGAATATTCCCTGGCAACGCAAAAATATCGCGATTTTGTTCTAAGGCATAACGCGCCGTAATCAATGAACCGCTTTTCTCTGTGGCTTCAATTACTAACGTTCCCAGTGAAAGCCCGCTGATAATGCGATTACGGCGAGGAAAATTTTCAGCTATCGGAGCTTGAGTAGGGATAAATTCGGAAACTAATGCCCCATTATTCTCGATAATTTGCTCGGCTAATCGGCGATGTTTAGCGGGGTAAATGTGATCTAATCCACTACCCAATACGGCAATGGTTTGTCCTTGAATGTCCACCACGGCTTGATGACTAAATCCATCAATACCTAATGCAAGCCCACTCGTGACCGTCAAACCTGCAAGAGAAAGTTCTGTAGCAAAATATTTTGCCCAATATTCACCATAAGCCGAACAATAGCGGCTCCCAACCATGGCGATTTGCTGTGCAGAAAGTGCGGTCAAATTGCCTTTCACAAATAATAACGGCGGAAAACCACTAATTTGTTTGAGTAAAAAAGGATACTCATCTGAAAAACAGTGAATTAAATGATGGCCTTCTTTTTCGGCCCAACTGAAAGCAGGCTCAATGAATTTCATTTCCGGCTGAAACCAACGACGAATCTGCAAAGCATTCCAACCCATTTGTTGAAATGTCACTTCATCATAATTTAATAAGTCTTCTATACTTACATGTGCCAAAATTTGTTGAATCCTCACACTGCCCAATTTAGGTACTTGTGACAACCGCAATAAAATCGACGCCAAATTGCTCATTTATTCTCTCCTTTAAAAAGAGAATTATGGTGAGGTTTTTCTCAAAAAATGAAAAACTTGTCTTAATTCTGCGATTCAGATCGCAAAAAGAGAAAAAATTTTAGAAAAAATCGGCACACCAGAAACAAGGAATAAAACAGGACAAAAATAGCTTCTTAAAAGCCATTTTTAGAGATTAATTTTGAATAATGATTTATATTCAGAGAAATAAACTTTTAAGATTATGTTGATATATTCATTTTAGATATAAATCACTGACAAATGATTTGACAGCAAAATTTTTATCCGTAATATGGACAGCGTTTTACAGAATTTTTACAGGATTATCTTTTTATGTACCAAGCTGTGTCTTTATCTCTCAACCTCCTGCTCTCACATTCTTTGTGCGGCTAAGTTGTAGATAAAAAACACCTTTATGTAAAAAATCTATTATCAACCCGCACTTTTAAGATTGCGGGTTTTTTCGTTTTAAAATCACAGTAAAAATGACCGCACTTTGAGTGATAAAAGAAGGAAAATACTATGACAGATCGCGTTATTATTTTTGATACCACCTTGCGTGATGGCGAACAAGCGTTAAAAGCAAGCTTAACCGTTAAAGAGAAATTACAGATTGCTTTAGCGCTTGAACGTCTAGGCGTGGATGTGATGGAAGTCGGTTTTCCGGTTTCTTCTCAAGGAGATTTTGAATCTGTTCAAACTATCGCGCGTCATATCAAAAATAGTCGTGTTGCAGCACTTTCTCGTGCGGTAAATAAAGACATTGACGCAGCTTACGAAGCCTTAAAAGTGGCTGAAGCTTTCCGTATTCATACCTTTATCGCGAGCTCCGCATTACACGTTGAAGCGAAATTAAAACGTACCTTTGATGATGTCGTTGAAATGGCTGTGGCAGCGGTAAAACGTGCACGTAACTACACAGATGATGTGGAATTTTCTTGTGAAGATGCGGGGCGTACCGGCATCGACAATATCTGTCGCATTGTTGAAGCTGCAATCAATGCGGGGGCAACCACCGTAAACATTCCAGATACCGTTGGTTTCTGCTTACCAAACGAATACGGTAATATTATTGCTCAAGTGCGTAACCGCGTGCCAAATATCGACAAAGCTGTGATTTCTGTGCATTGTCACAATGATTTAGGTATGGCAACCGCTAACTCCTTAACCGCAGTACAAAATGGTGCTCGCCAAATTGAATGTACGGTGAATGGTATCGGTGAACGTGCAGGCAATACCTCACTTGAAGAAGTCGTGATGGCAATGAAAGTTCGCCAAGAATTTATGGGCGTGGATACACGTATCAACACACAAGAAATTCACCGCGTCAGCCAAATGGTGAGCCAACTTTGTAATATGCCTATTCAGCCAAACAAAGCAATTGTGGGTGCAAACGCCTTTGCTCACTCTTCCGGTATTCACCAAGATGGTATGTTGAAAAACAAAAATACCTACGAAATCATGTCACCAGAAACTATTGGCTTGAAGAAAGAGAAATTAAATTTAACCGCGCGTTCTGGTCGCGCAGCAGTAAAAGGCCACATGGCGGATATGGGTTATACCGAACAAGATTACGATTTAGACAAATTGTATGAAGCCTTCTTAAAATTGGCGGATAAAAAAGGTCAAGTGTTCGATTATGACTTGGAAGCCTTAGCCTTTATTGATATGCAACAAGGGGATGAAGATCGTTTAGTGTTAGATAAACTTTCTGCACACTCCACTAAAGAATATCCAGCAACTGCTTTTGTTCAAGTAGAATTGGATGGTAAAAAATTAAGTACCTCTTCTATCGGTGGTAATGGTCCGGTTGATGCTGTCTACAATGCGATCTTGAATTTAACCGGCTTAGATATCAAAATGTCCCACTATAACTTAACTGCAAAAGGCGAAGGTGCTGAAGCGTTAGGTCAGGTAGATATCGTGATTGAACACGAAGGCCGTAAATTCCATGGTGTTGGTTTAGCGACAGACATCGTTGAATCTTCCGCACTTGCTTTAGTTCATGCAATTAATGCCATTTATCGTGCGCATAAGGTGGCAGATATTAAGAATCATAAACATCATTAACTCAATCCCCCTCTTTAGCAAAGAGGGGTTAGGGGAGATTTGGCAGAAGTAACATCAACCTCAGTGGTGAATTTTATATCGTTAAAATCTCCCCCCAGCCCCTTTTTACAAAATAGGGGGAGAAAATTAACCGCACTTTAGTGTGAAAGAAATAGGAAAAATAATATGCAATCATACAACATCGCAGTTCTACCGGGAGACGGTATCGGTCCGGAAGTCATGGCTGAAGCCATCAAAGTATTAAATAAAGTCCAAGAAAAATTTGATTTCAAACTTAACTTCAACGAGTTTTATGTCGGCGGTGCCGCAATCGATAATTGCGGTTGCCCATTACCGGCGGACACCTTAAAAGGTTGTGATGATGCGGATGCAATTTTGTTTGGCTCTGTAGGCGGCCCTAAATGGACAAACTTACCTCCAGATCAACAACCAGAACGCGGTGCATTATTACCATTGCGTAAACATTTCAAATTATTCTGCAATCTTCGTCCTGCAACCCTTTATAAAGGTTTAGAAAAATTCTGTCCATTACGTGCAGACATTGCAGCGAAAGGGTTTGATATGGTGGTTGTACGCGAATTAACGGGTGGGATTTATTTCGGTCAGCCTAAAGGCCGTGAAGGCGAAGGCGCACAAACTAAAGCATTCGATACCGAAGTTTATTACAAATATGAAATCGAACGCATTGCACGTGCGGCTTTTGATGCGGCAATGAAACGTCGTAAACATGTGACTTCTGTCGATAAAGCTAACGTATTACAAGCGTCAATCTTATGGCGTGAAACCGTGACCGAAGTGGCGAAAGATTACCCTGAAGTCACCTTAGATCATATTTATATCGACAACGCGACCATGCAATTAATCAAAGCGCCTGAATCTTTTGACGTTCTACTCTGCTCTAACATTTTTGGCGATATTATTTCTGATGAAGCGGCGATGATCACAGGGTCTATGGGGATGTTGCCATCGGCTAGCTTAAACGAAGAAGGTTTCGGCTTATACGAGCCTGCAGGCGGTTCTGCTCCGGATATTGCAGGTAAAGGCATTGCCAACCCAATTGCACAAATTCTTTCTGCTGCGATGATGTTGCGTTACAGCTTCAATTTAAATGAAGCAGCAGATGCCATTGAAAATGCCGTGCAAAAAGTCTTAGCAAATGGTCACCGTACGGGAGATTTAGCCGATGACTCTATACCTGTTTCAACCGCAGAAATGGGTACATTAATTGCTAACGCAATCTAATCAAAAACAATTAAAGTGCGGTTTAAAACACTGTCAAATTTAACCGCACTTACTACTCTAACGAATTGAGAAAAATTATGGCAAAAACACTCTACGAGAAACTATTCGATGCCCACGTGGTGTACGAAGCTGAAGGCGAAACTCCGATTTTGTATATAAACCGTCATTTGATTCATGAAGTGACCAGTCCACAAGCCTTTGACGGTTTGCGTGTTGCAGGTCGTCAAGTACGTCAAGTAAGCAAAACTTTCGGCACCATGGATCACAGTATTTCCACTCAAGTACGTGATGTGAACAAACTTGAAGGCCAAGCGAAAATTCAAGTATTGGAGCTCGCAAAAAACACAAAAGCGACCGGTATTCAATTGTTCGATATGACCACCAAAGAACAAGGTATCGTGCATGTCATGGGGCCTGAGCAAGGCTTAACCTTACCGGGCATGACTATTGTTTGTGGTGACTCCCATACCGCCACTCATGGTGCATTCGGTGCTTTGGCATTTGGTATCGGTACATCTGAAGTAGAACACGTATTAGCCACACAAACCTTAAAACAAGCTCGCGCAAAAAATATGAAAATTGAAGTGCGCGGCAAAGTAGCGCCAGGCATTACCGCAAAAGACATTATTCTTGCCATTATCGGTAAAACAACTATGGCGGGCGGTACAGGCCATGTAGTGGAATTCTGCGGCGAAGCGATTCGTGATCTTTCTATGGAAGGCCGTATGACCGTTTGTAATATGGCGATTGAAATGGGCGCGAAAGCCGGCTTAATCGCACCAGATGAAACGACTTTCGAATACTTAAAAGGTCGTCCACATGCACCGAAAGGGAAAGATTGGGATGATGCCGTTACTTATTGGAAAACCTTAAAATCCGATGATGATGCGAGATTTGACACGATCATCACGTTAGAAGCGAAAGATATTGCGCCACAGGTTACTTGGGGAACAAACCCAGGACAAGTAATCGGTATCAATCAGCCAGTGCCAAACCCAGCAGAAATGACCGATCCCGTGACTCGTGCTTCAGCAGAAAAAGCATTAAATTATATCGGTCTAGAACCGAATACCGATTTAAAAGACATTCCCGTGGATCAAGTCTTTATCGGTTCTTGTACTAATGCTCGTATTGAAGATTTACGTGCCGCAGCGGCTGTGATGAAAGGGCGCAAAAAAGCCGATAACGTAAAACGTATTTTAGTGGTACCAGGTTCCGGTTTAGTGAAAGAACAAGCAGAAAAAGAAGGCTTGGATAAAATCTTTATCGAAGCGGGCGCTGAATGGCGTAATCCGGGCTGTTCCATGTGTTTAGGGATGAACGATGACCGTTTAGGCGAATGGGAACGTTGTGCTTCCACGTCAAACCGTAACTTTGAAGGTCGCCAAGGTCGTAACGGTCGTACTCACTTGGTGAGTCCTGCCATGGCTGCCGCAGCGGGAATGTTCGGTAAATTCGTTGATATTCGTGACGTCACATTAAACTAAGGAGCAGAAAATGGCAGGATTTAAACAACTTTCAGGCTTAGTAGTGCCATTGGATGCAGCAAACGTGGACACGGATGCGATTATTCCAAAACAATTTTTACAAGCGATTACGCGCGTAGGTTTCGGCAAACACTTATTCCATGAATGGCGTTATTTGGATGTAGAAGGTACCAAGCCAAATCCAGATTTCGTATTGAATTATCCACAATATCAAGGTGCAACCATTTTATTAGCACGCAAAAACCTTGGTTGCGGTTCTTCTCGTGAACATGCACCTTGGGCATTAGCCGATTACGGTTTCAAAGTGATGATCGCTCCAAGTTTCGCAGATATTTTCTATAACAATAGCTTGAACAATCACATGTTACCGATTCGTTTAAGCGAAGAAGAAGTGGAAGAAATCTTCCAATGGGTGTGGGCAAATGAAGGCAAACAAATCCATGTAGATTTGGAAGCGATGACCATCACTGTAGGTGACAAAGTCTATCACTTTGAACTGGATGAATTCCGCCGTCATTGTTTATTAAACGGCTTGGATAACATCGGTTTGACGTTACAACATGAAGATGCCATCAGTGAATACGAAAAAAATATTCCGGCATTTTTACGTTAATCTGTTTTTTTTACTCGGACAGCAAATATTGCTAACCATTCGGCGGACAATTTGTCCGCCTTTCTTTAAATTAATTATCTCGTTAATATTTAACCTTTTCTAAAAATTCTTTTTTAACAGGTTTCAAATCAGGAAGGGTAAATGTTTCACGATATTTAATCGTTGGAAAAAGACGAGCATCATCATCAGCAAGTAACACATGCTCTATAATCATTTTATTCCCCTCTTGTTTATATCTATTTATATCCCCTACATGTTGATTGCTATCCTCTACTTTAGCTGGATATAAATCACTTCTATAAGTCAAAAGATGAACTAATTCAAATACTGGCCCTGCATTCCCCGTACCGCATGTAACATCCTTAACCATGAAAACAAAAGCATGGTAACCGTTATTATCTATTTCAGGTACATACATTACTCGTTTGGCTTTTTCTTTATTAGATAATTTTTCATAATCAGTATCCCAAAGACAATATTTTGCTTTCATATAACGAGCGGCAGTATTAAATGCTTGTATTTTTCTTTTTTCAATAATCTGTATTTCAGTATCATTATCCTTTATTTTAGGTTCAGCTTCTGAGCTAGGTAACATTTTTACATTTGTATCAGCATTTGATACATCTATAAAATCACTTGCCATAACATCACTTAAAGAAATAAAAATTAAAAAAAACGAAATTAAAAATTTTCTACACATAATGGACCTCAATAAATAGATGGTTATATTCTTTTTAAAAAAATCTGTTGTCAATACTGTAATAAAAATTTATTTATTTTCAAAGATAAAGCATTCGACGTATTGGATTTGACACTTATTCTTCTACCCCCTATCATCTCTCTACTATCTTTAGCTTTACGGAACTTTAATTATGCTGAATAAAAATGCTCAACTCAAACAAGCCCTTGACCAACGCATTCTCATTTTAGATGGTGCGATGGGGACGATGATCCAAAAATACAAACTCACTGAGGCTGATTTTAGAGGCGAGCGTTTTAAAGAAAGTGCGGTTGATTTACGTGGCAATAATGACTTGCTCACCTTAACCCAACCGCTACTAATTTCTGCGATTCATGAGAAATACTTACAAGCAGGCGCTGATATTATTGAAACCAATACCTTTAGCTCTACCACCATTGCGCAAGCGGATTATGATTTACAGTCTATTGCCTACGAACTGAATTTTGCAGGGGCAAAACTAGCGCGTTTAGCCGCAGATAAATACAGCACACCAGAAAAACCTCGCTTTGTTGCAGGTATATTAGGGCCAACCAACCGCACAGCCTCTATTTCTCCAGATGTAAACGATCCAGGTTTCCGTAATGTCACTTTTATGGAATTGGTCGATGCCTATGCTGAAGCGACCAAAGGCTTAATTGAAGGCGGTGCTAATTTAATCATGATCGAAACCATTTTCGACACGTTAAATGCAAAAGCCGCCATTTTCGCGATTGAAACCGTATTTGAAGAATTAGGTGTGGAATTGCCGATTATGATTTCCGGCACCATTACCGATGCTTCCGGCCGTACGCTTTCAGGGCAAACCACTGAAGCGTTCTACAACTCGCTTCGTCACGCTAAACCACTGACGTTCGGCTTGAACTGTGCGCTAGGCCCGAAAGAACTTCGCCAATATGTTGAAAAACTGTCTAAAATCAGCGAAACCTATGTGTCTGTTCACCCAAATGCAGGCTTACCAAATGCCTTTGGTGGCTATGATTTAGGTGCAGAAGAGATGGCCGCACACCTTAAAGAATGGGCTGAAAGTGGCTTTGTAAACATTGTCGGTGGTTGTTGTGGTACAACGCCAGAGCATATCAAAGCCTTTGCGGATGCCATGCAAGGTATTGCGCCACGTAAATTACCGGAAATTAAAACCGCAATGCGTTTATCCGGCTTAGAGCCACTCAATATTGATGATGAAAGCCTATTCGTGAATGTGGGTGAACGTAATAACGTGACAGGTTCAGCGAAATTCAAACGCTTAATTAAAGAAGACAAATTTGCCGAAGCTATTGAAATTGCTATCGATCAAGTAGAAAACGGCGCGCAAGTGATCGACGTGAACATGGACGAAGCCTTGCTCGACGGCAAAAAATGCATGACCCGTTTCCTCAACATTATGGCGACGGAACCCGATGCGGCCAAAGTGCCGGTGATGATCGACTCCTCCAAATGGGAAGTGATTGAAGCAGGCTTGCAATCGGTACAAGGTAAACCAATTGTGAACTCCATCTCGTTAAAAGAAGGCGAAGAAATCTTTATCGAACACGCTAAACTGGTGCGTAAATACGGTGCAGCTGTGGTGGTCATGGCGTTTGACGAAGTGGGTCAAGCCGATACTGAGGCTCGCAAAGTAGAAATCTGTACCCGTGCCTATAACATCTTAGTCAACCAAGTCGGCTTCCCACCAGAAGATATTATTTTCGATCCAAACATTTTTGCCATCGGTACGGGGATTGAAGAACACAACAACTACGGTGTAGATTTTATCAACGCCACTGGTCGTATTAAACGTGCGCTACCGCATGCGAAAATCTCGGGCGGGGTGTCGAATGTGTCTTTCTCATTCCGTGGTAACAATGTGATGCGTGAGGCTATTCATGCGGTCTTCCTCTATCACGCCATCAAGCAGGGTATGGATATGGGGATTGTGAATGCGGGGCAGCTCGCTATTTATGACGATCTCGATCCTGAATTACGTGAAATTGTGGAAGATGCGGTATTAAACCGCAGCCCTGATGCCACCGAAAAATTACTCGATATTGCAGAAAAATATCGTAACCAAAGCAACGATGAAAGTGCGGTGGATTCTGTGGCCGAATGGCGTACGTGGCCGGTGGAAGAACGCTTAAAACACGCCCTTGTGAAAGGCATTACCACACATATTATTGAAGACACCGAAGAAGCCCGCCAAAAATTACCAACGCCGTTAGAGGTGATCGAAGGTCCGCTCATGGCTGGCATGGACGTAGTCGGCGATTTGTTCGGCGATGGCAAAATGTTCCTGCCGCAAGTAGTGAAATCCGCACGCGTGATGAAACAATCCGTAGCGTATTTAGAGCCATTTATCAACGCCACTAAACAAAAAGGCTCAAGCAACGGTAAAGTGGTGATCGCCACCGTGAAAGGCGACGTGCATGACATCGGCAAAAACATCGTGAGTGTGGTGTTGCAATGTAATAACTTTGAAGTGATTGATTTAGGCGTTATGGTGCCAGCGGACAAAATCATTCAAACTGCCATTGATGAAAAAGCCGATATTATCGGCTTAAGCGGTTTGATTACGCCATCCCTTGATGAAATGGAATACTTCCTCGGTGAAATGATGCGTTTGGGTTTGAACTTGCCTGTATTGATCGGCGGTGCTACCACGTCCAAAGAACATACAGCCATTAAACTTTATCCAAAATACAAACAACATGGCGTGTTCTATACCTCTAACGCTTCCCGTGCGGTAACAGTATGTGCCACCTTAATGAACCCTGAAGGGCGTGCAGCATTGTGGGAACAGTTCAAAAAGGATTACGAGAAAATCCAACAATCTTTTGCCAACCGCAAACCGTTGCGTAAACAACTTAGCATTGAAGAATCTCGCGCCAATCGTTTCGACGGCTTTAGTGGTGAATGGGCAGATTACGTGCCACCAACGCCAAAACAAACGGGCATTGTGGAATTTAAAAACGTACCAATTGCCGAGCTGCGCAAATTTATCGACTGGTCGCCATTCTTCCGCATTTGGGGGTTAATGGGCGGCTATCCAGATGCTTTTGATTATCCTGAAGGTGGCGAAGAAGCCCGTCGTGTATGGAATGATGCACAAGTCGTTTTAGATGAATTAGAACAAAACCACAAACTCAACCCAAGCGGTATCTTAGGCATTTTCCCTGCGGAACGTGTGAGCGACGATGTGGTGCTTTTCGCTGATGAAGAACGTACGCAAACCATTGGCACTGCTTATGGTTTACGCCAGCAAACGGAACGTGGTAAAAACAGCAAAAGCCCATTCAACTTCTGCTTAAGCGACTTTATCGCTGATCGCGAAAGTGGTAAAAAAGACTGGTTCGGCATGTTCGCCGTGTGCGCTGGTATTGAAGAAATGGATTTGGTAGAAGGCTACAAAGCGGCAGGCGATGACTACAACGCCATCTTGCTACAAGCTGTGGGCGATCGCCTCGCCGAAGCCATGGCGGAATACCTGCACTTCGAGCTGCGCACCCGCATTTGGGGCTACACACAAGAGGAATTCGATAATCAAGGTTTAATCAATGAAAACTATGTCGGCATCCGCCCAGCACCGGGCTATCCAAGCTGCCCTGAACACACGGAAAAAGCCTTGATTTGGGATTTATTAGAAGTGGAACAACGCATCGGCATGAAACTCACTGAAAGCTACGCGATGTGGCCGGCGGCTTCCGTCTGCGGTTGGTACTTCACCCACCCTGCAAGTAACTATTTCACTTTAGGTCGCATCGATGAAGACCAAGCTCAAGATTATGCCAAACGTAAAGGTTGGGATGAGAGAGAGATGATGAAGTGGTTGGGTGTGGCGATGAAGTAAGCCTAAAATTTACTTCTTAAGTGAATTATTAGCCTACTATAGGAATATTACTTGATCAAAAAAGGAGAAAAAAATGTTTATTAACAACCAAGACAATCACAATATTAGAGATATTCATATATTAAACCAAGAAGAGAAAGCCTTAGCAAAAGCTTTTATCCAAGGTGCTGGTTTATGGATGGTTAAATTGCCACTCTAAAGGAGATGAATTTTCTGTTCGGATTTTATTTGGTGGTGATAATACAGACTGTGAAGGCACACCATTACAACCTATTTGGGATAACCATAAAGCAAATGGGAAAACAAATGATGAAGCTTATGAACAATCAGCTAAAGATGTAGGATGGCTGTTAAAATCTGTATTGGCTGGAGATAAGACACGTAAATTCAAGAAAATTGAAGGATTTACAAATGCTTATTGCTGGATTGATTGAGTTAATTAATATTACTTGCTGAATTTATTCCCATTATCAATTCAAAAATTATAGTTATTTATTAATATGAGAAAACTGATAAATGAAAAATACTGGGAAAGAATATGAGTTATTTGTTAGAGATGTACAACAAATTTTATTAAATATTGAAGGTAGAGAAACTATAACCGTAGAACAAAATAAAGTTTTATATGATCGAATAGGTAATCCAAGACAATTTGATGTATATTGGGAGTTTAAAATTGGTGGGTATTTATACAAGATAGTTATTGAATGTAAAGATTATAGTTCCTCTATTTCTATTGAAAAAATAGATGCTTTTGTTAGTAAAATTTCTGACATCCCAGGTTTAAAAGGAATTTTCGCAACTAAAGTAGGATATCAGGAAGGTGCTCAAAATAAAGCAAAACATCATGGTATAGGTCTATTTATAATTAGAAAACCACAAAACAATGATTGGACTCTAGATGATGGAACTCCTTTAGTAAGAGAAATTCAAATTAAAGGAACCATTAAGTTACCTTGTAAAATAATTCAATTCATACCGATAACAACAAAACAGCTTCAAAACTCACATTTTAATGCAATGGAAGATGAGATTTTTATTATTGAAAATGATAAAAAAATTTCATTATATGATTTAAAAATGAACCTACCTACTGGGTTAGACAAAATAGTTGAAGAAGAGATATTCATTGAGGATGGTTTTCTAGAAATAAAAGGGAAGAAACTAAAAATCAAAGGGTATCGTATCCAATATCAATCATTCAAAGATCATGAACAACCACCTATAATTATTAACTCTCAAGACCATACAAAGGCTTATATTGAAGATCATATAGAAAAAACAAGAAAGTTATTAAAGCATGATGGGTCTATTGTACATTTGAGTAGTGAGAAAAAATAAAAATCGTTTTTATACCTTTAATAGTGCCCTACGATGGCGCACGCTTCCTAGCGTGTGCCTAATTTCACTAAAAAACACTTCAAAAACTCACCGCACTTTACCCTTTCTATATTGCACAATCTCCAATTTCCGCTATCATACTCCCTTTCTCATTCACTCTACTCTCGGAACTTTATCGATGAATAAATTGAAAATAGCATTACTCACGGCTGCATTAGTAGGTTTGTTTGCTTGTACCACAACACAACAACCAAAGAAAACCGTTAAAACACGATACCTTAAAAATAATATTAGCCAAGCAGAATTAAACAATCCGAAAGATTACAAACGTTATTACTATTCTTGCCGTAATTCAGAAACAGGTTCGAATTCTTATTTAACCACTTACTTCCCGCTTTCAAGAGAAAGCCGTATGAAAGATAACTTTGGTATTTATTTCCAATTAGACGGTGGAAAAGCCGTGCCGTTTGATCATGTGGAAAATCGCACCTTAAATGCACGCGGAAATCGTTTTGAAGTGATTTATCGCTCTTATGAACCAATTGATGGCAGTTATGTTGATTTAATCGCTCATGAAAATAATTCTATGTATTACAAAAACAATCAAGGCATGAGAACAGCTTGGTTAAATTGTCGAGAAGGCTAATTCTCACTGAAAGTGCGGTCGTTTTTAGACGCATTTTTCCAAACAAAAAAGCACGAGGTTAAACTCGTGCTTTTTCTTTTTTATTTCGATTATGCTTTTGCTTGTGCACGTTTCACGAAAATGACCGAAAACGTGAATGCCACCACAAATGAAATCACCATACCAATGCTGTACATTGCAAGACTATTCGGTTTGATCGATGGAATACCTAAGAAACCTGCTGCGCCTAATGCAATGGCTTTTACATTGAAGAATGCGATAAAGGCACTTGCTAAGCCTGAACCAATCATCGCTGCAAAGAAAGCCTGACGATAGCGTAAGTTCACCCCGAACATTGCCGGTTCAGTAATCCCTAATAATGCAGAAATACCTGATGGTACCGCTAAACCGCGTACTTTTGGATCTTTTAATGCGACTGCCACACCTAAACAGGCCGCACCTTGTGCGATATTTGACATTGCGGCGATTGGGAAAATAAAGGTACCGCCTGTATTTGCCATTTCAGCTAATAATTGTGTTTCAACCGCAATGAAGGTTTGGTGCATACCCGTGATAACGATTGGTGCATAGAATGCCCCGAAGATCGCGCCACCCACGAAACCTAAGGTGTCATATAACCAAGTTAAGCCTGATGCAATTAATGAACCTGCTTCACGACCGATTGGACCAATTACGGTGAATGCTAAGAAACCCGCAATAAAGAGCGAGAATAATGGGGTAATGAGGTTATCTAAGTAAGAAGGCACAAACTTACGGAAGGTTTTTTCTAAGGTTGCTAATACCCAAGCAGAAACTAATGTTGGGATAACCGTGCCTTGATAGCCGACTTTTTCAATTTCAAGACCGAATACATTCCAGTATTGGATTTTGCCTTGAGCAAGAGTTAATGCGTAGTTCCAACCGTCTGCTAATGCAGGGTGAACTAATAACATCCCAAGCGCTGCCCCTAAGAACGGGTTACCGCCGAATTTACGGGTTGCAGAGAAACCGAGTAATACCGGTAAGAACACAAACGGTGCGTTCGCAATGGTATTAATGAAGTCCACCAAATCCGCAAGACCTGGATGCATATCAATCACGCTTAATTCATCAACGAAGAAACCTTTCGCTGTAAGCATGGAGTGAATACCCATTAACAAACCGCCTGCGACGATTGCCGGAATGATTGGCACGAAAATATCCGCTAAGCCTTTCACCAAACGTTGCAATAAGTTCTGATTGCCTGACGCCGCTTCAGCCACTTCGGCTTTGCTCACATCGCCGATACCAAGTAATTTGGTAAGTTCAGCATGTACTTTATTCACCGTACCTGAACCAAAGATTATTTGATATTGACCCGCGACAGCAAACTGCCCTTTCACGCCTTCAATATTATCAATGCCTTCTTTGTCCACTTTGCTTTCATCGTTTAACACAATACGTAAACGCGTTGCGCAATGTGCTGCTGTGGCGATGTTTTCTTTGCCACCAAGTTTATCAATCACTTGTTGGGCGATTTGAGGGAAGTTCATAGTGCTCTCCTAATGGGTTTCTAAAGAAAAAGAAATTGACCGATTGTAACTAAAACAGGGGATAATAACTAGCGGTCTAAACAAATTTTAGGCGAAAAAAAACCGACTTGATTAAGTCGGTTTATAGTTGGTGCTCTGAGCGAGACTTGAACTCGCACGGCCTGCGGCCACTACCCCCTCAAGATAGCGTGTCTACCAATTCCACCACCAGAGCGTTTATTCTGTTTTTATTCCTTATTGCGGAATGTCATTATTTTTGTTTTCAACCGCTGGAGCAACTTGTTGTTGCTGTTGTTGAACTTGTTCAGCTGTTTGAGATAAATCGTCAAATGAACCTTTTTGTACATTACCACGGTGAGAGTTAATGTTTCCTAACACTAAAGCAATCACAAAAAAGCCAGTTGCTAAGATTGCACTGGTACGAGTTAAAAAGTTACCTGCACCAGCAGAACCAAACATAGTACCTGATGCACCGCCACCAAATGACGCACCTGCGTTCGCGCCTTTACCTTGTTGAATAAGGATAAAGCCGATTAAGGCGATACAAATTAATACATAAACAAATAATAAAATATTGTACATTATTCTTTCTTCTCTAAATTGCGATTTCGCAAGAAAACTGGGAGCAAATGTTATATAAAATTCACCCTTTTCGCAAGCGCTTTCCCATTTTTTTTACTTAATTGTATTAAGTTTAATCAATTTTCAGCGTTTAAATCTTCCATTTTTTGACCGCTCTTTTTCGTTTCGTTGCTGGTGTGCTTAAACCTTTTGAAATCTGACTTAGACGACGTAATGCGGTGAAATCAACAAAACGCACTAAATCTGGCAACATTTGATTAAGCGTAAACATAAATTGCTGATAACTCGCCTGTTTTTGACTGATATCCGTTAATTGCGCTTCCCAATGTGCCGTCATATCAGGCTGTGTGGCAATATCCGGCAAAGCTGAAATGAGGATCCGACCCGTTTCTGTGCTATGAATATTGCGTCCTTTTTTGGTCAAAAAGCCTCGTTTAAACAGCAATTCAATAATGCCCGCACGGGTGGCTTCTGTACCAAGTCCATCGGTTTCACGCAGAATTTTTTTCAATTCTTTATCTTGTACAAAACGCGCAATCCCTGTCATGGCGGAAAGCAACGTCGCATCGGTAAATGGTTTCGGCGGTTGTGTTTTTTTACTCACCACTTCGCCTCGTTCGCAATACAGGATCTGCCCTTTTTTCACGATCGGTAATAACGGCTCTTGATTTTCATCTTCGTCTTCTTTGCCCAGCAACTCTTTCCAACCTGCGGTTTGCAAGTTGCGCGCTTGCGCCACAAAAGTACCGCCTGCAATGGTTAAAGTGATTTTACTTTTACGATATTCCGCATCGGGACAGAACTGCAATAAATACTGACGAGCAATCAATTCATAAATACGTTGCTCATCAATATTTAAATTGATCGAACGTGTGTTAGCCGTCGGAATGATCGCATGGTGCGCTTCCACTTTTTTATCATTCCAGCAACGATTACGCTGCTCGCTATCCACCACTGATGGCAAGGTTTGATAAGTTTGACAATGCTGTGAAATGGCATTCATCACTTTATAGCGTTCAGCAAAATGCTCTTCCGGCAAATAGCGACAATCAGAACGCGGATAGGTAATCAAACGATGGGCTTCATATAATCGCTGACAGGTATCCAACACGCTTTGCGCCGACATCCCAAAACGTTTTGCCGCATCAATCTGCAATGCTGACAAGGAATAAGGCAAAGGGGCGGTTTCTTTCTCGCGCTTATCCACATATTCGGTCACTTCGGCAGGTTGTTCCGTAATGCGTTTCACTACATTTTCGGCCAACCCTAAAGAGAGTACACGACCATCTTCATCCTGATAGTCCTCACAAGCCTTACTCGGTTGCCAAAGTGAAGAAAAAAGTGCGGTTGGATTTTCAGACGTTTTTTCTTCTTTCACCCATGCCAACACTTCATAGAAATCTTTTGGTTGGAAATGTTCAATTTCCAAATCACGGCGAACAATCAAACCTAATACGGGAGTTTGTACTCGCCCAACGGAAAGCACGCCATCATAACCGGCTTGGCGACCCCGAATGGTATAAGCACGAGTCATATTAATACCGTACAGCCAATCCGCACGAGCGCGCGCCAGTGCAGAGGTGGCTAATGGAATAAAATGACGATTCGGTTGGAGTTTTTGTACGGCTTTTTCCACCGCACTTGGGTTAAGATCGCTAATCAAACAACGCAAAATGCCATCACGTTTTTCCGCTGATAAATTGGCATAACTAAACACTTCATCCACCAGCAACTGGCCTTCTCTATCAGGGTCGCCTGCATTAACTAAAACATCGGCTTGATGAATCAGTTTTTCTACCACGGAAAGTTGTTTTTTGACTTCTTTTCGCGGTAACAGAATCCATCTTTCAGGAATGATGGGTAAATGTTCTAAACGCCATTGTTTGAATTTAGGATCGTAGGCATCGGGCTCAGCTTGTTCGAGCAAATGCCCCACGCACCAAGTCACAACGTCATCATTGCCACATTTAATAAAACCATCCCCCCGTTGATGAGGTTTTGGCAATACATCGGCAATAGCTCGCCCAAGACTGGGTTTCTCGGCAATAAACAGACGCATAAGATTAGTCGATCTGACGACGACCTAAGAAAGAGTGGGTTAAGGTAGTGCCGTCCACGGTTTCTAATTCCCCACCGACAGGGATCCCGTGAGCAATACGGCTCACTTTAATATTATGTTGATGGCAAATTTCAGCAATATAATTAGCTGTGGCATCGCCTTCCACCGTTGGATTGGTCGCTAAAATTACTTCGTGGAAAGATTCTTCAACTAGACGTTTTTGCAATAAATCCAAACCAATCTCTTTTGGCCCAATACCATCTAAAGGCGATAAATGCCCCATTAAGACAAAATAACGCCCAGAAAATTGACCAGTTTGTTCAATGGCTTGAATATCCGCAGGCATTTCTACCACACAAAGCAAACCTGAATTTTGACGACGAGGATTATTACAAATATTGCATGTATCCTCTTCGGTAAAATCGCGACACTCTGAACAATGCCCAATTTTAGACATCGCTTCCGTTAATGCTCGTGCTAAATTCATCCCACCGCTACGATTGCGCTGTAAAAGATGATAAGCCATGCGCTGCGCTGATTTCGGGCCAACACCCGGCAAGCAACGAAGGTTTTCAATAAGATGTTCTAAAAGTGGACTGCTTTGCATAATATTTATGATGGGAGAAAATAGATGGTGTGTGAACCGATAAATTCACACACCCAATGAATTAAAATGGAAGTTTCATTCCTGGAGGTAATGGCATGCCTGCGGTTACAGACGCCATTTTTTCTTTTTGCAATTCTTCTGCACGACGGACTGCATCGTTGAATGCTGCAGCAATTAAATCTTCCAACATTTCTTTGTCGTCTTCCATTAAAGAAGGATCGATCTCAATACGACGGCAGTTGTGCGCACCATTAATCGTGATTTTTACTAAACCTGCACCGCTTTCGCCAGTTACTTCTAATTGGGCAATTTCTTCCTGCATTTTTTGCATTTTTTCTTGCATTTGTTGGGCTTGTTTCATTAAGCCACCTAAACCGCCTTTTCCGAACATTGGATTTTCCTTCTTGAATTAACTAAAACGAGCCGCATTTTAGCGAAAAAATTTGCCTTTGGGAACAGAGAAATTTATTATTCCACACTTCAAAACTTGCTCAAAAATGACCGCACTTTTATTTAGGAATTGCTGATGGAAACTCGTTATTACTTTATATTTACGGCAGCTATTATTTTGTTACAACTGCTGATTTATATTTTTAATAAAACGCTGATTTGGTGGCTTAACAAACCGTTATCACAAAAGGTAAGACGAGCGATCACTTTTACCAGCTTTTTGCTTCCTAATGTCTTGGTTATTTGCCATTTTTTAAAGCTTTTTACGGTATTTCGACTTATTGCTTTAATGCTAGCGCTACTCCTTTTTTCAGCCTTTGCGAGTATTGCCGTGGGAGGTATTCACTTCCTTTTCCGAAAATCTAAATCCATCGCAAAAATCGACCGCACTTTGCGTATTGCTTATCCCGTTTTATTTATTGGTATCACTGCCTTAAGTGTGTATAACGCCTATGTCACCCGTGTTATTCATTATGAAATCACGCTAGATAAGCCCATTAAACCATTGCGAATTGGCATGGCAAGCGATCTCCATTTAGGTAAATTATTTGGCGGGAAAGAATTGGATAAACTGGCTGATATTATGCAGCAGGAAAAGGTCGATATTATTTTACTGCCTGGCGATATTATGGACGATAACGTTAATGCCTATTTAGCTGAAAAAATGCAACCTCATCTGGCAAAACTCAAGGCTCCAATGGGTGTTTATGCCACACTAGGCAATCACGATTTGTTTGGAGACCAAGATCGAATTGATCAAGAAATTCGTAAAGCCGGTATTACAGTATTAAGAGATGAAACATTAACGTTAAATAATGAATTGGTGCTGATTGGACGAAATGACAATCTTGCTCACGATAGACCAAATACTGAGGCGTTATTAAAACAAGTGAATACTGACTTACCGGTTATTCTATTAGATCACCGTCCAACGGATATTGAAAAACACGCTTCACTCCCGCTTGATATTCAAGTTTCAGGGCATGCGCATAAAGGGCAAGTATTCCCCGCTAGTTTAATTACAAAAATGATGTATCGTCTGGATTATGGTCATGAAAAAATTGGCAATCCACATGTTTTTGTCACTTCAGGTTACGGCTTCTGGGGCATTCCAATGCGATTAGGATCTCAATCGGAAGTAATCATTATCGATGTGAAAGGAAAATAAAAAAGAGTGGCTAAAAATGACCGCTCTTTTATTATCAATGAAATCTTAAGAACACACCACTTTCACCGCTAAGCCACCTTTTGATGTTTCGCGATATTTAGCATTCATGTCTTTACCTGTTTCATACATGGTTTCGATCACTTTATCCAAGGTTACGCGAGGGTTTGTGGTACGACGTAATGCCATACGGCTTGCGTTAATCGCTTTCACCGAAGCAATTGCGTTACGTTCAATACAAGGCACCTGTACTTGGCCTCCAACAGGGTCGCAAGTTAAGCCAAGATTATGTTCCATCGCAATTTCAGCTGCAATACACACTTGTACTGGCGTACCGCCTAAGATTTCTGTTAAACCCGCTGCAGCCATTGAACATGCTACACCTACTTCACCTTGGCAGCCTACTTCTGCACCAGAAATAGAGGCATTCATCTTATAAAGTGAACCAATCATACCGGCAGCTAATAAATAGCGCTCAATCACATCTTGTGTTAAAGGGCCTACGAATTTTTCGTAATAAGAAAGCACAGCTGGCACAATACCGCAAGCACCGTTAGTTGGCGCTGTCACGACGCGTCCACCCGCTGCATTCTCTTCGTTTACCGCGAGGGCAAACATATTCACCCAGTCGATTACATGCATTGGATCATTTGCAAGACGATTACTATTGGCTTGCAAAAGACGATAAAGTGACGGTGCACGACGCACCACTTTTAATGGGCCAGGTAACACGCCTTCTGTATTGACACCATGTTCAATACAATCCTTCATGGTTTTCCAAACATTATGTAAATGCGCTTCAACCTCTTTTTTATCTCGTAATGCTAACTCATTTCTCATCATCATCGTAGAAAACATTAAGCCATTTTCCTGACAATGTTTTAAAATATCCTCAGCATGTTGGTAAGGATACGGCACTGTCACTGGATTTTCTTCCTCTTGACCAAAATGTGCTTCATCCACGATAAAACCACCACCAATGGAGTAATAGGTTTGGCGGTCAATTACCTGACGATCAGCATCTAATGCAGTAATGGTCATGCCGTTTTCATGCAACGATAAAAAGGAATTATGGAATACCATATTAGTATCCCAGTCGAAATTAACCGTTTTCTTACCCTGTGCAATTGACAGTTTTTTGGTTTGTTTAACCTGTTCGATAAAAGTTGGGATTAAATCAATGTCTACATCATGTGGTAGATAACCGGCTAATCCCATAATGATCGCAATATCTGTATTATGGCCAAGCCCTGTCATAGAGAGAGAACCATATACATCAACGTGCAAGGTTGCAACGGCATCAAATTTACCTTGCTCGATTAAATCATCAATATACTGCTTACCTGCTTTCATCGGGCCGACAGTGTGGGAGCTGGATGGCCCAACCCCCACTTTAAACATATCAAATACACTAATCATATTACTTTAATCCTAAGCTAAACTAAAAAGCCGCTTATAATAATCCATATACGACCGCAGAGATAGCAATTAATCCCATTACTGTAACAAATACATTGCTAAAACGACCTTGATAGCGTTTCATTGCAGGAACATTGCGGATCGCATACATAGGCATAATGAAAAGGATCATCGCAATGATTGGACCACCAAGGGATTCAATCAAACCTAAAATACTTGGATTAATGATCGCGACGCCCCATAAAGTGAGTAAGAAGAATACTGCGGTACCGTAATTTAATTTTTTACGATTTACACTTTCACCTTTCATTTTAAGGTATAAACCTTCTAGACCTTCACGAGCCCCTAAATAATGGCCAAAGAATGAACTGGTAATTGCCAAGAACGCTACTAACGGACCAAAATAAGAGATGTATGGATTATCAAATTTGTTCGCAAGATAAGACAAGATACTGATATTTTGTGCCTTTGCCTCTAATAACTCTGCCGGTGTTAAAGTTAATACGCAACTAAACACAAAGAACATCACAAAGAAAAGTAATACGGTTGAAGTACCTTTTTCTGTATGACCAATGTGATATTCCGTTTTATCAAAATCTTTATATTCACGTTGTTGAGAAAGTGTGAAAGAAGAAATTGCCGGAGAATGGTTAAAAGAGAAGACCAATACTGAAATAGTTAACCACAATGTAGTCACAAAACCACTCGCTGTAGGAAGCTCATAAAGCATTGATGCATTCCATTGAGGAATGAGATAGATTGATAATGCAAAGAGAATCAATACCAATGGATAAACCAATAATTCAGTGATTTTTAACATTACTTTTTCACTGAATAACATTATCGAAATCAAGATCGCAATCAATACAAAAGAAAGGATTACACGATTTGGTGAAGCCATCCCTAATTGATTAACGATGAAAGAATCGACGGTATTGGTAATCCCGTTTCCATAAATTAATAAAATTGGGAAGATCGCGAAGAAATATAATAAGGTAATCAATTTCCCTGCAGTTGGACCGAAATGCTCTTCCACCACTTCAGTAATATCGCTACCTGGCTTAGATGAAGATAAAACGAAATAAGCTAATCCACGGTGTGCAAAGTACGTCATCGGGCCAACCAAAAGAGCCATAACCACCAATGGCCAGAAGCCCCCCATCCCTGCATTAATTGGTAAAAATAATACCCCTGCGCCCACCGCAGTTCCAAATAAATTTAATACCCAAGCAGTATCAAATTTATTCCATTTTTTGTTAATTGTAGTGCTCATACATCACCCTCTAAAGTTAAAATTATAAAATCGTTCATTTAATGACTATTCATTCATTAAATTAGTGGCTGCATTATGATGAGATTAGGGATTGATTGCAAAGTGCAAAATAATAAAGTGTGATCTTACTAACAATTTTATGTGACTTTTTTACATAAATATTTATCTAGATCAAAAAAGTGTGGTGAAAAATTTAAGCACATTTTAAAGAGAAGAAAAATAACAGAATAATGACTGAATTATGAAAAGCAAAAAGCCACTAAATTTCTTTAGCGGCTTCTTAGAATTTGGCTCCTCCTGCGGGACTCGAACCTGCGACATATGGATTAACAGTCCACCGTTCTACCGACTGAACTAAGGAGGAAATGGTGCCTCGAGGCGGAATCGAACCACCGACACGGGGATTTTCAATCCCCTGCTCTACCGACTGAGCTATCGAGGCGTTATCGTTATTGGCTACTGCCTGACAACGGAGCGTATTAAACTATTTTTTCGGGTATCGGTCAACAACTAAATTAAAAAAAAGTGAAAAAGTTGGTGTGTTTGAGTGGTTAATAACCAAAACGACTATAAAAAGAACGTATTTTGTAAAACTCAATCAAAAATAACAGCACTTTCTCAAAAAATAATGCCCGAAAATTCTTTCGGGCATTGTATTTCATCACTGAAATTATCGTCTTACGCGGAACTTCTTCTGCGCCGCATCCACTTTCAACAAGTAGTTTCTTGCTTGTGAAGATGGGTGTGCGGTCGTTAAAATACGATACACTTGTTCAGGATACATTTGGTTGATCTTATAGATCGCCTCATCTTTATCCTCATCGAATACACGTAATACTGCACCTGCACCACTGTTGTAAGCAGAAATCATTGCAAAACGTTTAGAGGTAGGATTCGTAATACCATCTAAATATTGATTTTGCAGAATCCATAAGTAAGAAACCCCCGCATCAATGTTATTTGCAGGATCATAAAGGTAACGCGCAGATGGTTGTCCCCCCTTACCTTTCATCGCAAATACATCGCGACCTGCTGTGCTTGGTACCACTTGCATTAAGCCGATTGCATTCGCATAACTGATCGCATACGGATTGAAGCTAGATTCTGTTTGCATAATACCTAAAATCAAGCTTTCATCAATGCCATAGCGTTCTGCGGCTTTACGGACTAATGGAATATATTTTTGTGCACGCACCTCAACGTGGTTTGCAATCATTGAGATCACCACAAATTGCACGGTGTTACCATTTTGCAGGCGGCGAGTTTGTAATTTATTTTGAATTAAATAAGTCGCAAAGTTACTTGCAATCACTTGGTTAGCAATTTGCTGACCATTGTTATCCACAACCTGACCTAATAAGAAAGGACGCGTACTGATCGGTACATCACCAGAAGCGAATAAGTCGATGCCTTTCGCATCCGAGCCCATCAATAAAGTATGGACAATCGCATTATGTAAGCGATTAAGATCTTGTTGAGTTTCAACAATAATCGTACCTTCATCAAAGCTTACGTGACTACGCGTATAAAAAGAGTCCGTATATTTCACGTAGTCTTTACGGCTCGCCACTAAAAGCTCATTTACCCCCCAAATACGATCGATATTATGGGAGAATTGACCCGTTAAAATATCTAAGCCTTGTGTGTCTTTTGAAAACACTTCGTCATAATTAATACCACGTCGATGGGTTGGCGAGTCGCTACAAGCATATAAAAGTGGAAGTAGCGCCAATAATAAATACTTTTTCATAATCTTTTGTTATTTAGCTGGAGGAACGTAACCTTCAATATGCACTTCTTTGCCTTCAAATAAGAAATTTACCATTTCTTCTTCTAATAATTTTCGATGTTCGGCATTCATCATATTAAGTTTTTTCTCGTTCACTAACATGGTTTGCTTTTTGATCCATTCGCCCCATGCTTGTTTACTAATTGAATTAAAAATACGTTTACCTAATTCACCGGGATACAGTTGAAAATCCAACCCTTCCGCATCTTGTTTCAAATATTCGCAAAAAACGGTTCTAGCCATAATAATTCCTTACAAATTGCGTTAATAAATTTTTCACAGGCTGAGCTAACCCGATCTGTTCAGGTGACGTTGGATCATACCAATATTTGGCCGCACTTAATAGACCAGATTGAGCTTCTTTTCCTTTTTCTGACAATTTTTTCCAATCTGAACGAGCGCTCTCTTCAGATTTTCGATCGACTTCAACATAAATAGGATGGATATCTAAATGAAAATGACTAAACGTATGACGGAAAGTCACCCATTCTTGATACTCGGTAATTCCTTGTTCGTTCAGAAAATTCAGCAATGTTTGTTTATCATCAAACTGAGGGAAACAATACAATCCGCCCCATAAACCTTTGCTTTCACGCTGTTCCAACCAGACTTTTCCTTGATGAGATAAAATCAAAAAATAGCTTTGTTTTTCCGGCAACGATTTTTTGGGTTTCTTTCCTGGAAATGCCATCCACTTTTCAAGTTTATTGGCTAAACAATCATTACTTAGAGGACAAAGATCACATTTTGGTTTCGTTCGAGTACAAATAGCCGAACCGATATCCATCATCGATTGATTAAATTCAGCGACTCTCGTTATTGGGGTAACCTGTTCGCTCAACTGCCATAATTGATTTTCAACTTTCTTCTCGCCAGGCCAACCTTCTACTGCAAAATAACGAGAAAGGACGCGTTTTACATTGCCGTCTAAAATCGGATAAGGTTGATTTTGTACAGAAGATAAAATTGCCCCTGCTGTAGATCGCCCCACGCCTGTTAATGCCCAAACTTGCTCAAATTGCGTAGGAAATTCGCCTTGATATTCATCTCTAATGGTTTGAGCGGCTTGATGTAAATTTCTCGCACGGGCATAATAACCTAGCCCCGTCCACAAATGTAATACTTCATCTTGCGAAGCATTGGCAAGTGCGGTCACATTAGGAAAGGTCTTTATAAAGCGGTCAAAATAAGGGATCACCGTAGCAACTTGAGTTTGTTGTAACATCACTTCAGAAAGCCAAACACCATAAAGGGTTTTATTTTGCTGCCAAGGCAAATTTTTACGCCCAAACTTGTCATACCATTGTAAAACAGAATGGGCAAAAGGGGCATCAACAGAGGATTGAGCTAACATAACTTTCCTAAAGTACGGTCAAAATAAGCAAAAATTTTGTGATGATTTTATCACTAAAGCACACCACTTGATCAATTTGATTTTTTCAGTATAATTCGCAGTCTATTTGGTGCCGGATTGTCGGTGATTATTAACTCACGCGGTGTAAGTGGAAAGCATTTATAGCGGCGTGGCTTCAATTTGAGGTTTTCTATGAAACAAGGTATTCATCCTGAATATAAAGAGATTACTGCAACTTGTTCTTGCGGTAACGTGATCAAAACGCGTTCAACTTTAGGCAAAGACATCAACCTTGATGTGTGTGGTAGCTGCCACCCATTCTACACTGGTAAACAACGTGTTGTTGATACTGGTGGTCGTGTTGAACGCTTTAACAGCCGTTTCAAAATCCCAGGTACAAAATAATTTGAATCTGTGTGAAGAACCCTGCCTATGCAGGGTTTTTTATTATCTGAAATTCACCATTTTTCAAATTCAATCAATAAAAAAGTGCGGTCAAATCAAAATCGACCGCACTTTTTCTATTAGTTCTAAACGCTCAATTAAAATGAATATTTTACTGTTGCATAATATGCTCGACCTGGCTCATTGTAAGTGCTTGCTCCATTATTTTCGCGATAAACACGTTTATCAAATAAGTTACTCACACCAATACGTACACTAATCGTATCTTTCCAGTTATAGCCTGCACTTAATCCCCAAACGGCATAACTACCGATTTCAGTTGAATTAGCTAACGCTGCTGCATTTTCCATTCTTAATTCTTTTACTTTACGGCCGGTTTGTTTGCCATATTGCGTATAAGTTAGCATTGCATCAAAACCATCTATAATCTGATAGCTCAAGCTAGAGTTTAATGTATATTTCGGCACAATAGAAAGCGGATTGCCCGTGTCTTTATTTTTGGTTTTGTGCATATAAGTGAAGTTATTCACCCAAGATAATTTATCTTCAATTAATGGTAAGGTGAAATTTCCTTCTAGACCTTCAACAAGTGCACGATTTGCGTTACTCCATTGATAAACTGAGTTACCTGCCGTGGTCGTTCCAATGTAAACACCATCTGAAATGATTTTGTTACGATAATCATTACGGAAATAAGCAATCGATGCTAAATAGCCACCTTTAGCATATTCAACCCCAATTTCTTTATTCCAGCTTGTCTCAGGTTTTAAATTCTCATTACCTTGGAAATAGCAAGCCCCCGTTGCCGCACCATCTACAGGACAACCATTTCCTCGCGTGTAAAGTAAGTAATTAGGATTACTTTGATAAAGGTTAGGGGCTTTATAAGCTCTTGCAATACCACCTTTTAATTTCCAACTATCTGTTAAGCTATATAAGAAGTTTAATCCACCACTGACATTCGAACCAGATTTTGTGTTGTAATCGTAACGAACTGATGGCGTTAAAATTAAACTTTGCATCGCCGCAATATTATCTTCTAAGAATACCGCCCACTCACTTTGGCTCGTATAACTATTGCGGTTTTTACTAATGCCATTAAAACTTTCTGATTTGACACGGTCACCCAATTCTTGCGTCATTGAATGTGCATCATCTAAAGAACTATGTACACCTTCAAAACCAAGTGTAACCATATGATCGACACCTAGTGTAAATGGAATATAGAATTCTGAGCTAAAACGGGTATTTTTTAATACTGAATCTGAGAAACCCGTTGTACTTAAATAACTTCCTTCCGGACCGCCTGCTAGCCCTTCAGGCAATCGACTATTTTTAGTTTTATCAAACGCGATATAAGTTTTATTATCAAAATGATCAAACTTACCTTCATAAGTTAACGCATAGTTTTGACGATAAAGACGAGCTGTTTCCGCATTTGAATCTGCAAGTGCGGTTGTGGCTACTGGTTTTTTCGTTTTTTGATTAACCAAGCCATACTGATTGCTATTTTGCGTATCACCGTTATAAATATTGCCTTGACGACTGAAACCTGAATCCAGGGTTAATTTATTTTTCTCATTGATATTCCATACTAAACGACCATTAATATCTTTATTACGAACACCTTCACGACCAGCAATTGCAGGATTACCATTAATGCCGACTTCATCTGCTTGTGTTTTGTTCCAGTTACCATATAAACGGAATTGCAATACGTCTTTAATTAACGCTCCGCTTAGATTAAAACCGACACGGTTCGTTGCGCCTTCTTTGCTGTCTTCTGGTTGATTGGTGTAATAACTTAAGCTACCGTGTAAATCATTGGTAACTGGTTTAGTGATAATATTAACTACCCCACCCATTGCACCTGAGCCATAGCGTGCAGCCGAAGGACCACGTAATACTTCAATTTTTTCAATGGCTTCAACTGGCACCCAGTTACTGTCGCCACGAGAGTTACGTTCACCACGCACACCATAACGTTCGGCATTACGAGAGGTGACTGGTTTACCATCCACTAAAATCAATGTATTTTCTGGTCCCATACCACGAATATCAATTTGACGTTTATTTCCGCGTTGTCCTGTAGATGAGTTACCCGTCAAATTCACACCAGGCATGGTACGTAATACTTCAGATACATCATTCGTTGCTGGGCGTTTTTCAAAATCTTTTGCCGTAATAAGAGAAGAACCAAGTGATTGTTTTACCTGATCTTCCGCAGTAACTTTAATTTCCTCAAGTTTCTCTTCTGCATAAGAATAGTTTGAAAAAAGGGCGATTGTTAACGCACTTAATGCGAAGAATGATGTTGTTTTTAAATGATTGGATTTATACATTGAAATGCTCTCCTGGCATATGTGGAATAAATAATGCCCGAGGATTTTAGTACAATATTATTTTCATGTAAATAATAATTCTTATCATTATAATAAGTGCATTAACTAGAATAGGTAAAAATACCAAAATTTTTGACCGCTCTTTCTTGCAATCGTAACAGATTCTAGTATCATTCACGGCTCGCCAATTTGGCGGATTTATTTCTCATGTCGGGTTCCCTACCCCCGATTAACTAACTAAAAAGGTCTTAAAATGAAAATTAATACCCCAATCTTCAATGATCAACAAAAACGTTTTGCTTTAATTTTATTAAGCTTATTTCACATCTTCATCATCACAGCCAGTAACTATTTCGTTCAAATTCCATTTGAAATCAATTTAAAATTTACCGCACTTGGCTTTGCTGATGATTTTTCATTCCATAGTACATGGGGCACACTTACCTTCCCATTCATTTTCTTAGCCACTGATTTAACGGTACGCGTATTCGGGGCGAAAGAAGCCCGTTGGATCATTTTTATTGTGATGATTCCAGCGCTTATTGTCAGTTACATTGTTTCGGTTGTTTTTTCTAATGGACAATATCAAGGATTAGGTGCATTGAGTGAATTCAATATGTTTGTTTTTCGTATTGCGTTCGCCAGTTTCTGTGCTTATGTTTTCGGACAATTATTAGATGTGTTAGTATTCAACCGTTTACGTCAGTTAAAAACTTGGTGGATTGCACCGAGTAGTTCAATGACATTTGGTTCCCTAGCAGATACCTTTATGTTTTTTGGCGTAGCGTTCTATCAAAGTAGTGATCCTTTCATGGCAGAACATTGGTTTAGCCTTGGATTCGTCGATTACTTATTTAAATTATTTGTCGGTATTGTCTTGTTTGTACCTGCTTATGGTGTGGTACTGAGCATGATCTTACGTAAACTTCAATCACTCGCAGACTCTCGTCAGTTTGCTTAACTTAAGGAAATAAAATGACTGAAACGCTTTCTCTTAGAGCCAAAATAGAACAAAGCCCAATGGGGGCTTATCAATGGATGATTGTGGTCATGGCTGCCATCATGAATTTACTTGACGGCTTCGATGTATTAGCCCTCGCCTTCACCGCAACGGCCATTCGTGGCGAATTTGGACTCACGGGGATTGAGTTAGGTTATTTATTAAGTGCCGGCTTGTTTGGGATGACTGCCGGCTCACTTTTCCTCGCTCCACTCGCCGATAAAATCGGTCGCCGCCCATTGTTATTAATGGCAGTATCACTCTCTGCTATCGGTATGTTAGGCTCTGCGTTTATTTCACAATATCAATGGCTCGGTTTCTGGCGCGTTATCACTGGTCTTGGTGTCGGCGGTATTTTAGTGGGCACAAACGTGATCACCAGCGAATATTCCTCTCGCAAATGGCGTAGCTTTGCGATCAGTGTCTATGCTGCTGGTTTTGGTATCGGTGCAGTATTAGGTGGTATGTTCGCCGTGATGTTGCAAGGTGAATATGGCTGGCGTTCCGTGTTTTTAGCGGGCGCTATCTTGACCGGTTTACTTTTAGTGGTTCTATTTATTTGGTTACCCGAATCGATTGATTTCCTTACAACCAAACAACCTAAAAATGCTGAAGTGCGGTTAAATTTAATTGCAAAAAAAATTGGTTTAGCCGGTGATTGGAAACTTCCTGAAAAAATAGAAAAAGTTAAAACTAAATTACCTATTAGCCAATTATTTAGCGAAAAATACTTACATTCTACTTTGCTAATCTGGACAGCTTTCTTCTCTATTATGTTCAGTTTCTATTTTATTAGCTCATGGACGCCTGCATTATTAAAAGAAGCGGGTATGACAACAGAACAAAGTGTGAGCGTAGGGATGATGATCTCATTAGGTGGTACTTGTGGTGCCTTAATCTATGGCTTACTGGCTAGCCGTTGGACGGCTCGCGGCGTATTGATTTTATTCACCATATTATCTTCCGCCGCGATCATTACCTTTATCCTATCTTCATCCGTTTTATGGATTGCGATGGTATTCGGTATTTTAGTTGGCGCACTCATGAATGGTTGTATCAGCGGTCTTTATACCTTAAACCCACTTACTTATGATGCCGATATTCGTAGCACCGGTGTGGGCTGGTCAATTGGTATTGGTCGTATTGGTGCGATTCTTGCTCCAACGATTGCCGGTCAATTATTAGATATGGGTTGGGACAAACAGAGTTTATATGTAGGCGTTGGCTTCGTTATGCTTATCTCAACCGTTGCGCTCTTTTTCTTAAAAAGCCGCTCAGAAATTAAAGCATAATTTTAAAAAATATAGCAAAAGGCGTGATAAACACGCTTTTTTATTGCTTGATAAAGTGCTCATCCATAGCCTTCAGATCAGAAAGATTCTCAAGTTATTTTATGTAACATTTTCTTCTAAAAATCCTTTGTAATCCATCTTGAATTTCAACGCATTATGGTGTTAAATCTGCACATATTGTAAGGTTATAAAAAATAAGCTGTAGGAATTTATGTGCCAATTACTCGGAATGAACTGCAATACGCCGACGGATATTGTCTTTTCTTTTGAAGGTTTCCGTCGTCGTGCTGGTCTTACTGATTGCCATTCCGATGGCTTCGGTATCGCTTTTTTTGAAGGTCGTGGTGTGCGTATTTTTCGCGATAACCACGCTGCATCTCAATCCCCGATTGCGGATTGTGTAAAACAATACAACATTAAATCGCTCAATGTGATTGCCCACATTCGCAAGGCAACACAAGGCGGTGTAACCATTGAAAACACCCATCCCTTTATTCGTGAAATTTGGGGACAAAACTGGGTGTTTGCTCACAACGGTAATTTAAAAGACTTACCGGATATGTCTGAAAGTTTCTGCCAGCCTATTGGCTCAACTGATTCAGAAACGGCATTTTGTTATATGGCGGAATATTTGAAAAATCGTTTTCGTCGTAAACCGTCTGAAATGGAAATTTTTGAAGCTATTCAAGACATTACTAAAGAGCTCTCACAAAAAGGCACCTTTAACTTCATTCTTTCAAACGGAGAATGGATGATTGCCCACTGCTCAACCAATTTGCATTACTTAACACGTAAAGCCCCTTTTGGAAAAGCACATCGAATTGACGATGATGGGGTCATCGATTTTAATGATTATGCGAAAGATGGCGACAAAGTCACGATCATTACGACTTTCCCACTCACTAAAGATGAGCCTTGGGTCAAAATGGAACATGGTGGTTTCGTATTCTTCAAAGAAGGGGACAAAATTGCTGAGGTCGTCGGTGTGGTTAAAGAAATGGAAGATGATGGTACATTAGGCAATCGCGCAGCAGCCTAATAACAAATCACAATAAAAAGTGCGGTCAAAACATCAGAGATTTTGACCGCACTTTCTTTATCTACAATTAACGCATTGTCACAAATTCTTCAGAACCTGTTGGGTGAATTGCCACCGTATTATCAAAGTCTGCTTTAGTTGCGCCCATTTTGATTGCTACAGCAAAGCCTTGAATCATTTCATCCACACCAAAACCAATGCCGTGTAAGCCCACGATTTTCTCTTCTTTGCCGACACACACTAATTTCATTCGACAAGGCTGGCGATGTTCAGTGACAGCGGTGTACATTGCCGTGAAAGAGGATTTATACACTTTCACATTTTTTTCACCATATTGCTCAATCGCTTGCGGTTCAGTTAAACCGACTGTACCGATTGGCGGATGACTGAACACAACCGTTGGCACAAGATTGTAATCTAAATGTTCATTTGGTTTGTTATTGAATAAACGCTCGGACAAACGACGACCTGCCGCCACGGCAACTGGCGTTAATTCAATACCACCTTCGATAATATCACCTACCGCATAAATACCAGGTACATTTGTATTTTGGTATTTATCAACAATAATTTGCCCGCGTGAATTGGTTTTCACACCCGTTACTTCAAGATTAATCACATCCGTTGCAGGTTCACGACCAATCGCCCAAATTAACGTATCCACTGTGGTTTCACGGCCATCTTGTAATTTCAAGGTAAGCGAACCATCCGCATTTTTCACAACTTCTTCAGGCAACGCTTTAGTATGCAATTGGATACCATCTTGTGCTAACACTTCAACTAAGGTTTCTACAATTAATGGATCTTGATTACGCAATGGGGCATGTTGGCGCACAAACAAATGTGTTTCGCTGCCTAAGCTATTTAAAACACCCGCTAATTCAACGGCAATATACCCTGCGCCTACTACTGCGACACGTTTTGGTAACTCATTTAAAGCAAATACACCATTTGAATCAATTCCGTATTCCGCACCTTTTACTGCAGGAATACTTGGGCGACCACCCGTCGCAATTAAAATATGATCGGCAGTCACTAATTCTGTTGAACCATCTGCATAGCTCACTTCAATCGTTTTCGCATCTTTAAAACGCGCAAAACCATTAAACACATCCACGTTATTTTTCGCTAACACATTATTGTAAGAGGTATGAATACGACCGATGTAAGCTTGACGACTCTCAACTAATTTCGCGTAATCAAACTTTTTCACTTCTACATCAAAACCATAAGCGGGTGCATAGCTATTAATGGCTTCTGCAATTTGTGCGCCATAGAACATCACTTTTTTCGGTACACAACCTACGTTCACACAAGTGCCACCGAGGTGTTTTGCTTCGATAATCGCACATTTTTTGCCATAGCTTGCCGCACGATTAATTGAAGCAATCCCGCCGGAACCACCACCAATCGCAATATAATCGTAATGTTTAGTCATTGTAATGATCCTTTTTTTACTCATTAAAATTTTCTATTATTTTGCCTAAAAGTGAAGAAAAAAGCTATAAATTGATGTAATTGGAATTGTCTATATGAAAAGGGAGGATTGATCATTTTCAGCATAAATTTCAACATACAAAGTAGATTTTCGTTATAATGCCGACTTGCACTCTAGCAAATAAACCGCATTGAATTATCTTAAAAGATAAAAAACTCAAAAACTAATCAGCCTATCTAAGGAATAACCTACATGGCGATCTGGAAAAAAACATTCACACTCAATCAACTTAATGAAATGAGTAAAAACTGTGCCATAGAACATTTAGGTATTGAAGTTTCTGCTGTAGGAGAAAACTGGATTGAAGCAACAATGCCCGTCGATCATCGCACCACTCAGCCTTTCGGTCTATTACATGGTGGTGTGTCTGTGGCGTTGGCTGAAACCATTGGTTCATTGGCAGGATTTCTCTGTATAGAAGAGGATCAAGTTGCCTTGGGATTAGATATCAACGCCAATCATCTTCGCCCAGTGAAAAAAGGTTTTGTTACCGCAAAGGCAACACCAATTGCTTTAAGTCAAAATATCCATGTTTGGCAAATTGACATTCGCGATGAACAAGATAAACTTTGCTGCGTTTCTCGATTAACGCTTTCTATCAAATATTTATGACTACAACTCAAAAAATTGGCATCATTTTAGCGAATCTTGGTACGCCAGATGCCCCTCAACCTACTGCGATCTCCCGTTATCTAGCAGATTTTTTAATGGATCCCCGTGTGGTCGATTTGCCTCGTTGGAAATGGTATCTCCTTTTAAAAGCTATTATTTTACCTATGCGTTCTAAACGCATTGCACGAAATTATCAATCTATTTGGACAGAACAAGGCTCTCCCCTGCTTGCCATTACAAAGCAACAACAAGCGGGTTTACAAGCTTATTTGACTGAACAAGGTATCAATGCACAAGTCGAAATTGCCATGACTTACGGCAATCCTTCGATGCAAAGTGCGGTCAAAAATTTACTCAAAAATGAGGTGGAACGCATGATTGTGTTGCCGCTTTATCCACAATATTCCAGCACCACAACGGGCGCATTAATCGATGCTTTCAATCGTGCGATTGCGCAAGAGCGCAATATTGTACCTTTTGAGTTTATTCATTCTTATCATCTTGATGAAAACTACATCGATGCCTTGGTGGACTCCATCAAAGTGCGGTTAAAACCAGATGAGTTTTTGCTCTTTTCTTATCATGGAATTCCATTACGTTATGAAAATATGGGCGATTATTATCGTCAGCATTGTAAACAAACCACGATTGCCATTGTGGATAAACTCGGTTTAACCGAAAACCAATGGAATATGACGTTCCAATCTCGTTTTGGCCGTGAAGAATGGTTACAACCTTATACAGATCACTTTTTAGAAGAAGCCGCTTCTCAGGGCATTCAAAAAATAGCGGTGATTTGCCCAGGTTTTTCAGTGGATTGTTTAGAAACCTTAGAAGAAATTGAGGTTGAAAATAAAGAAACATTCTTAAATCATGGCGGTGTGTCTTATCACTATATCCCTGCATTAAATGCTGAAAAATCCCATATTGAAATGATGGGGAAATTGGTTTTGGATAAGTTGAGTTAGTTAAATCTCCCCCTAGCCCCCTCTTTACAAAAGAGGGGGGATTTTATTGGCAAATAAATGCTTTCTGTTCTTAACTCTCTCAAATATATTTCCAATAAAACTACTAAAAGTAACATCATAAAAAAGCCCTCTTTTGTAAAGAGGAGTTGGGAAGATTAATTTTCGATAAATTGGAATAGTTAAATCTCTCCCTGCCCCCTCTTTACGAAAGAGGGAAATCTTAATAACAAATAAACACTCTCCGTTCTTAGTTCTTCCTTAAAATATTCCCAATACAAGATTAAAAGTAACTCATAAAAAAGCCCCTCTTTCGTAAAGAGGGGTCTGGGGAGATTTAAAAAAAGTTGGGGAGATTTAAAAAAAGTTGGGGATATTCAAACAAAAAGGCGAACCTTGGGATTCGCCTTTTAAGATTTCCTTCTAATCCAAGATTAGAAGTATACACGCATACCTACACCGATAGCTCTGTCTTTAGTTTTACCATCGTAAGCATAACCACCATTTGCATTTTCAGCATAATTTTTAGTTGTTACGTATTTACCTTCTAAGAACACTACGACTTGTTTATGAAGTTTGTAGTCTGCACCAAGCAAGAAACCGTGAGTTTTATCTTTATTAACGTCACCTTTCACACGTTCGTATAGGTAGTTACCATATACTTTAGACGCTGGCACAACTTGATATGCGAAACCAGGAGACACATAGAATTTGTTTGTTTTTGCATCATTCAATTTTTCATGAGCATAACCAAAGTCACCAGTTACTGTGAAATCAGCAAATTTATAACCTAATGATGCTAAAACACCATCTAAACGGTGAGCATATGATGCATCAGTTTCAAAGTTTGTGTGACCATAAGCTAAACGCGCATCTAAATCACCCACTGTATATAATGCACCTACAGCATAAGCATTTTTAATACCTGGTTTTAGCAGTTTGCCTTTTTCATTATTTCTTTGACCAAAGTTATAGTTTGCACTTAATTGCAAACCTTCAATACCTTTATAGTCATAACGAACTACACCAGTACCCGCAGTAGGAATATATTTACCTTTTGGAATGAAACCATATTCATAGTCAACCGCTTGGCTTAAATCATCTGCAATAGTTAACTGACGACCAAATGTGATATCACCAGTTGCTTTACTACCTAAACCTACATAAGCACGTTTAGCGTAAAGTCTACCAAACTCATCACGAGAATCAGTATCATCAAAACGGAATTCTAAACGACCTAATGCATAGAAATCGTTATCTAAATTATGTTTTACAGTGATGCCGAAACGTGAACCTGCATTACGTAAAGCTGAGTTAGCTGTTTTAGTTGACTTACCAGCGGCATCGTATTTTTTGCTATCCGCTTTTTCCATGATTAAACGAAGAGAACCGTTTAACTCAACTTTAGTACCTTCGTTGTCGTAAACTACTGCTGCGTTTGCTGCTGAAGCGGCAAATGCAGAAACAATTAATGCTGCTAGTGTCTTTTTCATAATTGTTATTCCTTTTGGTTGTTACCGATGATTTTTGATTGAAGCAATTTTTCATAAAAGTTCAATCTCCGAAATAGACGTCGCAAATATTACAAAATAAACCTATAGTGTCAATGGAGGATCCAGACCAATGTTCTAAAATTGGATCAAGATCACATTTTTTGAACAAAAAAGGATATTTTTTGAGCAAACTAAGCGCATTCCACCGAAAATGAAATCACCTCTTTAATGCTTTTAGCGCCTAATGCAATCATAATTAAACGATCAACACCTAAAGCAACGCCTGACGTATTCGGAATACCCGCTTGTAATGCAGCAAGAAAACGATGATCAATTTCACGTTGTGGCAAACCAGCTCTTGCACGTAGGCGATTATCTTGCTCAAAGCGGTGTTGCTGTTCACGCGCATCGGTGAGCTCATGGAAACCGTTGGCTAATTCTAAGCCTTTATAATAGAACTCAAAACGTTCTGCCACTCGGCTATCTTCTGGGCTAAGTTGCGCAAGTGCGGCTTGGGAAGAAGGGAAATGATAAACGGCAACAGGCACTTCTTGTCCGATTTTAGGTTCTACCACTTCACTGAATAAAAATTGTAGTAAAGTATCACGATCTTCATCTTCATCTGCCATAAAATTGTGTTTGCGTGCCGCTTCCACCAGTTCTTGACGAGTAGCAGATAATGGATCTAATCCTACATATTCTTGGAAGACGAACTGATAACTTAAGGTTTCAGCCGGTTTACAATCGAGGAGCTGTTGTAACAAATCATCCACTTCATTTATCAGACGATACATATCAAAGTGCGGTCGATACCATTCAAGCATGGTGAATTCGGGATTATGGCGATTGCCTGCTTCTTCATTACGAAACACTTTACCAATTTGAAAAATCGGTCCACTGCCTGCCGCCAATAAACGCTTCATGTGATATTCCGGGCTGGTAGAAAGCCACAGCGTTTTCGACAGTTCATCAAAAGGCGCAACAAATTCAGTATTAAAGGTGGAAAGGTGGAGATCCGTTACACCAAATTCACTTAAAACTGGCGTTTCCACTTCTAATAATCCACGTTCAGTAAAAAACTGACGAATATCGGCAATAATTTTGGCTCGCGCCAATAAATTTTTAATTGAGGCGGAAGGTTGCCATTCTGTTTTTTTATCGCTAAGTGCGGTCATTTTTTTCTCCGTTTTCACCTTTAAAATGAATTAGACTATTGTAAACAAGAGTGATTTTTAACTCAATAATCCGACTAAATCATTCATAAACGCAAACGGTTATCATCTAAGAAATATAAAAAAACTAACTTTTTTGAGTTGGATCACACTTTTGATATTTTATCCCTTTATTCGGGAAAAAAAGTTACTAATTTGTAAACAAAAGTGGCAGAATTACCGCATGTCCCTATTAATTTAGAGCGTTTTATTTTTTTACTTTCTATATGATTGGAGGATATCGTGCAAACGGTTAATGTCGATATTGCTATTGTTGGCGCTGGTGGCGGCGGTTTACGTGCAGCAATTGCAGCAGCAGAAGCAAACCCTAACTTAAAGATCGCATTAGTTTCTAAGGTTTATCCTATGCGTAGCCATACGGTTGCAGCAGAAGGTGGTGCGGCTGCAGTAATTAAAGAGGAAGATTCCTACGATAAACACTTCCACGATACCGTTGCCGGTGGTGACTGGTTATGTGAACAAGATGTGGTGGAATACTTCGTTGAACATTCTCCAGTGGAAATGACTCAACTTGAACGTTGGGGTTGCCCTTGGAGCCGTAAAGCAGATGGCGATGTGAACGTGCGTCGTTTCGGTGGGATGAAAATCGAGCGTACTTGGTTCGCGGCAGATAAAACCGGTTTCCACTTATTACATACTCTTTTCCAAACATCCATTCAATATCCACAAATTCAACGCTTTGACGAGCACTTCGTTTTAGACATCTTAGTTGATGATGGCCATGCTCGCGGTATGGTAGCGATGAATATGATGGAAGGTACACTTATTCAAATCAACGCTAATGCGGTTGTGATTGCAACAGGCGGTGGCTGTCGTGCATTTAAATTCAACACCAACGGCGGTATCGTAACTGGTGATGGTTTATCAATGGCATATCGTCACGGTGTTCCACTTCGTGATATGGAATTCGTCCAATACCATCCAACTGGTTTACCAAATACCGGTATCTTAATGACTGAAGGTTGTCGTGGTGAAGGCGGTATCTTAGTGAATAAAAACGGCTACCGTTATTTACAAGATTATGGTCTAGGCCCTGAAACCCCAATCGGTAAACCTGAAAACAAATATATGGAACTTGGTCCACGTGATAAAGTGTCACAAGCTTTCTGGCAAGAATGGAAAAAAGGCAACACCTTAAAAACAGCAAAAGGTGTCGATGTGGTTCACCTTGACTTACGTCACTTAGGTGAAAAATATTTACATGAACGTCTTCCATTCATTTGTGAATTAGCAAGTGCTTATGAAGGTGTAAACCCAGTTAATGAACCAATTCCAGTTCGCCCAGTTGTTCACTACACCATGGGTGGTATCGAAGTGGATTTCAACAGCGAAACTCGCATTAAAGGTTTATTTGCTGTGGGTGAATGTGCGTCTTCTGGCTTACATGGTGCAAACCGTTTAGGTTCTAACTCGCTTGCAGAATTAGTGGTTTTAGGCCGTGTTGCAGGTGAATATGCAGCACAACGTGCAGCAGAAGCACAACCTGCAAACCGTGCAGCAGTTGATGCACAAGCTCAAGATGTTGTGGCTCGCCTTGAAGCACTTTATAACCAAGAAGGTAATGAGTCTTGGTCTGAAATCCGTGACGAAATGGGTACTGTGATGGAAGAAGGTTGTGGTATCTACCGTGACCAAGAAAGCATGCAAAAAGCAGTAAATAAAATTGCTGAGCTTAAAGAACGTTATAAACGTATTCGTGTTGCAGACCGTTCAAGCGTATTCAATACCGATGTGCTTTACACTGTAGAATTAGGTTACATCCTTGATGTGGCACAATCTATTGCCAACTCTGCAATTGAACGTAAAGAGTCTCGTGGTGCACACCAACGCTTAGACTACACTGAACGTGATGATGTGAATTATTTAAAACACACCCTTGCTTACTACAATGGCGATGATGCACCGCGTATTGAATACAGTCCGGTGAAAATCACTAAATCTCAACCAGCAAAACGTGTTTATGGTGCTGAAGCAGAAGCGGCAGAAGCGGCTGCGAAAGCTAAGGAGCAAGCAAATGGCTAATTCACCGGTAATGACTGTAGAAGTATTACGCTACAACCCAGAAAATGATCAAGAGCCACATTTAAGCTCTTATCAAGTACCTTATGATAACCAAACCTCTCTTTTAGATGCGTTGGGTTACATTAAAGATAAACTTGAACCATCTCTTTCTTATCGTTGGTCTTGCCGTATGGCGATCTGCGGTTCTTGTGGGATGATGGTCAATAACAAACCCAAATTGGCTTGTAAAACGTTCTTACGTGATTACAGTGGCCATATGCGTATTGAACCATTAGCAAACTTCCCTATTGAACGCGACTTAGTGGTTGATTTAAGCCACTTTATCGAAAGTTTAGAGGCAATTAAACCTTATATTATTGGTAACGAAGCACCAGCATTAGATGGTAAACCACATCCATCGAAAGAATTGCAAGTAAGCCGTACTAAACAAACCCCAGCACAGCTTGAAAAATATCGTCAATTCTCAATGTGTATCAACTGTGGCTTATGCTATGCCGCTTGTCCGCAATTTGGTTTAAACCCTGAATTCTTAGGCCCTGCAGCGATTACAATGGCACACCGTTACAACCTTGATAACCGTGACCATGGTAAAGCACAACGTATGCCATTATTAAATGGTAAAAACGGTGTTTGGAGCTGTACTTTCGTTGGTTATTGTTCTGAAGTGTGTCCAAAACACGTGGATCCAGCTTCAGCAATCAACCAAGGCAAAGTGGAAAGTGCCAAAGATTATGTTATCTCAATGCTAAAACCAAAAGGCTAAGGGGAAGAATATGTCAGTAACAGTAAGTAAACGCAAAAAATATGTTCGCCCAATGACGGCTACTTGGTGGCAAAAATTGGATTTCTACAAAGCATATATGGTGCGCGAAGCAACCTCTATCTTTGCTGTATGGTTCTGCATTGTATTGCTTTATGGTGTACTTTGTCTTGCAAGCAATCCTGTACCTGGCTTAGGTATTGTTGATTTCATTGACTTCTTAAGAAATCCAATTGTGGTGTTCTTAAATATCATCACATTAATTGCGACCTTATATCACACTGCAACTTATTTCGTGATGACCCCAAAAGTGATGAACATCATTGTTAAAAATGAGCGTTTACCACATCACGTGTTAAGAAATGCACTTTGGGCAGTTACAGCTGTGGTTAGTGTTATCGCGTTAATTTTAGTTTATATGTAGGGAGAGAAAAAATGGTCGAACAAAATCCAAAACGCTCTGGTGAACCACCAGTATGGTTGATGTTTGGTACTGGCGGAACTGTCAGTGCGATTTTCTTCCCTGTAGTAATCTTAATCCTTGGTTTATTGTTACCATTTGGATTAATTGATCCACATAACTTAATTACATTCGCTTATTCTTGGATCGGAAAATTAGTTATCTTAGTTTTAACAATTTTCCCAATGTGGTGTGGTTTACACCGTATCCATCATGCGATGCACGATCTTAAGATTCACATGCCAGCAGGCGGATTTATCTTCTACGGCCTCGCAACAATTTACACTGTTTGGGTGTTATTTGCCGTATTAGGTTTGTAATTTAAAAGTACTAAAGTGATAAGTAAAAGTGCGGTCAAATCAATTTTAACCGCACTTTTTTATTCTCAAAGAATCATTAAAATATTTTCTTAATCCAGAAAAACAAAAAACCCGACATTACGTCGGGTTTTCTTTTATCAAAAACTTTGATAATTATTCTGCAACAACGATAACATCTAATGTTGCAAATACTTCGCCGTGAAGTTGGAAACGAACATCGTGGTCACCAAGAGTACGGATTGGACCGTTTGGTAAACGAACTTCGCTTTTCGCAATTTCAACGCCTGCTGCAGTTACTGCTTCTGCTACATCACGAGTAGTGATTGCGCCGAATAAACGACCTTCATCACCTGCTTTAGATGCGATAGTTACAGAACCTAATGCAGTCACTTGTGCTGCGCGAGCTTGAGCTGCTGCAAGACTTGCTGCTGCCGCTGCTTCTAACTCTGCACGACGTGTTTCAAAGTGTTCAATGTTAGCTTTAGTTGCCATAACCGCTTTACCTTGTGGGATTAAGAAGTTACGAGCGAAACCAGATTTAACATTAACTTGATCACCTACGTTACCTAGGTGAACGATTTTATCTAAAAGAATTACTTGCATTTCCTAACTCCTTCTTAATTGTGATGAGAATCAGAGTAAGGTAATAACGCTAAATAACGAGCGCGTTTGATTGCGCGTGCTAATTGGCGTTGGTACTTCGCACGAGTACCGGTAATGCGGCTTGGTACAATTTTGCCGCTTTCAGAAATGTAGTTCTTTAATGTAGCGATATCTTTGTAATCGATTTCAACAACATTTTCCGCTGTGAAACGGCAGAACTTACGACGACGGAAATAACGTGCCATTTGGCTGTCTCCTAATCTATAAATTCGATTTGCTCGGCATGCAATACTAACTGCGTTAAACCATTTGAGGTTTTATGTGAAGTAATAAACCCCACCACAAGAAGTTTACTGCCGACCGTAATGCTTTGAGTTTTTTCTATTAACTGATTGCCACTGACCTGAACTGGCATCGTTAACCACGCTTGGCGTGATAAACCACTTTCGACTTGTTCGGAACGATGTTCCAGCCAAAATTGGCAATGCGCAATCCCGTTAGGGCTTTTACTTCGCTTGGGTAATTGACACACTGTGCCGATTAACGAGAAGCGATTATCAAGCTTTGAATTACTCTTCAGCATCCTCAAAATCGTTGTTTTCAACTTCAGCTAAAGGTTTACGTTCTTCTTTAGCAGCTTTCATTGGGGACGCTTCGGTTACGGCGTGCTTAGTATGGATAACAAGACTGCGTAATACAGCATCGTTATAACGGAAAGTCGTTTCTAGCTCGTCGATGACTTGTTGAGGCGCTTCTACATTCATAAGCACATAGTGTGCTTTGTGTAATTTGTTAATTGGGTACGCTAATTGACGACGACCCCAATCTTCTAGGCGATGAACTTGACCACCAGCTTCTTTAACAGAACCTGTGTAACGTTCGATCATACCTGGTACTTGCTCGCTTTGGTCCGGATGAACCATAAACACGATTTCGTAGTGACGCATTACTGCTCCTTACGGGTTAATCAGCCTTTGACGTAGATTAGCCACCAATCTGCAAAGGCAAGGAACGAAAAAATGAACGTGGCTAAGGGCGATGATTATACAGATTTTTTTCCAGACTTCAAATAATTTGTACGCTTTTCAAACAAAAAAAGCCGATATCAACATATCGGCTTTTCTTTCATTTCTAAATTAACGGCTACGGAAAATGATACGACCTTTGCTTAAGTCATAAGGTGTCATTTCTACGGTTACTTTATCGCCCGTTAAGATACGAATATAGTTTTTACGCATTTTGCCAGAAATATGTGCAGTCACTACGTGGCCATTTTCTAACTCAACGCGGAACATAGTATTTGGTAAGGTTTCCAAAATTGTGCCTTGCATTTCAATGCAATCTTCTTTTGCCATTTTATCCTCTAAAATAATGATTTTTTTGACCGCACTTTTTTGCGGTTATAAATGAAAAACGGGCGGATTATAGCCGTTTTTGGCATTAGACGAAAGATTAAAATAAAATTGAACAGAAAAAAATCACTTTTTTTACTAATTTGTAAGTTGTATCAAGACTTAGGAATGATTTACAAAAGAAATACAGGCTCTATAATAAGCGCACTTTTCTTATTAAATAGTACTTATGAATTCAAAAAAACACTTAGGCCATACGGCGCGTAAACGCTTTGGACAAAACTTTTTACATGATACTTCTGTGATTCAAGGTATCGTGGCGGCGATTTACCCACAACCCAATCAATTCTTAGTGGAAATTGGCCCGGGACTTGGTGCATTAACAGAGCCTGTTGGTGAACTTGTTGACCATCTGACTGTGGTAGAGCTTGACCGAGACCTTGCAGAACGTTTACGTCACCATCCATTTTTACATCAGAAACTGACTGTTATTGAAACGGATGCGATGCAATTTGATTTTGGTGAGCTTTATACAAAAGAAAATTTAGCGGAAAAAGGGCAAAAATTACGTGTATTTGGTAACTTACCTTACAACATTTCTACACCATTAATGTTCCATTTATTTAAGTATCATGATGTGATTCAAGATATGCACTTCATGCTGCAAAAAGAAGTGGTGAAACGCTTATGCGCAGGGCCAAATAGCAAAGCTTATGGCCGCTTAACCATTATGGCGCAATATTTCTGCCAAGTGATGCCTGTACTCGAAGTGCCACCTTCTGCATTCAAACCTGCACCGAAAGTAGATTCAGCCGTTGTGCGTTTAATTCCGCATAAAGAATTGCCGCACCCTGTAAAAGATTTATATTGGTTGAACCGTGTTTGCTCCCAAGCGTTCAATCAACGCCGTAAAACGCTGCGTAATGCACTCTCAACATTATTTTCACCTGAAAATCTGACCGCACTTGGTATTGATTTAAATGCACGTGCAGAAAATTTGGCTATCGCAGATTATGCGCGCTTAGCAAACTGGTTGGCAGATAATCCACCAGCCGATATCAATAAAGATGAAATCTTAGATTCAGAAGAGTAAAAAGAGCGATCAAAAATGGCAACCTATTTCATCGGTGATTTGCAAGGCTGTTATGATGAATTACAGCTTTTATTAGAGCGTGTAGATTTCAATCCTACGCAGGATAAACTTTATCTTGTAGGGGATCTTGTGGCGCGTGGAGATAAATCACTTGAATGTCTTCGTTTTGTAAAATCACTTGGTAATGTAGCGCAAACCGTGCTAGGGAATCACGATTTACATTTAATTGCCACCGCACTGGGTATTAAAAAAGTAAAACCGCGTGATCGTGTCGATGCCATTTTTAATGCGCCCGATTTTGATGAGCTGATTCATTGGTTACGCCATCAGCCATTACTTGTGCATAATGAAAAGTTAAACTTCCTGATGGCGCATGCAGGCATTTCGCCTGATTGGGATTTAGAAACTGCGAAAGCTTGTGCGGCTGAAGTTGAACAGATTTTACAGCACGGCGATTTTCATTATCTTATTGAAAATATGTATTCCGAGCAGCCTGATCGTTGGTCACCTGATTTACAGGGCTTAGCACGTCATCGCTACATTATTAATGCTTTCACTCGAATGCGTTTTTGCTATTTAGATCATCGCTTTGATTTTGCTTGTAAATCGCCTTTAAAAGATGCACCAGCGGAGCTCACGCCTTGGTTTAATTTAGATAATCCACTTTATAAACAAGTTCCCATTGTCTTTGGGCATTGGGCAAGTTTAGTGGATGAGCCCACTCCGCCAGGTATCTATGCCTTGGATACAGGATGTGTGTGGAATAATCGAATGACCCTGTTGCGTTGGGAAGACAAACAGCTCTTCACGCAAAGAGCGGTCAAAAATTACAATGATTTTTAAGGAAACGCTATGCTCTCGCTAACTGCTGAATCTTGCGAACTGTTCAATATTCCTTTCTATCAATTCGCCCAAATGAAAAAATTCTGTCCGGAAGATATTCCGGCGATTAAAGCTGATTACAAATTACATTGGGATAACTGGAAAGCGATTATTCAAGAAGTCGCAAAGCAACTTGGCATGCCTTTTGCGAAAGCGCATATTGAAAGTTGGACCAATGGTTGGCAGGTGCGCGCGCATTTCTTCGCTTATTTTAAATACGAGTTTAATCAAAATTCTGCAGCTATTTTTTCAGTGTTATTAAATCGTCGCCGACTAAGAGTATGTTTAGATTGGCATTGCTATCGTGCAGATCACTCACAAATTAATGTGCAACAATATAATCAGTGGCTTGATCAATTTGATTTCAAACAATTTGCTGATTTTGATATTTGGCGAGAAGATGAAAGCGAATATGATGATTTTCGCCAAGTGAAGCGCATTTCTGAAAAAGATCTTCTCTTACGCTCAGATGAGGATTTTTGGTGCATTGGGAAAAGCATTGAAAAAGCTGAACTTTATCAAATTGATCCCGTTTCATTTATCACAAAAACCATTCAACAATTACAACCACTTTACGATCGTTGCCATCAATAAAGTGCGGTTATTTCTATTAAATTTTTTCGTCTTGTTTATTTGTTATGCTATCATTACATTAGTTTAACATTTTTAACAATTTTGCTTTTAGGAGTACTTTATGAAAAACGTCGTGATCGTTGGCGGTGGTGCTGGCGGCATTGAATTAGCGACATTTTTAGGAGACAAATTAGGTCGCAAAAAACAGGCTAAAGTAACACTTGTGGATCGCAATGCGACCCACTTGTGGAAACCCTTATTACATGAAATTGCCACAGGTGTGATGGATGATGGCAGCGATTCTCTGAGTTATCGTGCACACGGTAAAAACCATCATTTTAGCTTTGAGCAAGGTTCAATCACACGTATTAATCGTGAGCAAAAATATGTTGAACTTGCTCCTGTTTATGGGCAAGAAGGCGATATGCTCGTGGTTGCGCGTCGTATTCCTTATGATTACTTAGTGATTGCGATCGGTAGTAAATCGAACGATTTCAATACAAAAGGCGTGGCTGATAACTGTATTTTCTTAGACAGCTCTGATCAAGCACTTCGCTTTCAACAAAGAATGTTGGAATTATTCCTTAAATTCTCAGAAAACCGTGTATTAGACGATATTGGTGAAGAAGAATTTAAACAGAAATTAGTGGATGAGAGCAAAGTCAATATTGCCATTGTTGGCGGCGGTGCAACTGGTGTGGAATTAACTGCGGAGCTTTATCATGCGACTGAAGACTTATCTTCTTACGGTTACGGTAAAATTGATAATTCTTGCTTGCAAGTCACCTTGGTTGAAGCAGGTCCTCGCTTATTACCGGCTCTACCTGAAAATTTATCTGCAGCGGTATTAGATGAATTGCAAGAAATGGGGGCAAACGTGAAATTAAATACGATGATCACAGAAGCCCAACCAAATACACTTATCACCAAAGATGGCGAAGAAATCAAAGCTGATCTTATTGTGTGGGCGGCGGGTGTTCGCACCTCAACGGTGACACAGCAATTCGATGGATTAGAGCTTAACCGCATCAATCAATTAGTGGTAAAAGATACCCTTCAAACTACGGTGGATGACAGTATTTTCGCGATTGGTGACTGTGCGGCATTAATGCAACCAAACGGTAAATTGGTCCCGCCAAGGGCGCAAGCGGCACACCAAATGGCAAAAGCTTGTGCAAAAAATATCTTTGCACTTTTTGAGCAAAAACCATTAAAAGCCTTTAAATACAACGACAAAGGAACCTTGGTTTCTCTTTCAAGCTTTACCGCATTGGGTAGCATTTCAAATAAATTTGGTAAAAATCCATTAACTGTTCAAGGCAAATTTGCGCAATTTGCATACGTGTCTTTATATCGTATGCATCAACATGCTTTACATGGATGTATTAAGATTGGCTTGATTATTTTAGTGGATAAACTTAACCACTATTTAAAACCAAGATTGAAATTACATTAAGATAAAAAGTGCGGTCAAATCAATTTAACCGCACTTTTTTATTTCTTAAACGAGTTGATTGTTATGCTCATAAGCATAAAGCGTATTAAACATTAGCATGGCAACCGTCATTGGCCCTACTCCACCCGGTACTGGCGTAATATAAGCCGCTTTTTGTATTGCCACATCATATTCCACATCACCCACTAATTTACCATTGATGCGATTAATCCCTACATCAATTACGGTTGCCCCTTCTTTAATCCAATCGCCCGGAATAAAACGAGGTTTCCCCACAGCCACCACTAAAACATCAGCCTGACGAATATGATGCTCTAAATCTTTGGTGAAACGGTGTGTTACTGTGACCGTAGCACCTGCTAATAATAATTCAAGTGACATTGGACGACCCACAATATTTGAAGCCCCAACGATCACCGCATGTTTACCGTGTAAATCAATACCGGTGGTTTCTAATAATTTCATCACACCATAAGGAGTACAAGCGCGTAAAGTTGGAATACGTTGGCATAAACGCCCCACATTATAAGGATGGAAACCATCCACATCTTTTTCAGGACTAATCCGCTCAATGACTAACGAACTATTAATCTGCTTTGGCAATGGAAGCTGTACCAAAATGCCATCAATGGTTTCATCGGCATTTAATTGGTCAATCAGTTGTAGTAGTTCCGCCTCTGTCGTGGTTTCAGGTAAATCATAGGATTTCGAGACCATTCCAATCTCTTCGCAACTTTTACGTTTACTGCCCACATAAACTTGAGAAGCAGGATCTGCCCCCACCAGAATGACTGCAAGTCCTGGTGCACGTTTACCTTGAGCACGATAATGTTCAATTTTACTGGCAACATCAGATTTGATTTTTTTTGATAGTTCAGTACCTGAAATAATTTGGGCCGTCATGCGTTTTTCCTCAAGGTGGAATTAAGTAAACGTTTGCTATTTTAACTGATAACGCCTTATTTTACAAAGACAACAAAAGAGCGGTTGAAAAAACTGGAATAATTTTGAGCAGTTGAAAGGATAATCTAAAAAATTAATTGACTGAAAAGAAAAGCTCACTATAATTGTGCTCAATCGTCGGCGAGTAGCGCAGCTTGGTAGCGCAACTGGTTTGGGACCAGTGGGTCGTAGGTTCAAATCCTATCTCGCCGACCACTTCTTTTATATTTCCCTCGAAATTCCATACAAAAGATGTAACCCTTGAAATGCGCCCTTAGCTCAGCTGGATAGAGCAACGCCCTTCTAAGGCGTGGGTCAAAGGTTCGAATCCTTTAGGGCGTGCCATAACTCATCTTAATCTATTATTGTTTTTCTAATTTACTTTTTTAGCAAAAATAATCAATTCAACGCATATTTTGTACAAAAAAATAGCGTAAATTCTAGATCTCAAAACAAATTAGTTTAAAAGATGATTTTAAATTCAGAAAAGAAAATATTTGAATGGCGGTGAGAGGGGGATTCGAACCCCCGATGCACTTTCGCACATACACGCTTTCCAGGCGTGCTCCTTCAACCACTCGGACATCTCACCGTTTTGAAGTGCGTGAAATATAAAGATTTATCTAAGATTAGTCAAGTTTTTTGAGCTAGAACATAAAAAATCCTGTTCCTTTTAGCTAAAATATAAACTTATTCCTTTTTATTGTCGTATTTTTATGCAAATCAAATCTCTCTTTTCTAAAAATGTGTTTTTGACCGTAAAACCATTTAGCGCATTGAAAGAATCTTTCCGTGAAGGTTACGGAAAACAAAAATTGATTAAAGATATTATCGCGGGTCTGACAGTAGGAGTCATTACGATTCCCCTCTCCATGGCCTTAGCCATTGCCAGCGGTGTTCCACCACAACATGGCCTTTATACTGCTATTGTGGCAGGAATTGTGATTGCATTAACTGGTGGATCGCGTTTCAATATTTCTGGACCAACCGCGGCATTTGTCGTGATTTTATATCCCGTTACCCAACAATTTGGGCTCAGTGGTTTGCTTATGGCGACGCTACTTTCGGGGATTATTTTAGTCATCATGGCCTTGTCTCGATTAGGACGACTAATTGAGTATATACCTCTCCCCGTTACACTGGGCTTTACCTGCGGGATTGGCATTACTATCGGTACATTGCAAATCAAAGATTTCTTAGGCTTAGATATTGCCCAAATGCCGCCTCATTATGTCGAAAAAGTACAGGCCATTTTGACCGAACTTCCGACGATTAGCTGGGCTGATACCGCAGTTGGTATTGTCACTTTATTTGTACTCACCCAATGGCACAAGCTTCGTTTACCTGTGCCTGGTCATTTACCTGCTGTGATTATTGGTACACTGATGGCGTTAGCCTTAGGACAATTTGGCTTCTCGGTTGAAACTATTGGTACGGCGTTCCACTACACCTTAGCGGATGGCACAACGGGAAATGGCATTCCTAATGTCTTGCCTGAGTTTGCCTTACCTTGGAACATTCCAAACGCGCAGGGTGAAATCATTAATTGGAATTTTGATAAAATACAAGATCTCTTACCTGCTGCCTTTTCAATGGCAGTATTAGGTGCGATTGAGTCACTACTTTGTGCGGTCATTTTAGATAACATGACTGACACTAAACACCACTCCAATAATGAATTACTCGCGCAAGGCTTAGGGAATATTGTGTCGCCATTCTTAGGCGGGATTACTGCAACCGCAGCCATTGCGCGTTCAGCCGCTAATGTGAAATCAGGAGCGGTATCACCAATATCTAGCGTTGTTCATGCATTCTTAGTCTTATTCTCACTGTTATTCTTTGCGAATGCCCTGTCTTACCTGCCACTTTCTTCCATGGCCGCATTGTTGTTAATGGTAGCTTGGCATATGACAAACGTGCCTGAAATTATTCGTTTGGCGCGTCGCTCTACACAAAATGAAATTGCGCTGTTGTTCACTTGCCTAATTCTCACGGTGTTATTCGATATGGTGATTGCCATCTCAGTTGGCGTATTATTGGCGAGGCTCTTATTTATCCGCACCATTGCAGAAATGACAAAAGCTATTGAACAACCTGCACCAGAAGATCTGAATGATGTGTTAGCTTATCGTATTAGTGGTCCATTGTTCTTTGCGGCTGCAGATAAACTTTTTGCGGATTTACACGATAAAACCGTACATACGGATCACGAGATTAAACATATCGTATTACAATGCGATGCCGTGACCGTGCTCGATACGGGGGGCATTCATGCACTCACTCACTTTGTACAACATATGTTGCCACATCAACAAATCTACTTGTGCAATATGCAATTCCAACCACTGAGAATGTTAGTGAAATCAAACTCTGTGCCTGAATTGCAAAAAATCAACTACGGCTCAGATTTACAAGATGTCTTTAATAAAATTCGTGAGTTTGAACAAGCAAATCCATAAAACATTAAAAAGCGTGCTAAAATAGGCACGCTTTTTTATCAATAAAAATAAAGGAATTCAGAATGCGTCCAAATAATCGTGAAAATCATCAATCTCGTCCAATTAAAATCACCCGTAATTATACTAAACATGCTGAAGGCTCAGTATTAGTGGAATTTGGTGATACCAAAGTATTATGTACGGCAAGTGTTGATGAAAGTGTACCGCGTTTTTTAAAAGGACAAAATCAAGGTTGGGTTACGGCAGAATATGGCATGTTGCCACGCTCTACACACAGCCGTATGCAACGTGAAGCAGCAAAAGGCAAACAAGGTGGGCGCACCATGGAAATTCAACGCTTAATCGCACGTTCATTACGTGCAATGGTTGACTTAGAAGCCCTTGGCGAACGTTCTATTACCTTAGACTGCGATGTGATTCAAGCGGATGGCGGTACAAGAACAGCTTCTATCACGGGTGCAGCAGTGGCTTTATGTGATGCTATCAACGGTTTAATCGCTAACGGCACATTAAAAATCAATCCAATCAAAGGTCTGGTTGCTGCAATTTCGGTTGGAATTGTTGAAGGTGAAGCCGTGTGTGATTTGGAATATGTGGAAGATTCAGCCGCTGAAACAGACATGAACGTTGTGATGATGGAAGATGGCCGCATGATCGAAGTGCAAGGTACTGCAGAAGGTGAACCATTCAGCCACGAAGAATTACTCACCTTATTAGGCTTAGCAAAACAAGGCTGCGAACAAATCTTCGCTGCACAACGTGAAGCATTAGGTTTATAGGAACAAAAAATGGAAAGCTACAAAATCGAATTTATTAAATTCGCGTTGAGTCGCCAAGTGCTCAAATTTGGTGAATTTACCCTAAAATCAGGTCGAAAAAGCCCTTATTTTTTCAATGCTGGATTGTTTAGTACTGGCGCAGATCTTGCTCGCTTAGGTGAATACTATGCGAAGGCTATTCAATCAAGTGCGGTCGATTTTGATGTCATTTTTGGACCTGCCTATAAAGGCATTCCGATTGCGACGAGCGTTTCCATTGCACTATTCAATCAATTTAACCGTGATACACCTGTTTGCTTTAATCGCAAAGAAGTGAAAGATCACGGTGAAGGTGGTAATTTGATCGGTAACCCATTAACCGGCAATGTGTTGTTAGTCGATGATGTCATCACTGCCGGCACCGCTATTCGTGAATCCATGGCGCTTCTTGAGGCCAATAACACCAAATTAGCCGCTGTATTTATTGCATTAAATCGCAAAGAAAAAGGCAAAGGGGAACTTTCTGCTATTCAAGAAGTGGAACGCGACTATCAGTGCAAAGTGCTTTCCATTATTGATTTTAATGATTTAATGCAATTCATTGAAAACGAAGCCGATTATCAGCAATATTTGCCAGCAATGCGTGCTTATCGTGAAAGTTATGGTGTGTAATTCATCACTTGAAAAATAAGAATAAAGCCATATTAATGTAAGGGCAGATATTTGCGTCTGCCCATTATTGTCAAAAGACCTTTTTGACCGCACTTTAGGGGAAGAGAATGTATTTTATTGGAAAGATTATCGGCGTTTTTCTCGGTTTTAAATGGGGTGGTTTTTTCGGTGCCATCGCAGGACTCATTTTAGGCTCAATCGCAGATAAAAAACTCTATGAGCTTGGTTCGGTTAACTCTAGCTTTTTTAAGAAAAAAACGACCCGACAAGCACTCTTTATGCAAACCACTTTTGCGGTACTTGGACATTTAAGTAAATCCAAAGGTCGAGTGACGGAAGAAGATATTCAACTGGCAAATCAATTGATGAACCAGATGCAATTAGATGAGAGTCATCGAAAACTTGCTCAAGAGGCATTTAGTCGAGGTAAAGCAACAGATTTTCCACTACGTCAGGTGATTCGTGAATTTCGCATTGGATGTGGGCAACGGGCTGATTTACTGAGAATGTTCTTGCACGTACAAGTGCAAGCCGCATTTGCTGATTCTCAATTACATGAGTCGGAAAAAGAAGTCCTTTATGTGGTGGCTGAAGAGCTTGGTCTTTCCCGTATGCAGTTTGAGCAAATGCTGGCAATGGAAATTGCAGCTCGTCAATTTACTCAAGGTGGATTCTATCGCCAATACCAACAGGGCGGTTATCAACAGCAAGGTGGCTATCAATACCAACAACAAGGTAATTACCAACAATCTTCTGGCCCAACATTAAGTGATGCTTATAAAGTATTGGGCGTGAGTGAAAGTGATGACCGTAATGCTGTAAAACGTGCATATCGTCGTTTAATGAATGAACATCATCCGGATAAATTAGTTGCTAAAGGCTTACCGCCGGAAATGATGGATATGGCCAAAGAAAAAGCGCAACAAATCCAAGCCGCTTACGATTTAATTTGTAAAGTGAAAGGCTGGAAATAGTGCGTGTTATCCTCGCCCCTATGCAAGGGGTGCTCGATCCTTTCGTTCGCCAGCTTTTAACCGAAGTGAATGAATACGATCTCTGCATCACCGAATTTGTCCGCGTGGTGGATCAACTCCTACCCGAAAAAGTCTTTTATCGTCTTTGCCCTGAACTCAAAAATCAGGGCTTTACACCTTCTAAAACACCCGTTCGTGTCCAACTTTTAGGACAACATCCGAACTGTCTTGCTGAAAATACCAATCGCGCCATTGAGCTTGGGTCACATGGTATTGATTTAAATTGTGGCTGCCCATCCAAAACTGTTAACGGGAGTAACGGAGGTGCAGCTCTACTCAAACAACCTGAATTAATTTATCAAGCGACTCTAGCCTTACGAAAAACTGTACCTTACCATTTACCTGTCAGTGTGAAAGTGCGATTAGGTTGGGATTGTACTTCACAAGCTTTTGAAATTGCCGACGCCGTACAACAAGGTGGCGCGACTGAAATCACCATTCACGGCAGAACCAAAGCCGATGGCTATCGTGCCGACCGTATTAACTGGGAAAAAATCGGTGAAGTGAGATCTCGCTTAACAATCCCGGTGATTGCTAATGGTGAAATTTGGCGTTGGGAAGATGGTCAAGCATGTTTAAAAGCGACAGGTTGCGAAGATCTAATGGTCGGGCGTGGTGCATTAAATATCCCAAACCTAAGTCTTGTACTCAAACAAAATTGTGAAAAAATGCCTTGGGCGGATATTCAAAAGATCTTGCAAAAATATGCGAAAATGGAAAACTTCCATGATTCAGGTTTTTATCATGTTGCCCGCATCAAACAATGGCTACGATATCTTAATAAAGAATATCCTGAAGCAGACATCGTTTTTGAGCGAATTAAAACCAGCAAAACAGCAGAAGATCTGAGAGAACGACTCTATCAGGGCTAAAAAAGTGCGGTCAGAATAGACGGTTTTTTAGCATTATCCCCACTTGTACGATGAGTTAAACACTCAAACAGAACTTAACCAAAATCAAAAAGTTATCATACAGAACCAGTATAATCGATGAGGCATATACCACAGAAAAGGATAAGTGCCTTATGAAGACTTGTCTAGAGATTCATTTTGTGCATCAAAGTGAAGATAAATCGTTAGCCGTAATCGCAGTAATGGTGAATGAAGGTGAAGCTAATCCAGCATTAGCACCAGTCGTTGAGAAAAAACTCACCATTTGACAAAAAGAAAAATCGGCTCAACCGATTGATATTCAAGCGCGAATGCCAAAAGAGATGGCACGCTTCCGCTTAAATGGTTCGCTCACTACGCCACCTTGTAGTGAAAACGTGGCTTGGGCCATTTTTAAATCACCAATTCAAGCAAGTAAAGCACAAATTGCCGCAATAGAAGAAATGGAAGGGAAAAACAACCGCCCAACGCAACCATTAAATCACCGTGATGTGGAAGTTGAACAATAAATAAAAAATTAAAGGTGAATGTTGCCATCATAGATATGAGTGGCATCGCCTGTCATATAAAGCGGTGAGCCTACGCCTTCCCACTCAATAAGCAAGCTACCACCAGGTAGATCAACCTTCACTTTGTTATCAAGTAGACCTTGCATAATTCCTACCGCCGCTGCAGCACAAGCGCCACTGCCACAAGCTTGCGTTTCACCTGCACCACGTTCATATACACGTAATTTAATGTGGTTACGATTGACGACTTGCATAAATCCAGCATTTACCCTTTCCGGAAAACGTTCGTGATTCTCTAATAATGGACCTAATTCTGCTACATTAGCCGCTTCAATATTCTCCACTTGAACAACGCAATGTGGATTACCCATTGATACCGCACCACAAAGCACCGTTTGAACATCGGTACGTAGAATATAATTTTTTTCAAATTTGTTGGCAGTAAAAGGAATTTTATTCGGTTCCCAAATCGGCTCACCCATATTGACGCGAATTTGCCCATCTTCTTTTACTGTTAAAACCATTTTTCCTTTTTGCGTGCTTACTGCAATATCCTTTTTATTAGTCAGCCCTTTTAAGGTGACAAAACGCGCAAAACATCTTGCCCCGTTTCCACATTGCGATACTTCACTGCCATCTGCATTGAAAATACGATAATGGAAATCTAAGTCTGGATCATAAGGTGGCTCAACAATTAAAAGCTGATCAAAACCAATTCCACGATGACGATCGGCTAAGCGTTTAATGGTTTCAGGGGTAAAATAGGCATTTTGCGTCACAGCATCAACAACGACAAAGTCATTGCCAAGGCCATGCATTTTGGAAAACTGCATGTTTCCTTCCTTGATTTGAAAATTTTTTGGCATTATAGAGAGCAATAAGCCGAATGGCAAATAGCCAGAATAGACAAAGTGCGGTCAAAAAACACTTTATTTTCTCACCGCACTTTCATCATTACATCCAAGCGTTATTACGAATAATCCCTACTGCAATCCCTTCAATTTCAAAATGAGGTTGTTCTTCAAGATTAACGACTATCGGCTGAAACTCTTCATTTTCTGCATGCAGATAAATAACTGAACCTTTGCGTTCTAAGCGTTTTACTGTCACTTCATCTTCAATTCGGGCAACAACAATTTGTCCATTTCGCACATCTTTTGTGCTATGTACGGCAAGAAGATCGCCGTCTAAAATACCGATATCTTTCATGGATTGACCATATACTTTTAATAAAAAGTCAGCTTGTGGCTTAAACATATTCGCATCAACACGATAAGTGCCTTCAATATGTTGCTCAGCCAGAATCGGCTCCCCTGCTGCTACGCGGCCAATGAGCGGTAAGCCTTCTTCTTCCTCATCATTTGCACTGTCATCAATAATGCGAATACCGCGAGAAGCCCCTGCAACAATTTCAATTGCACCTTTACGAGCAAGTGCTTTTAAATGTTCTTCCGCCGCATTAGGGGATTTAAAGCCTAATTCACGAGAAATTTCTGCACGAGTTGGCGGCATACCCGTAGTTTCTAAATGGCGCTTTAAGAGTTCCAGCACTTCTTGTTGTCTGGCAGTTAATGGTCTCATACACACTCCTGTTACTTTATACAGAATAACTGTTAGTATATACAGAAAGATGGCGATTGCAACAACTATTTTCTAGCGATAAAAGTGATCTCCCCCCAAAAAGTTGGACAGGTTAGTTAACTTAAATATTGAGCTCGGTATTGCACTGGGCTCAATCCTTTGAAAGCAAGTTT
>OBXY01000025.1_pt1 | contig 66467 bp, 65 predicted proteins | sample 1476701 | NCBI WGS metagenome assembly OBXY01 (sample SAMEA2580187, study PRJEB22360) | human gut metagenome | biome: human gut; feature: human-associated habitat; material: faeces | place: Denmark | collected 2008/2010 | reverse complement strand
CCTCCAATCGGCTGGATGAACGATCCAAATGGCTTTGTTTATTTCCGTGGGGAATACCATTTGTTTTACCAATTCTATCCCTATGATAGTGTTTGGGGACCCATGCATTGGGGGCATGCCAAATCAAAAGATCTCCTCCATTGGGAAGAATTGCCAGTAGCTTTAGCACCAAGTGAAAGCTATGACAAGGATGGTTGTTTCTCGGGTAGTGCTATTGTGAAAGATGACAAGCTTTATTTGCTGTATACGGGTCATGTAGACGATGAGGAAAAGCGAGAAGAGACGCAGTGTCTTGCGGTTTCGACAGATGGCATTACCTTTGAAAAGTTGCCTACTAATCCAGTGATCCATGCTCAACATATTGAGGGGATCGCAGATATTGCAGATTTTCGTGATCCTAAAGTATTTGAATACCAAGGAAGCTATTACGCTGTCGTTGCTTCTAAGACGCCAGATGATAGAGGTCAAATTCTCCTATTTGCATCAAGTAATCTAGTAGATTGGGCCTTTACATCAGTTCTTTTAGAAGGTGAAAAAGGGCAAGGGATTATGTGGGAGTGTCCCGATTTCTTCCCTTTAGATGGCAAATGGGTCTTGATCCTGTCACCCATTGAAATGGAAAGACAGCAAGAAAAATACTGGAACTTAAATTCGACGGTTGCCTTTATCGGTGACATGAATTGGGAAACAGGGCGCTTTCATGTCGATTCCTATGATGAAATGGATGGTGGTTTGGATTTCTATGCCCCTCAAACTTGTCAAGGACCAAATGGCGAACGATACATGGTTGCCTGGATGCAAATGTGGCACCGGTCTATCCCCAGTCATGATTTAGCTCATGGGTGGGCAGGTAGTATGACTCTTCCAAGAAAATTGTCTCTGAAAGACGGACGATTGGTTCAGGAGTTACCTGAGTCAGTGAACGAACACTTTCTTGTAGAGCATGCGTCAGAAACCATTGTTAAGGGCAATCAGATCACGATCCCAGCGAAAGGGAAACAAACCTTGTTTGAGCTAGATACCAAACCGGGTCGCTCCTTTATCCTTGGATATGGTGATGAAACTGATCCTGATAGTGTCTTGCAATTGGTTTATGATGCCTCTCAAAAACGCTTTAGCTTAAGTCGAGACCAATTTGGGCACCCCATTTCTGGAAAAGAAAATCCAGCATTTCAATCGAGATGGATTCAGTTGGATGCTGAAAAAGATCATCATTTTTCGATCATTCGCGATACCAACTCAATTGAAGTATTCGTGGATGGTAAAACTCTCTCCATGACCTTTTATGAAACGAGTCAGAATCCCGTCTATACCCTCACGGCAGATGAAGGGGTCGATTGGGTCTTGAAAACCTATCAAGAATAGGAAAGCAATAGCCTCCTAAAGAATAAAAGACAAGTTCTATGACTTGTCTTTTTGTTGTATCCTAAATAGGATTTGTGTTCATCGAAGAAAATTTGGGAATTGGTCTCATGACGGATCTGACTCTCTTTCCAGAATATCCAAATCTTGTCAAAATTCCGCTGGTTGAAGAGGAAAAAACAGTCTTCTATATTAGTTATGCCTATCCAAATGAAGGGGAACCCCAAGCACGTCTTAGCTCCTTTATTGAACGGTTAGAGAAGTGTGAAAAATAAGGAAGCTGGTTTAAAATAGACCAGTAGAAAGTGTCTTGAATAAAATGAGGCTTGTAGAGAAAGGAAATTCATGATTTCGCTTTGTCTGCCAGCCTTTTTTGGTGTTTTTTGGTATAATTAAACTTGATCATATTCTGCAGAAAGGAGTTCCTATGTCCAACTATTTATCCGTATCAAGTTTGACCAAATATTTGAAATTAAAATTTGATAAGGATCCCTATTTGGAAAGGGTTTATCTGACAGGGCAGGTCTCCAATTTCCGAAAACGCCCCAACCACCAGTATTTTTCATTAAAAGATGAAAAAGCAGTTATTCAGGCGACGGTCTGGGCTGGGGTTTATCGAAGCTTTGGTTTTGAGCTAGAAGAAGGCATGAAGATCAATGTCATCGGTCGCATTCAGCTCTATGAGCCAAGTGGGAGTTATTCCATTGTCATTGAAAAGGCTGAACCAGATGGGGTAGGGGCCTTGGCCATCCAATTTGAGCAACTCAAGAAAAAGTTGACCGAAGAAGGGCTTTTTCAGGATCGGTGGAAGCAAGCTCTGCCACAATTTCCAAGAAAGATCGGGGTCATCACCAGTCAAAGCGGGGCCGTGATTCGCGATATTATCACAACGGTGAGCCGACGCTTCCCTGGTGTTGAGATTGTGCTCTACCCGACCAAGGTTCAGGGTGAAGGTGCATCTAGTGAGGTGGTTGCTAATATTCAAAGGGCTAACCAACGGGATGATTTGGATGTCTTGATTATCGGTCGTGGGGGTGGTTCAATTGAAGATCTCTGGGCCTTTAATGAAGAAGCAGTGGTGCGAGCCATTTTTGAATCGCGGATTTCGATTATCTCCAGTGTTGGACATGAGACAGATACGACTCTAGCCGATTTTGTAGCAGACCGACGAGCCGCTACTCCGACAGCCGCTGCTGAATTGGCCACTCCAGTAACGAAGTTGGATCTCTTGTCCCATTTACAAAAGCAGGAAAATCGCATGGCAACAGCGATGTCCAATCGCTTGGCCTATAATCGTGAACGCTTGGCAAAATTAAGTCAATCGGTTATTTTTAGACAGCCTGAAAGACTCTATGATGGCTACCTGCAAAAGATTGACCAGTTGCAATTGCGATTGAAACAAGGGATGCGCGATGCTTATGGACAAGGGGCCAATCAGCTGCAAGGTCTGCGTCATCGCTTAGAAGCTACGTCTCCTTTGCATCGCATCGAGCGCTACCAAGACCGCCTGCTCCAAGATAAGAGAATCTTAACCAACCGAATGGAACAAGTCCTAAAAGAGCAAAAGATCAAGGTACAAGGCTTATCAGAAGCCCTCTTGATGCTTGATACCAGTCGGATTATTGCGCGTGGCTATGCCATGGTTAAGGAAGGGGATCAGGTACTAGATTCGGTTGCAAAAGTAACAGAAGGGGACCCGCTGTCACTCATCATGAGAGATGGCCAGTTAGAAGTAGAGGTAAAACATGTCGAAAGAAAAGAAATTTGAAGAAAATTTAGCAGATTTGGAAGCCATCGTCCAAAAATTGGAAAGTGGGGATGTGGCTCTTGAAGAAGCTATTACAGAATTCCAAAAAGGAATGAAGTTGTCAAAAGAATTGCAAGATACCTTGGATCAAGCAGAGAAAACCTTGGTCAAGGTCATGCAGGCAGATGGTACTGAAGCGGATCTAGCATGAGACAAGAAGAAAAACGAAATAGAGTAGAGCAAGCAGTTCGCTCTTTTTATGAGGAGAAAGCCGTCGCCCCCCATTTAGTGGAGTCGGTCCTGTATTCGATCCAGGCAGGCGGAAAACGCCTGCGCCCCATGCTCCTTCTAGAATTGTTAGAGGCCTTTGGACTGGAATTGACGGAGGCTCACTTTCAAGTGGCAGGAGCTTTGGAGATGATCCATACAGGAAGCCTTATTCACGATGATCTGCCTGCCATGGACAATGACGATTACCGTCGGGGACAATTGACCAACCACAAGAAATTCGGAGAAGACCTGGCGATTTTAGCAGGGGATGCGCTTTTTCTCGATCCCTTTGGGATGATAGCTGCGAGTGCCCTTCCTGATGCGGTCAAGGTCTCTTTGATCCTTGAATTGTCGGATGCATCCGGAAGTCGTGGAATGGTAGCTGGCCAAGTCCTTGATATGGAAGGGGAGCACAAACAGCTAACTCTAGCAGAGTTGCAGACTATCCATGCCAATAAGACAGGACGCCTCCTTGCCTATCCTTTCATCGCAGCCGGTTTGATTTTAGAGTTGCAAGCAGACATTGGTCGGCTCTTAGAAAAAATCGGGAAAAAATTAGGCCTGGCTTTTCAAGTGCGGGATGATATTTTGGATTTGGTCGCTGATTTTGAAGCTTTGGGGAAGACCCCTCAAAAGGACTTGGTAGCTGAAAAATCGACCTATCCAGCCCTGTTGGGATTGGAAGAATCAAAAGCTTTGCTGACAAGTGAATTAGACGCTTGCGAGGACTTGTTGGATCAGATTACAGCTGCTTGCGACTTTGATCCGCGAGCGATCAAGAAATTAATAGAAGGATTACGAATAGATGGCTAAGGAAAGAGTGGATGTATTAGCCTATAAACAAGGCCTATTTGATACCCGCGAACAAGCCAAAAGAGGGGTGATGGCAGGCCTTGTCGTTGCCGTTATCAATGGTGAGCGCTTTGATAAACCGGGTGAAAAAATTGATGAAGCAACCGAGTTGAAATTAAAAGGTGAAAAGCTCAAATATGTCAGCCGGGGCGGTCTTAAATTAGAAAAAGCCTTGAACCACTTCGGTTTATCTGTAGAGGGTAAAATTGCGATTGATATCGGGGCTTCTACAGGTGGCTTTACAGATGTCATGCTGCAAAATGGAGCCAGCCAGGTCTTTTCGGTGGATGTCGGGACCAATCAGTTGGCCTGGAAATTGCGCAATGATCCTCGGGTGGTCTCGATGGAGCAGTTCAATTTCCGCTATGCCGAGCCAGATGATTTTGAAGCGACACCGAGCTTTGCGAGTATCGATGTCAGCTTTATTTCCTTGGACTTAATTCTGCCAGCCCTTCACCGGATTTTGGCAGATAATGGACAAGTCGTGGCCTTGGTGAAACCTCAGTTTGAAGCAGGGCGCGAGCAGATCGGAAAAAATGGGATCATTAAGGATCCTAAGATTCATTTAGCGGTCCTTAAAAAGGTCGCTACATTTGCAGGAACGCATGGCTTTGCGGTAAAGGGAGTGGATTATTCCCCTATCCAAGGAGGTCATGGCAACATCGAATTTTTGATGTATCTAGAAAAAAAAGAAGAGAAAACAAAGCCAACTACAGAGCAGCTGGAGGCTGTTGTGGAGCTGGCACACAAGGAATTTAAACATGAAGAGTAAGAATATCAGATTAGAAAAAATTCGTCGCTTCATTCGCGATCATGAAGTGGGGACGCAAGAAGAGATCGTCGAACATTTGAAAGAAGAAGGCATCTCAGCAACCCAAGCGACGGTATCACGGGATATCAAAGAATTGGGCATCGTAAAACGTCCTCTCAAAGATATGACCTATGTCTATGAATTGCCACGTAAGCACCACCAAGGGATTGGGATGATTGAAAGCAATATCTTGTCTCATCGTCGCATGGGAGAATATGTCAATTTCACCATGGTTCCAGGGACGGCTCCTCTAGTCAAACGTCGCTTGCGGGAGATTTATAAGGAGCATATCTTTAGTATTGTTGCAGATGATGATACGATCTTGTTGATTGCTTATTCCGCACCAGAAGCAGAGAATATCCTCAAATCAATCTTTGGGTGGTAAGAGCCTATGCTATTAGAAATTTCGATTAAGAACTTTGCCATTATCGAAGAGATTTCCTTAAATTTTGAAAAGGGAATGACGGTACTGACAGGGGAAACAGGTGCAGGGAAATCCATCATTATCGATGCCATGAACATGATGCTGGGAAGCCGCGCAACGACGGATGTCATCCGACACGGAGCCCCAAAAGCGGAAATCGAAGGGCTCTTTACCGTTGAGAGCAATCGACACCTGACAGCTCTCTTTGAAGAGCAAGGACTAGAGTGGACCGATGAATTGATCATTCGCCGAGAGATCCTGCAAAATGGACGAAGTGTCAGCCGGATCAATGGACAAATGGTGAATTTGTCTGTCTTAAAGGCAGTCGGTCAACATTTGGTGGATATCCATGGCCAGCATGATCAGGAAGAACTCATGCGGCCCCAATTGCATATCGCCATGCTGGATGAATTTGGGGATGCAGCCTTTTTCCAAACCAAAGACGCTTATCGTCAGACTTTTGAAGACTACAAACGCCTGCGCAAACAAGTGGTGGAACTCCAGCGCAACCAGCAGGAAAACAAGGCTCGTATCGAGATGTTGGAGTTTCAAATTGCAGAGATTGAGGCAGCTGCCTTGGAAGTGGATGAGGACCTGCGTCTGGAGCAAGAACGCCAACGCCTGCTCAATCACAAGATGATTGCTGATACCCTAACCAATGCCTATACCATGCTGGATGCAGAAGAGTTTTCGAGCCTCTCCAATGTTCGCTCAGCCATGAATGATCTGGAAAGCATTGAAGAATATGATCCCAGCTACAAAGAGCTCTCAAGCCAGTTATCGGAAACCTTCTATGCCCTTGAGGATATTACCAAGCGCTTAGAAGATGTGGTCGATGGTCTGGAGTTTGATGGCAATCGCCTCATGCAGGTGGAATCTCGTTTGGATTTGATCCACTCCATCACGCGCAAGTATGGTGGCCAAGTCAAGGACGTATTGGAATACCTGGCGCAAATCACCAAAGAATATAGCCTTCTCACCGGAAGTGATCTCTCGTCTGAGGACTTGGAAAAAGAACTCAAACGTCTAGAAAAGAGTTTGGTCACCTTGGCTCAAGATTTGAGTGATCAACGGCATGACCTAGCTCAAGATTTGGAAAATGAAATCCAGCAAGAATTGGCAGATCTCTACATGGACAAGGCGCGTTTTCAAGTGCGTTTTAGCAAGGCTAAGTTTAATCGTGAGGGAAATGAAGCTGTCGAATTTTACATTTCGACCAACCCAGGTGAGGATTTTAAACCCCTTGTCAAGGTAGCATCCGGCGGAGAATTGTCACGCTTGATGTTGGCCATTAAGTCGGCTTTTTCTCGAAAAGAAGGAAAAACCAGTATTGTCTTTGACGAGGTGGATACAGGAGTCTCTGGGCGCGTGGCTCAAGCCATCGCAGCGAAAATTCACAAGATTGGTCAAAATGGCCAAGTGCTTGCCATTTCTCACCTGCCTCAAGTCATTGCTGCAGCAGATTATCAATTCTATATTGAGAAAATCAGCGATGAACACTCAACTGTATCTACTGTTCGTTTGCTCAATAGAGAAGAACGAATCGAAGAAATTGCCAAGATGCTGGCAGGAGAGGATCTAACGGAAGCTGCCCGTCAACAAGCAGAGCAACTTCTCAAGCGATAAGAGAAAGAAGGTTTGAAACAATGTCAACATACTTTGTAGTCGGAGATATTCACGGAAAAGCACAAATGCTAGAAGAGCTCATGACAGAGTGGGATGGAAAAGCTCAATTGGTCTTTTTAGGGGATTTGATAGATCGAGGCGAAAATGGCAAACGATCAATTGAAATCGTAAAGGACTACGTAGACCATCACGGAGCGGTTTGCCTTTCCGGGAATCACGAGTACATGTTTTTAGCCTGGTTGGACAATCCAGAAGAGCGTTATGACCACTACCGAAGAAATGGTGGCGATACGACCATCAACTCTCTGTTAGGCCGGCCGCTCGATGCTCCTGTAGATGGCATTGCGGATGCGCAAGCAGTAGAGAGCACTGTTCCTGACTTGGTGGCCTTCATCCGTAGTTTGCCTTTTGACTACGAGACAGAAACCTATTACTTTGTCCATGCTGGTGTGGATCTAACCCTTGAAAATTGGCGGGAAACCAGTGATTACCAAAAGGTCTGGATCCGAAAACCATTCCATGAAACGGAGAATCATACAGGCAAATGGATCGTCTTTGGCCATACGCCGGTTTATGGACTGCTCAATGAGCCAGTCGGCACCGAAAATCTTTGGATTTCAGATCAGAAGATGGGTGTCGATGGGGGCGCTGTCTTTGGTGGAGTCCTCCATGGATTGCTCTTGGATGATCAAGGCATTGTCCATGACCATGTCCTTCATAATACAGGTTTTTCTGCCGCAGACGACTGAGGAAGCAGGAATGGATATCTTTCACTGCAAAACCCCGTGTTTTTTGATATAATGAAAGCAGAACATTCTTAGGAAGAGTATAGAAATATATGGCAAATATTAAAATAGTTACAGACTCATCTATTACAATTGAGCCTGAAGTGGTTGAAGAATATGGCATCACCATTGTGCCACTTTCTGTTATGGTGGATGGAGTCCTTTATTCCGACAGTGAGTTGGGTGAGGGTGACTTCTTGCGCTTAATGCAGTCTAGCAAAAATCTTCCAAAGACCAGCCAACCACCCGTTGGAGTCTTTGCGGAAATTTATGAAAAACTAGCAGCAGACGGAGCTCATATCGTTTCAATTCATATGTCTCATGCCTTGTCAGGAACCGTAGAGGCGGCTCGCCAAGGGGCAACCTTGTCAGGGGCAGATGTGACCGTGATTGATAGTGGCTTTACAGACCAAGCTATGAAGTTCCAAGTGGTTGAGGCAGCTAAGTTGGCTAAAGAAGGAGCAGATCTAGACACCGTTTTAGCTCGTATTGAAGAAGTCAAAGAAAAGACAGAGTTGTATATCGGCGTATCTACCTTGGAAAATCTAGTTAAAGGTGGTCGGATTGGCCGTGTTACCGGACTTTTGAGCTCGCTTCTTAACATCCGTGTGGTGATGGAAATGAAGGACCATCAGTTGGAACCAATCGTCAAGGGCCGTGGAAACAAGACCTTTAAGAAATGGTTGGATGAATTGGTAGAGAAACTTTCCCATAGTAAGGTGGCTGAGATCGGGATTTCTTACGCAGGGACACCAGAATGGGCCAATGAAATGAAGGCTCAGTTGCAATCTCTCGTTGAAAAAGCAATCCCTGTTCTCGAAACTGGATCGATTATTCAAACTCATACAGGTGAGAATGCATTTGCAGTTTTGGTGCGCTACGAATAAGCTGAATAAATGTTTGAAAAAACAGGTTTAGTACTTGACCTAAAGGCTTTTTTTAGATATTATAGTACTGTTAAGGCGTAAAGCCTAAAAAAATTTGGAGGATTTGTTAAATGGCTAACAAACAAGATTTGATCGCAAAAGTGGCAGAAGCTACAGAATTGACTAAAAAAGATTCAGCAGCAGCTGTTGACGCTGTATTCGCAGCAGTTTCAGAATACCTTTCAAAAGGTGAAAAAGTTCAATTGATCGGTTTCGGTAACTTCGAAGTTCGTGAACGTGCAGCTCGTAAAGGTCGCAACCCACAAACTGGTAAAGAAATCAAAATCGCAGCTTCTAAAGTTCCAGCATTCAAAGCTGGTAAAGCTCTTAAAGAAGCAGTTAAATAATTGCATTTTGAAAAGCCATCCTAGATTTCTAGGATGGTTTTTTTGTTGGACAGCTCTATAGGATAAGGGTATAATAGGAAAAAAGAAAGAGAGAAAAGACCATGCGATTCATTTTAGGCCTCTTTGCCTTGTTGTTTATCCGACCTATTTTGTATCTATTGAAAGGGCTGTGGTTCGTACTGGAATTTTGCTTTATGATCCTCGTGGTAAAAATGATCCTAGGAACCGTGCGCTGGATGACCAGTTGGATCGGTTGAGAGTAGATGAATCTATTTCAGGCTCGTGAATCAATGTCCCCTGGACATAAACTCGCTTTTCGGTTTTCAGGCTCATGAAAAAAATGTCCCCCGGACAAAAACTCGCTTTTCGGTTTTCAGGCTCATGAATCAATGTCCCCCGGACAAAAACTCGCTTTTCGGTTTTCAGGCTCATGAAAAAAATGTCCACCGGACATAAACTCGCTTTTCCATTTTCAGGCTCATGAAAAAAATGTCCCCCGGACATTTTTTTTAATTAAAAGCATTCTAAATAGTGATTTGTTTTGAAACATGATATAATAAGGGTAACGAATCGATTAAATCATATTGGAAAGGGGGGATCATAGTGAACGCATTGCATCGTCATGAAGAAGAGCGTGTGGAAGAAGTCTTGCAAAATTTGCGTGCTAAGGGCATTCGGATTACCGATACCCGCAGAGCAGTTCTTTCCTATTTAGTGGCGAGTCATGAACATCCAAGCGCTGAGAAGATCTATCGTGATTTATTGCCTCAGTTTCCAAGCATGAGTCTAGCAACTGTCTACAACAATATCAAGGTTTTAATTGATGAGGGTGTTGTTTCTGAGATCAAGGTTCGCAATGATACCACGACCTATTTTGATTTCATGGGGCATGACCATTTGAATGTGGTGTGTGAAAAATGTGGCCGTATCGCAGATGTGGACATTGAAGTCCCAGATCTGCGCGAAGAAGCAGCCAGTCAAAGTGGCTACCAGATCACCAAGACCCAGATGACCGTCTATGGCATTTGCCCTGACTGTCAGAAAAATTAATGTGAGAGAAATCAGAGCTGTCAGGCTCTTTTTTGTGAGAAATTGCACTTTTCTATGGTCGCCACTAGATTTTTTACTGAAAATCTAGTAGAATAAAATAGATAAACGGGGGAAACCTCGGAGAATAAAAAGGAGATCCATCTAATGGTAAAATTGGTTTTTGCTCGCCACGGTGAGTCTGAATGGAACAAAGCTAACCTTTTCACTGGTTGGGCTGATGTTGATTTGTCTGAAAAAGGTACACAACAAGCGATCGACGCTGGTAAATTGATCAAAGAAGCTGGTATCGAATTTGACCAAGCATACACTTCAGTATTGAAACGTGCGATCAAAACAACAAACCTTGCGCTTGAAGCTTCTGACCAATTGTGGGTCCCAGTTGAAAAATCATGGCGCTTGAACGAACGTCACTACGGTGGTTTGACTGGTAAAAACAAAGCAGAAGCTGCTGAACAATTTGGTGATGAACAAGTTCACATCTGGCGTCGTTCATACGATGTATTGCCTCCTGCAATGGACCGTGATGATGAACACTCAGCACACACTGACCGTCGTTATGCTTCACTTGACGATTCAGTGATTCCAGATGCTGAAAACTTGAAAGTGACTTTGGAACGCGCCCTTCCATTCTGGGAAGATAAAATCGCTCCAGCTCTTAAAGACGGTAAAAACGTATTCGTAGGAGCACACGGTAACTCAATCCGTGCTCTTGTAAAACATATCAAACAATTGTCAGACGACGAAATCATGGATGTGGAAATCCCTAACTTCCCACCATTGGTATTCGAATTTGACGAAAAATTGAACGTTGTAAAAGAATACTATCTTGGAAAATAAAAATATCCAGTGGATATTTTTATCCCGAGCCTGAAAACGCAAAAGCGAGGCAATTATAACGTGATTCGTTATCAATCATAGAAAGCTGACTTCGGTCAGCTTTTTTGCTTGTCTTTCCAAGCTCCTAGCTGGTTTTGGGTTTTCAGGGTCTCCTAAAAATGTTATAATAGAGTGTTACTAAATTGGGTTCCATTAGCCCTGAAAGGAAAAGAAACATGACAAAATCATTCTACATCACAACCCCTATCTATTACCCATCTGGTAAATTGCATATTGGTTCAGCATACACAACGATCGCCTGTGACGTCTTGGCGCGTTACAAACGTATGATGAACTACGATGTGTTCTACCTGACTGGTCTTGATGAGCACGGTCAAAAGATCCAGCAGAAAGCAGAAGAAGCTGGGATCACGCCGCAAGCTTATGTAGATGGGATGGCCGTTGGAGTGAAAGAACTCTGGCAATTACTCGATATCTCATATGATAAATTCATCCGTACGACAGACGACTACCATGAAAAAGTGGTGGCCCAGGTCTTTGAACGCTTGCTGGCACAAGATGACATCTACTTGGGTGAGTACTCTGGCTGGTATTCAGTCTCTGATGAGGAGTTCTTTACAGAAAGCCAATTGGCTGAGGTTTACCGTGATGAGAATGGCAAGGTCATCGGTGGGGTAGCCCCATCAGGCCACGAAGTAGAATGGGTTTCTGAAGAATCTTATTTCCTTCGTCTCAGCAAATACCAAGACCGCTTGGTTGAATTTTTCAAATCCCAACCAGATTTCATCACGCCAGATGGTCGTCTCAATGAAATGTTGAAAAACTTCATCGAGCCAGGCTTGGAAGATTTGGCAGTATCTCGGACTACCTTTACTTGGGGAGTCCCAGTTCCATCTAATCCAAAACACGTGGTCTATGTATGGATTGATGCCCTTCTCAACTATGTGACGGCTCTTGGTTACGGTCAAGAAGATCATGAAAACTTTGATAAATTCTGGAACGGAACCGTCTTCCACATGGTTGGAAAAGACATCCTTCGTTTCCACTCGATCTACTGGCCAATCCTTCTCATGATGTTGGATATCAAATTGCCAGAACGCTTGATTGCCCATGGTTGGTTTGTCATGAAAGACGGCAAGATGTCGAAGTCTAAAGGGAATGTCATCTATCCAGAAATGTTGGTGGAACGCTTCGGCTTGGATCCACTCCGTTACTACCTCATGCGTAGCCTTCCAGTTGGTTCTGATGGGACCTTCACACCAGAAGACTACGTGGCTCGTATCAACTATGAATTGGCCAATGACCTTGGAAACCTCCTTAACCGGACGGTAGCCATGATTAACAAATACTTTGGTGGTCAAGTTCCAGCTTATGTGGAAAATGTCACTGCATTTGATGCAGATTTGGCTAAGGTAGTTGAAGAAAACATCGCAGAATACCACAAGCAAATGAACGCGGTTGATTACCCACGCGCTTTGGAAGCCGTATGGAACATCATCTCTCGGACCAATAAGTACATCGATGAGACTGCTCCTTGGGTCCTCGCTAAAGAAGATGGGGACAAGGAACAATTGGCAGCGGTCATGGCTCACTTAGCGGCTAGCCTTCGTGTTGTGGCTCACTTGATCCAACCATTCATGATGAACACCTCAAATGCCATCATGGAACAACTTGGCTTGGGCTTGGACTTCGATCTTGAAAACTTGACCCTAGCAGGTTTCCCTGAAAATGTCACAGTGGTTGCCAAAGGAACTCCAATCTTCCCACGTCTCGACATGGAAGAAGAAATTGCCTACATCCAATCTCAAATGACTGCTGGAAAACCAAAAGAAAAAGAATGGATTCCAGAAGAAGTGGAACTCAAGTCTGAAAAAGACGAGATCAAATTTGAAGACTTTGACAAGGTTGAAATCCGTGTAGCAGAAGTCAAAGAAGTGGAACGCGTCGAAGGATCAGACAAATTGCTTCGCTTCCGTCTAGATGCAGGAGATGGCGAAGACCGTCAAATCCTCTCTGGTATCGCGAAATTCTATCCAAATGAACAAGAATTGGTTGGCAAGAAACTCCAAATCGTGGCCAACCTCAAACCACGTAAGATGATGAAGAAATATGTCAGCCAAGGAATGATTCTTTCCGCAGAACACGGAGATCAATTAACAGTCTTAACGGTTGATCCATCTGTTCCAAATGGAAGCATCATTGGTTAAACGATAGACATAGATGAAAAGCACTCCAGCGGGAGTGCTTTTCTTATGACGATACATGTCCTATTCATCTGGCCGGTATTCTAGGATATCTCCTGGCTGGCAGTCGAGTTCTTTGCAGATGGCTTCAAGGGTGGTGAAGCGGATGGCTTTGGCCTTGCCGGTCTTGAGAATGGAGAGGTTGGCTGTCGTGATGCCGATTTTATCGGCTAGCTCATTGGATTTCATTTTCCGCTTGGCCAGCATGACATCTAGATTGACGATAATCATGGCACCCTCCTTAAATGGTTAGCTCATTTTCTTCGGCAATCTCAATCCCTCTCTCTAAAATCTTGCCAGAGACCCAGACGATTGGAACGGCAAGGAGAAGCCCTGTGTTAAAGGTAAATTGGAAAGTGAAGGGAAGGAGATAAGCATTGCCACTGGTCTCAAGTGTGCCAGACATAAAGGACAAGACCAAGAGAATCTTCCAAGCTCGGTTGCAAAGATCAATGTTGGAGTGAGAAAAGATCTTTTCTTGGTAGAGATTTTGGAGGAAGCTGCGAATGGTGATGAGAAGGTAAATATAGATAGCGCTTGAGGCTAGTGGGAAGAGCAACTGCCAGAGAGGTTGCAGATGTTTGGGGAAGAGCTGGATGCCATTCACATCAAAGGACAAGCGTCCAGTTTGAATGAGATCTTTAAACACTCCCATCCGTGAAAGCAGGTGGACGACCAGTGCAGCCACAGTCATAAAGCCACAGAAGTAAATGAAAGCCGTCAAGACTTCAATGACATTTTTTAAGGTTTTTGAGTTTTTCATCGCAAGCCTCCTTGAAGTTTATTTATTTTTCACTTATAGTATACTCCTTATAAAAAATTAGTCAATAAAAAAGTATCGAAAAACGATAAAAAAATAACGATAAACAAAATATTGTTTTTGAAAAACAGGTATTCTCTGCTCAAACTAGTCGGTTTAAGCCGGGGAAACCACTACATAGAGGGGAATTTTACTATACTTTCGATTTAGGGTATACTAGTGTAAAGATCTTATTCCATGGAGGTAGTAAAATGAATCTTAAGTGGAAGAAAAAATACCTGGGGCCGATTTTGGGGCTTGTCGGAGCAGTTGTTCTGATCGGTGGAGTCTATCTCTACTCTAGTTCCAACATCCAACCAGACCATCAAAAGGAATTTAACCAGACCAGCAAGAAGGTCACCAAGCTAAAAGAAAAAGCTATTGACCTGAGTGGTGATTATATCTCCAATGAACGGGATGAAGCCAAAATCGAGAAAAAGGGCAAGGCCTGGAAGATCGATTACCAAACAGCTGACGGCAAGGTATCCGCTGAATTTAGCACGGATTGGAAGGTCGAAGGGTCTAACAAGGTTTCGACAGGCAAGATGAAAAAGTCCGATGGCAATACCGATTTTACAGTCACTGTTCGTGTCTTCAAATACAAGACAGACAAGAAGCCTTTGATCACGGTCACCATGTCTGACAAAAATCCTGACCACGAGATGGTCTTTGCCAATCGAGAGGATTTTTTCAAATCGACAGATCCCAATGATGTCGTCCTTGATGGCAATCTCTCACCGTTTGAAGGTGCTTATTCCAATGATACCTATGAAAAGGAAATCGCAGCTTCAGGTTTTAAACTCTACGGCTATACTCCAGAAGAATATTACCAAAATAAGGCCAGCGCTTTTCCAAGTATTGTAAATGGTGAGACAGGATGGACCTTCTGGAGTGGAGGCACTCGGGCGAGTTACCTGCTCAATAAAGAAAAAGAGCCTAAGAAGCGAAAAGGCTATTATGAAGTTTATTTCACTGGGGCAAATGCGACTGCGATCCAAGGGCAAGAGCAAACCTTGTACTTGATCCCAGCGGGTGTGACAGGTCCTGACGGAGTAGCTTCTCAAGAACGTCGGATTCTCTTTGGGGACGTGGCCTACCGTGATTACCATCTAGAGTGGTGGAAAGCTTACCCACAACCGAAAAAAGAGAAAGACTTGGATATTGCGGCCATTAACGGAGGCGACTTCTCAAGCTTAGCTGGAACTTGGCGCAATGGCAAGGGAGCTGAGATCGTCATCCAAGCAGATGGAAAAGTCAAGGGCCAAGGTAGCCTCAAGGCTGTTGCGGACTCGGATAAGAAGAGCAAGATCCCTTATGTTGAGATGAAGATGGGTGAGACTGGTGCTGCAATTGGACTTCTGAAAATCGGTTTCCAAAATCCAGATGGAGACCAGTCTGATACCAGCAAGCCACGTCTAGTGGTCACTCAATCTGCAGGCAACTATCCGGCTGATCAATATTTCTACCGTCAATAAAAAGTTTGAGACAGGTTTGTCTCAAACTTTTTTACTGTCTAAAAGGCAGCTATCTATTTGCAGAATGCTAGTCTCTAACATTAAAAGGAAAAAAATGTAAAAAAAGCTTGACAAAGCAAATGATTCGCAGTATTATTAACTAGTTAATTAACTGATTAATAAATTAGTTAACGAAAGTGAAAAAGAGGTGAAGGATGAATAGGAGAAGAATGAAGGTTCTGGGACTTTTGTTTCTCGGTTTCTTTCTGCTGACGGCTTGTGGAAGTCAAGGAAATGCAGGCAAGCCCCCTTCTACAAAAGGACTTAAAATTGTCACGAGTTTTTATCCCATCTATGCCCTGGTTAAGGAAATCTCTGGCGATCAAAATGACATCTGGATGGTTCAGTCAGGTGCAGGGATCCATGATTATGAACCCTCAACCAAGGAAGTGGCCCAGATCTATGATGCGGATGTATTTGTCTATCATTCTCAGACCCTGGAATCGTGGGCCGGTCGCTTAGATCCCAATCTTCAAGGTTCCAAGTTGCGAGTGATCGAAGGTAGCCAAGGAATGACCCTTGATAAGGTGGCTGGATTAGAGGATGTTGAGGCTGGTCAGGGAAAAGAAGCCAAGCACTTGTATGATCCGCATACTTGGTTGGATCCTGTAAAAATCGCAGAGGAAGGAAAGATCATCGCCCAGCGCTTGGGAGAGATTGATCCAAAGAACAAGGAGCGCTATCAGGCCAATGCTCAAAAGCTTGAAAAGCGCTGTGAGGACCTGGTAGCCCACTACCAGCCTATCTTTGACAAGGCCAAGCAAAAGACTTTTGTGACCCAGCATACGGCCTTTTCTTATCTGGCCAAACGCTTTGGTCTCAAGCAGTTAGGGATTGCAGGGATATCCCCAGAGCAAGAACCGACCGCTCGGCAATTGGCCGAGATCCAGCAGTTTGTCAAAGACTACAAAGTGAAAACGATCTTTGTGGAAAAGCACACGTCGTCAAAGGTGGCAGATAGTATCGCTAAGGCAACAGGGACGCGTGTCAAGGTCTTGGATCCACTGGAAGCCGATCCACAAAACGATAAGGATCTACTAGAAAATTTAGAAGAAAATATGGCGACTTTAGCCAAGGAATTAGAGGAGTAAATCAAGAATGAAGAAAAAGGGAACGATTGGAATTGTAGCGACATTGGGGCTAGGACTCTGTGCCTACGCGCTCAGTCAGCAACCACAAGTCAAGGAAGAGAAAAAGAATCAGATTCAGTACCTGCAGGCAGAAAAGAAATCGTCAGCGACTGCCTCAAGTAAAAAGGAAGACAGCATCGAAGCGGTCAATGCCAAGGAAAAGACCCAGGCAGAGCAGATTGTCATCAAGATTACAGATGAAGGCTTTGTCACTTCTCATGGGGATCATTTTCATTACTACAGCGGCAAGGTTCCATTTGATGCCATCTTTAGTGAAGAGTTGATTTTGCGGGATCCAACTTATCAGCTGAAAGAAGCAGATATCGTGAGCAAGGTCAAGGATGGCTATATCATCAAACGCGCTGGGAAATACTATCTCTACTTAAAGGATGCCCAACATACGGTTAATGTGCGCTCGATCGAGGAGATCGCCCAACAACAAAAGGGAGGCACCAAAGAAGAAGGAGAGACGGGATCGGTGCAAGCGAGCTCCTCGCATAAGGCAGGCAAGACCCGTGACTTCCGTCAACCTAGTCAAGCGCTGAAAGAAGGTAAGACTCTTGAGATGCTGACGGCTAAAAACCATACAGGTGGTGGCTACCGTACGGACGATGGTTATGTCTTTAGCCCTGGAGATGTCATTTCAGATACAGGGGACGGCTTTATTGTGCCCCATGGCGGCCATTTCCATTATATTCCAAAGAGTGCCTTATCTGCTGGAGAGTTAGCAGCAGCCCTCTCCGTCTTAGGTGGTCAAGCCGGCCATCAGGCTGGGAACTCACGCCTAGCTGGAGCAAGTACAGAACAAGGACAAGGAACTTCAGATCAAGCCTCTCCAAGCCTTGGGAAGCAAGCGAGCAACCAGCCATCAGTCAGTCCAAGCAATACACAGACAACCCCAACGACTTCTAAACCGGCTGACTCTAAACCGAGTCCAAGCCTGAGCAATCTGATTGAAGAATTGCAGAAAGCCCCGTTGTCTTCTCGTCATGTGGAGTCTGATGGTTCTGTCTTTGATCCAAGTAAGATTACCAAGTGGACCGATCAAGGGATTGTCTACCCTCATGGGGATCATTTCCACTTTATCCCATACAGCTCCCTATCTCCTTTAGAGCGTGAGCTGGCGCGGCAATTCCAACTGCTTCGTGCTCAAGGAACTGATAGTTCAACAGAAGAAAGTCCAAGCTTGCCTTCAAATCCAAGCACAAGACCAGTTGAACATGAGCATGATCATGAGCATGGCGACAGTCACGAGCACGAAGAGGAGCACGATCATGGTTTCCATGCAGACATGGTCATCAGTAAGGACGAGGACGGTTACATGGTTGCTCATGGCAACCACGCTCATTATTTCTATAAAAAGGACCTCTCTCCTCAAGAGATTGCAGCAGCAGAGGCAACTCTAGCAGGTAAGAAAGAAGAGTCCAAGGGACAGCCACTGACAGATGATGTCGCCAGCTATTCTCGCGATGCCTCAGATGAAGAAAAGATCCAGTACATCAGCAAGACCTACGGCGTCCCTCGTGAGGCCATTAAGATTTCCAATGGTTTCTTTGTCTTTAACAATCCAGACCAAGAATACGATCCGACCCACATCCACCCTTATGCCGTTCGTAAGGAACACGTTCGGATTCCACTTGAAACGGGTAATCCTGAACTAGACTTTATCAATGAACTCTATGCAACAGCCCTTCGCTCGGGGATTTCTCCTTATAGCCTCCAGATTGAAAACGGCCAGTTTGTCATCCCACATGGCGATCACAACCACTACATCAAGGTACGATCAGCGGGACTAGCAGACTACTTAGCCCATCGCCTTCCTACCATCCAATCGCCATACAAAAAAGGAGACTTGGACAAGAAAGTCGTAGAGGAAAGAGTCAACCAACTTTTAGCAGAAAGCCGGACTCTTTACGCTTCTGATCCATTGCAACAAAGACGGATTGAGCTCATCTTGGGTCACTTCTTGGAAAATGTCAAGAGCTTCCCAAGCAACTCGACGGAAGGCTACCTGGCCAGTCTCAAACAGGTTGATGAGCAATACATCCATGCGACGCAAGCGATCAAACCAAAAGAAGAGACAGCCCTCGATCGTCGTTACCAGGAATTGCTGGAACAAGTGCGCTTGCTAGACACCGAAGCCTTCCAACTGAAGAAGGAAGGGTTGGTCTCACAACTGCAGGAAGCCTATGCTGCCAAGGACAGCAAGCGTTTAGAGCAGGAAGGGAAGCTATTAGAAGCTGTTCAGGAGATGCAAGATCGGACGGGTGTGACCTCGGTCGACTATCTCAAGTACTTCTATCAAAGCTTGAGCGATGCGCGCTTGACACCAGAACTGCGCACCAAGGCGGCAGATCTAGCTTTGAAACTCTATCGAGCCCAAGCATTTGAAGAAGCCTGGGATGCTAAGGCTCACTTTATGGAACTCTACCAAACCAAGCAGGCAATTGACCAGCTCTTCTCTCAAGAGAAAGGCCAAACCTATCCTATTGAAAAAACAGTTTTGGATCAAAAAGGAAGTCAGGCCCCATCTTATAACTTAGCAGTCTATGATTTCCTCAAGGGCTTATATGGAGAGTTGGACAAGGCGACAGAATCCCGTCAACGAACCAACATCCTGACAGCACTATCAGAGCAAATCCAGTCGCTCTTGCCACAAGTCGAAGACCAGGCCAAACGAACTGCCTTTGAAGCAAGTTTGGCTCAACTTGGAAATGAGACGGATCCAGACAAGGCTATTGCAAGTGGACAAGCTCTGTTACGCGAAATCAGTGACACCATTGAAAAGCAAAAACAAAAGCAAACAGAAGAGCCTCAGATTGGGGATGTCGCCCTTTATCAACAGCTCTATAACCAATTGATGGCCCTGCACCAACAATTGCAGGACAAGGGGGCTAGTGATGCTGTATTTGACCGCTTAGAAGCTCTCTTTGACCAATTGGCTAATCCAAAGAGTGACAAGTCAGCCTTACTACAGGCTATCCAAGCCTTTCAGGCAGAGTTAGCAGCAGTGCCATCTGCAAGCGAAGCGGGGAAACCAGCTAGCATGGTCGAAACGCCTGTAGCTACAGAAACTCCGGTAGAAAAAGAAGCAGCAGCTTCAGCAGGGAACAAACCTGCCACAACTGAGACAGAAACAGAGCTTGCAAGCCCAGCTTCCATAGAAGAAGGCACGCCAGATGCTCCATCTTCTCAGGACCAATAGAAAATAGAAAATCATCTGAAAGACATTTCAGATGATTTTTGCGTTCTAGTGAATAGAAGAGGTGGTCTCTTTTTTCAGTTGTTGAGTCTCAATCTTTGTGCTCAAGGAGCAGAGGTGAGGAGGACTCGACTGCTTTTTTTCACTTAAAAAATGCTGCCATTTGAACCAGAATGCGGGGAACCGTCTGCCATTTTTTCCAAGCTTGGACACGGGTATCGAGGAGTTGCTTGGCTAGACGTTCCAGCATTTCCCTTTCTGTAGGATCTAGGTCTTGAGCATTTTGAAAGATCTCTTTGATCTTGGAGAAATTTTTCAAGTTCCTCAAATCATTGATTGAAGTAATGCCTGCATCTAAGAAGAGGCCGAAGAAGGTATCAAAGAACTTCTTGCGCTCATCCGCCGATGTTTCGCGAACCCACTGCTTCAAGGTCTCGACGGTCTGCTGGCTATCGGGACTGGTTTGATCTAGGGTCACAAATTTATCTTTCTCAATCATCCAAGTAAAAGCGTCATGCTGGACAAAGCCACCAAAAGCTCGGCTTTTGACAATCGTAGCAGGCTCAGGGACTTCTAGCATCATGCCGACGATGGATCCTTGGGGGACAAAGCGACGAATGTTTGGGGATGTCCGCTGGTAGCCTTCGGTCTCGATAATGGCTCTGTTGAGGCCAGGAGCATCGTAGCTGTAGATGGCATCGACCCGTTCAAACAGACGATTTGGAAGGTAAGAGCAGGCATAGGTTGCGAGATTGCCCCCTTTGGAGTGACCGGCTACTAAGAAGCGCCCTTTAGGAAATTCCTTCATGACGTTTTGCAGGTAGCTGGCTGCGCGCCTCTGAGCTGGGACATGGTCCATATAGGTCATGTGGAAGTCTTCCTTCCAGCCGATCAAGGTGTCATCCGTCCCTCTGAAGACGACTAAATAAACATCCATGGTAAGACGATAGGTCATAGCCGCAAACTGCTTCTGAACATCGGGGTCATATTCGTTGACATAGTTGAGGAGTTTGATGTTTTTAAAACGCTTTGAACTAGCTAAGTCATCGACTAATTGCAGGTGTTGGTCTGTCACGATGAAATCGGTGGTTCGATCGACTAGCTCTGCTGCATCAGACAGGCGCACTGGAATCCCTGTTGTATCTCCTTGAGGCACAATGTGTCCAAAGGGCAGATAGGTCAGCTCTGTCAATGCGAGGACATCCAGCTCCTTGAAGGGGCGGTCATATATGGAATCGTAAGTCACTTCTTTTAGGTAATCAAAAATCGTCGACATCTGTGCCTCCCGTGTCTTATTTCTCTCAGTATAGCACAAAAATGGATGGAGAAAAAGCGCCTCCCATCAAGAAAGTAGGCCTTAGCTCTTCTTTCCCTCTGAAACAGCCTTTTTCTCTGCTGTTTAATCTGTTATAATAGGAAGAAGAAAAAAAGAAGGAAAGAAAGCCATGCATAAAATTCTCTTAGTGGAAGACGATGAAATTATCCGCCAACAGGTCAAACAATTATTGGAACAATGGGGCTATGAAGTGGTCGCAGTCGAGGATTTTATGGATGTCCTCGGGATCTTTGTCGAAAGTGACCCCCACTTGATCCTCATGGATATTGGCCTGCCTCTCTACAATGGTTACCACTGGTGCCAGGAGATTCGTAAGGTTTCAAAGGTTCCGATCATGTTTCTTTCTTCACGGGATCAAGCCATGGATATTGTCATGGCCATCAATATGGGTGGAGATGACTTTGTCACCAAGCCCTTTGACCAAAATGTCCTCCTTGCCAAGGTCCAAGGACTCTTGCGTCGCTCTTACGAATTTGGGACAGATCAAAATCTGCTAGAGCACCGGGGAGCCATCCTCAATCTCAAGTCCACGGACTTGGTGTATGAAGGGGAAGTCATCAAGCTGACCAAGAATGAATTTCAGATCCTGCGCGTCCTGTTTGAGCATGCAGGCAGTATCGTGGCGCGCGATGACATGATGAAGGAGCTCTGGAATAGCGACTTCTTTATTGATGACAATACCTTGTCTGTCAATGTGGCCCGCCTTCGCAAGAAACTAGAGGAGGCTGGCTTGTCAAACTTCATCGAAACCAAGAAAGGCATCGGTTACGGGTTGACCCATGAATAAATTTGGAACGATCTTCTGGCAGTATGTGGTATCCCGCAGGCGCTTGCTCTATCTAGTGCTTATCTTTTTGATCGTCGATTTGGTTTTTGCCTTTCTCTTTCCAGAGACGGGGACGGTTTTCCTCTATGCGACTCTGATGCTAGGATTCTTTACCCTCTGTATCTTGATCTGGGATTTCTCTATGACCCTTCAGGACTACCGCAAAGCCTTGCTGTATGAGGAAATAGAAGTTGCCTCACCACTGGAACATCTCCTTTATGAAAAATACACGGAAGAACAGCAGGCGCGCTTGGAGGAAGGGAAGACAGCTCAGGCCAAGTTCAATGACCTGATGGACTACTATACCCTCTGGGTTCACCAGATTAAGACGCCCATTGCGGCCAGCCAGCTCTTGGTGCAAGATGTCGAGACACCCATTGTCAAGCAGCAGATGGAGCAGGAGCTTTTCAAGATTGACTCCTATGCCAATCTGGTTTTGCAGTACTTGCGACTGGAGAGTTTTCATGATGATCTGGTCTTAAAGCGCGTGTTGGTAGAAGATTTGGTCAAAGAAGTAGTCCGCAAGTACGCCCTCTTTTTTATCCAAAAGAACTTGACCGTGGATCTGCATGATTTGGAAGAGGAGGTCATCACCGATCGTAAGTGGCTCCTGGTCATTATCGAGCAGCTCTTGTCCAATAGCCTCAAGTACACCAGTACCGGTGGAATTGAAATCTATTTTAAAGACCAGACTCTCTATATAAAAGATAGCGGGATTGGGATCAAAAATAGTGATGTGCTCCGCGTCTTTGAGCGGGGCTTCTCCGGCTACAATGGCCACCTGACCCAGCAATCTTCAGGGCTGGGGCTCTATCTATCTAAGAAAATCGCAGAGCAATTGGGCCACAGGATCACCCTCCACTCAGAGGTCGGCCAAGGCACGACGGTTGCCATTCACTTTGAAGAGAAGAAGTTGGTCATGGATTAAGATTTCCCCATCTTACAAAAATGTAAGAAATAAAGGTCAAAATGAAAGGTTAGGTTATGGTAGCCGCCTTTTATTTTTTATACAATAGTCTCATCAAATGAAGGAGGTCAAGAAAATGAAACTCTTGAAATGGATGAAACAACCTAAAAAGATTAAGAAACCAAATGAGCAAACCGATCTGGAAAAGACGGAATTTGGTCTCCAAGTCCTGCAACAAACCCAAGAATTTTTCTTGATCTACTAGTAAAAGGAGAAAAGCATGTCATTACTAGATGTTCAACATATCAAAAAGATCTACAAAACCCGCTTTCAAGGAACGCAGGTTGAAGCCTTAAAGGATATTCACTTCACCGTGGAAAAGGGCGAATACGTCGCTATCATGGGGGAATCAGGATCCGGGAAATCCACCCTCCTCAATATCCTGGCTATGCTGGACCAGCCGACGGAAGGGCGGGTCTACCTAAATGGCACGGACACCTCCACCATCAAGAACAAGGATGCCTCCAGCTTCCGTCGCGAAAAACTAGGCTTCGTGTTTCAAGATTTCAACCTGCTGGATACCTTGTCTGTCAAGGATAATATCCTCCTGCCTCTAGTCCTCTCACGCAGACCGGTCAAGGAAATGATGAGCAAGGTCGATAGCGTGAGTCGGGAATTGGGCATTCACCAACTCCTTGAGAAATATCCCTACGAAATTTCTGGTGGGCAAAAGCAACGGGTGGCTGTAACACGGGCCATCATCACCTCACCTGAAATTCTCCTTGCTGATGAGCCAACAGGGGCGCTGGATTCCAAGTCATCAGCTGCTTTGCTAGATGTCTTTGAAGATATTAATAGCATGGGCCAAACCATCCTCATGGTGACCCACTCAACTGCAGCGGCAGCTCGGGCCAAGCGCGTGCTCTTTATCAAAGACGGAATTCTCTACAACCAGATCTTCCGCGGGGAAAAGACAGAGCGTCAGATGTTCCAAGAAATCTCGGATACCTTGACGGTCATGGCAAGTGAGGTGGAGTAGATGTTACGATTAACCACTAAATTAGCTTGCTCTAATCTGATCAAGAACCGCAAGCTCTATTATCCCTTTGCTATTGCGGTCATTCTCGCAGTGACCATCGCCTATCTCTTTGACTCCCTGACCTTTAATCCTCGCATTTCCGAGCTTCGAGGGGGCTCTTCTATAGTGTTCACCCTCAGCTTGGGATTCTTCGTGGTCAATGTCGCGGGGGCCATCATCGTGCTTTATGCCAATAGCTTCGTCATGAAAAACCGCTCCAAGGAGCTGGGAATCTACAGCATGCTGGGCCTTGAGAAACGCCATCTCATCAGCATGATTTTCAAGGAACTCTTGCTTTTTGGCTTTCTAACCATCTCAGCCGGAGTCTTGATCGGAGCTCTCTTTGACAAGTTGATCTTTGCCTTTCTCTTGAAACTCATGAAGATGAAGGTCCAGCTAGTATCCACCTTCCAACCTGGGATTGTGGTTTTGGTCTTTGTCACCTTTGGTCTCATCTTTGGCCTCCTGGTTTTTCTCAATGCTTGGCGCATTCTCCGTTTGAATGCCCTGCAGTTGACGCGTGAGAAGGCTAGTGGTGAAAAGAAAGCCCGCTTCTTGTGGCCCCAAACCATCCTTGGCTTAGCCTCTCTCGGTTTTGGCTACTACCTAGCTGTGTCTGTCAAAGACCCTATCATTGCGCTTGTGACCTTCTTTCTAGCCGTTATCTTGGTCATGATCGGGACCTACCTGCTCTTTAATGCTGGGATCACCGTCTTCTTGCATCTGCTTAAGAAAAAGAAGAGCTATTATTACCAACCCAACAACATGATCTCGGTCTCTAACCTCATCTATCGCATGAAGAAGAATGCAGTGGGCCTTGCGACTATTGCCATCCTCTCGACCATGGTATTGGTGACGATCTCTGCTGCCACCAACATCTATGTCGGTAGCGAAATGGTCAAGAAAATCATGGCTCCTCATGATTTCTCCGTCCAAGGAAAAGGGGTAGACCTGGAGCAGATTAATCAGAAATTTGATGAATTTGCTTCTGAGCATCATCTTGAGATCAAGAATCGTGACCTGATGACCTATGCCAACTTTGGGGTTAAATCACAAAAGGGCACAGCCTTCACCGTCTATCCAGCTGATGAACGCAGCGTCACTCCTAAAACCGTCTTTATGGTTTTTGATGTAGCTAGTTATGAACACATGACAGGCGAGCACGTCGATCTGACTGGCAACCAAGTCATCCTCTTTGCCCATAACAAGGATCTTAAAGGGCAAAAGCAGTTCACTATCAACGGGCAAGACTTCCAAGTCAAGGAAGAAGTGAGCAAGGATTTTATCACCGATCATGTTCCAAATCAGTTTAACATGCTGACGGAGGATTTCAACTACCTGATTGTGCCTGATCTCTCAGCCTTTGTTGCTCAGTTTCCAAATCTGGCCATCAATACCAATATCTACGGTGGCTTCAATGTCAATGTCGATGAAGACCAGCAACTCAAGCTAGCAGCCAGCTATGACAAGATGATCGATGAATTGAGCAGCCAACAGGGCCAAGGAACATTCATCTATGGAGGCAACCGAGCCAATGATGTGGCAGAGTTGAATAGCCTCTTTGGTGGCATCTTCTTTATCGGAATTTTCTTGTCACTGATCTTTATGGTCGGAACAGTTATCGTGATCTACTACAAGCAAATCTCAGAAGGCTATGAAGACCGTGACCGCTTCGTCATCCTCCAACAGGTGGGGCTCGATGAACACGAGGTCAAACGGACCATCAACCGTCAAGTGCGGACTGTCTTTTTCCTCCCTCTCATCTTTGCCTTTGTCCACCTGGCCTTTGCCTACCATATGATCCGCCTGATCCTCAAAGCCCTTGGCGTGATTAATAGTGGCCAAGTCCTCGTCGTCACCCTCAGTGTCTGTGCTGTCTTTCTTATCACCTACCTGATCGTCTTTTGGATCACCTCTCGGAGTTATCGTAAGATTGTGCAGATTTAGGAAAAGAAACTCAAATTAAATTAGAAACTTTCCTTAGGTGAGTACGGACGTCAGCGAACTTCGAAGAAGTTCCATGACTAATTATTGAGCCTAAGGTCTCAATAATTCCGAGTGCCTGAAACATAATTATTTCAGGCACTTTTCTCACAGCGGAAAGTTTCAATATACTCTAATAATAATCAGAAATCATTTTGATATTTTTGCACAATAGTCCAGCTAAGGTTATTCAAAGAAAAGAATTATCAATTTTTTTAAGCTCGCTTATGGCGAGCCTTTTCTGTGAAAACCGACTGCGATTGTTTTTGTTTTTCAAAGGGATACACAAAAAAGACTGAACCAGTCGAGTTCAGTCTTTGATCGATTTCTATTAAAGTGATGTAAGGAAAGTCAATCCCCCTAGGATGACACCTGCTGAATTTGGAATGATCAAAATCCAGTCTTTTTTAGGTTCCTTTGTCCAACCATAAATGACCCAGATCAAGCAAGAAATAGCAGCTGACAAGGGTTGGAAAGGTTGGGCCTTATTTCCCTGTAAATTAGCAATAATTTGTGGGATGTAGGCAATGAAAACGATAATCCCAATAAAGGCACCGATCGAGCCAACGATTTGGTTGATTTTTTGTTTATTCATAAAATTTTACCTCCGTGTATCAAAATAGCATAAGTAGGAAGAAAATGCAATTAATTTGCATGCTACGCAAAATGAAAACGATCACATTTGCAAAAGAATTAGACAAAGTGTCAAAAAATGGCAACTAGAGAGAAAATCCATTCGAAAAGAAATCCATCTTCCTGCAAAATCACAAGATTGTGACACTTTACAGTTCGGTAACATTTGAAAAAAGTAATTGAATTTTAAGAGGGCAAGCGTTAGAATAGTACGTACTTAAAAAACGAAAGGTATCATGAAAATGAATGAAAAACAAATGAAAATCCTTGGTTGGGTTGCGACCTTTATGTCTGTCATGATGTATGTGTCTTACTTTCCACAAATCATGGACAACCTCGCTGGTCACAAAGGAAACTTTATTCAACCGCTTGTCGCAGCCATCAACTGTAGCCTTTGGGTCTACTACGGCCTCTTTAAAAAAGAACGCGATATCCCACTTGCTGCAGCCAATGCACCAGGGATCATCTTTGGTTTGATCACAGCGATCACAGCCTTGTAATCAATGAAAGAGAGTGTGGGACAGAAATCGGTCATTCGTTAGAATTCGATTTTGTCGTCCCACCTCCGCACAGTTGAGTAGGGCTGTAAAAGCTGATGAAATCAGCGTAGTAGAGCCCACTCAACCACTGCGTCTTGCTCGACAATCCAAAGACAGTTGATAGGCCAGGACTTTTGTCCCGGCCTCTTTTTGATGGAATGAATCATTTCCATGGTATAATGGAAGGACTATTCATAGAGAAGATCAAAAGGAGACAAGAGTGGATCAAAAACATCAATGTCAAGTCCTATGGGCGAAAAATAAATACCTGGTGCTGAGTCATTCCAGTAATCTCTACAAGGAAATCCGGGAATATCTCAAGCAAGACCAGGTGGAGGTCAGTCACGTCGAGGACCTGATCCAGCAAGCACTGGCCTTGCCGGAAAATCGTGGCCAGGTCTCCAATGCTTTCCAGCATATCTGGGGCTATTTCAAAAAGCAGGCGACTCCTGAGGAAAAGGCGGACTTCATGTTGCTACTTGAGAAGTACCAGCATGGCCAAGCTAGCCAAGAAGATCTGATCAAGGGGATCCAGACGCTCCTAGAGCGCTACCCGAATCGCTACTTGCAAGACTCGACACTACTAGGAGGTCAATAGATGAGACTCTGGCACCAAGATTTGATTCCCAAACTCCCTCGTCCCCAGCTCCTGGGCCAACACCGGGAATGCTGCGCCCTAAGGGGTAATGGCTGGGGCAAGAAGCACGCGACGGTCAACTATGTCTTTGACTACTCACCTTATCGCCTCTATGCCTATCACCGCCTGATCATGGAGGAGATGACCGCTCGTGGCTACAAGGTCAGCCCAGAGTGGTGGGAGCCAACCTACCGAGGCAAGACCTGCCCAGCTTATTCAAAATTAGAAGAGGAAGGATTGAGCACACCTATCTATCCCGAGCACCAGGCTACTTACCTCCAAGAATGCCTGAATAATCTAGCAGAAAAAGGGATCCAACTAGACTAAGAAAAACGGAGCAGACCAGGTTCGTTTTTTTACGCGAAAAACCAACAAAATGCTTTGAAAGCGTTAATTTCTTCCCCAAACATGCTATAATAATAGGAGATTATGCACAGGAAAAGGATAGACGGATGAAAGAATTAATCGATTTAATTAATCAATTTAGAGATGAACGTGACTGGAGAAAGTTTCATAATGAAAAAGATTTGGCTATTTCGATTTCATTAGAAGCAAGCGAATTATTGGAACTTTTTCAATGGAAACAATCAGAGGAAGTAGTTGAAAAGTCATTACAAGAAATCAGAGAAGAGCTTGCAGATGTTTTTATGTATTCCTTTATGCTTGCAGATAATTTAAATCTGGATGTAGAAGAAATTATAAAAGAGAAAATTGACATAAATTCAAAAAAATATCCTGTAGAATTAAGTAAAGGAAATAATAAAAAATATACGGACTTGGAGAAAAAATGAGCAGCATTCAATCACCCGTAGTTATAGAAATCGACTATTCAAGTCGAACGTTTGACCAATTAAAAGAAACGATTGCCCCAAAACATTCTAAGCTTATTTTTGATTATCCAACTGTATACATCGTAAACGATGAGAATAAAAACAAGTATAGTGTTTATGTCGGAGAAACAACAGATATCATTCGTAGAACAAATCAGCATTTGTCAGATGATATAAAGAAGGATAGAGAAGATTGGCGACAATTTGAACAATCTAAAACATCGAAAATGCTTGTCATTGGGCATAACCATTTCAATAAATCTTTGACATTGGATATTGAGAATAGATTAATGCTCTATCTTTCAAGTGTTGAACAGGTTGAACGTGTTCAAAATAGAAGAGGGAATCCTCAAAATCAATACTATACTTCTGAGGAATTGGACGAGATTTTTTCAAAGATTTGGAGAAGCCTAAATAGGAAAAACCACTATTTATTCCCAGCAGAAAGCTTTATTCGAAATTCAGCGATATTTAAATCCTCTCCATTTCACAAGTTAACTGATGAACAAGTAAAGGCCAAAAATGAAATTTTGCTAAAAATTACCTCTGTTATCAGTAGAAATGAAACAGGAGTTTTAATTTTAGTAAAGGGTGATGCTGGTGCAGGAAAAACAGTTTTGATGAGTTCTCTCATCGATGATTTGTTGAATTCAGAAGACACACAGATGATTCGTGAAAACAATGATATCAATTTGGTTGTGAATCATGATGATCAACTCAGTGTTTACCAAGAAATTGAGAAAAAATTAGAATGGAAGAGTGGATCAAATATTAATGTTGTGATGAAACCAACTCAATTTTTGAATGCTCTGAAAAAAGAAAATAGCGATGCTGGAATTGTAGTGGTTGATGAAGGCCATTTATTATTGACTGCAAAAAATCAAGCTTATCTAGGAGGGAATCATTTAAATGATTTACTTGCGAAATCAAAAGTAGTCGTACTTGTTTATGATGAGAATCAGATTATGAACAAATCTCAAATATGGACAGATGATTCTTTCTTGAAATTAGAACACGAGGCAAATCTAAAAGGAAATCTCATTACACTACATAATCAAATGCGTATCCATGCGACAAAGGAAACAGTAGAGTGGATAAGAAATCTTGTTGATGTTGGAGTTGTGAATAAGGTTCCAATTGATAATGATTATGATATTAGAGTTTTCGACTCTCCTGAAGAGCTTCAAAAAGCTATCATAAAAAAGAATGGCGATCAGAACTTAGGAATTTCACGCTTGACAGCAACCTACGATTGGGAATATAGCAGCAAATCGAAGCCAACAGATTCTGAGTATTGGTGTGTCCGTATAGGGGATTGGACTTGTCCATGGAACAGACAACTTGCAAAAGAAAAAGACTCGAAGCATTTATCCTGGATAGAACAGCCTCAAACGATTCATGAAGTAGGATCAACGTTTACCGTTCAGGGATTTGACCTAAATTATGTGGGAGTCATCATTGGTCCATCTGTTAAATATAGAAACGGCAAAATCGTATTTGATATTTCTGAAAGTAAAAATAAAAGTGCTGTTCAAAACAGAAAACTTGAATCAGGTGAAATGATAAACTATGGAGAAACATTATTGCGAAATGAGTTAAATGTTTTGCTGACACGTGGAGTAAACGGTCTATACGTCTATGCGGTTGATGAAGAACTTCAACAAGCATTAAAAAACGCGACAAAATAAGATGCTTCTTATTTCCCAATTTTTTTCGAATTATAGAAGTAGAGGGACCTTCCCTCTATTTTTTATCGAAAAGGAGCAGGGATGCAAAAGAGACACGCGCATGTATCGCCGACCTTGGACATCATGGCCAAGAAGATTTTTAGTTTGCCGGAAGTGACAACGGCTTTTATTCGAGACATTTTGGAGCTGGATGTAGCGGACGCTCAGATTGTGGAGGGAAGCCAGCCCCATAATATGGCTTATGAGGAGGATGACTTGTTCTCCACTGCGGTGGATGTGAGAGCCAAGCTCCATGATGGAACCGAGGTGATCATCGAGATCCAGATTCGCAAGCAGCAGTATTTCTTGAATCGATTCCATTACTATTTGGCCAATCAGCTTGTTGAGAATGTACAAAAACTGCGCCAGCAAGGACAGACACATAAGATGTACGAGCAGATGGAGCCCGTCTATGGGATTGCGATTTTGGAGAAGTCGCTCTTACTGGACGAAGAGGCCGCCATCAATAAATACTGGCTGACCAATAGCCGGTCCGGAAAGCAACTCAAGACCTATTATAAAAATGGCAAGCACCAAAATCTTCTGCAGGTTGCCTTTTTAGAGCTAGACAAGTATAATAAAGATGAGAAGCTGACAGATGCAGGCAGACAGTGGTTGGAGTTTTTTGGGAATCTTCCCTTTACAAAAGCTCCCAGTCAGGCTGTGGCTCATGCAGATTCATTATTAGATTCATCTAGCTGGACTAAGGAGGAGAAGACCATGATAGACGAGCGGATTCGCATTCAAGAAAATTATGATATGACTATGGAGACAGCGATTGATGAAGCGCGAGAAGAAGGTTTGGAGCAAGGATTGGAACGTGGTCTGGAACAAGGTTTAGAAAAAGGCCTGGAACAAGGTCGTAATGAAGAACGTCTGCAGTTAATCCGCAAAATGGTCTCACGAGGAATGACACCTGAGCTTATCTCAGATATGACGGGCTTAACCATTGAAGAAATTGAGGCTCTTCTTTCCTAAGTCATAAACGGAGGCACCGCCTCTTTTCTTTTTTGAAAAAAATTGAAAATTTTCCCATTTTTTCAATCCGCCTTTCTAGAATTGTGGTAGAATAGAGTCAACAAAGAGCTATCCTCACCAACAGTGTGATCGATACTAGAAAAGAGGATTCTGATGACAAGAAAAATTGGTATTATTGGTTTGGGGCATGTGGGTGCGACCTTGGCCCACAGCATGATTTTGAAACACACCTGTGATCACTTGGTCTTGATTGATACCAATGAGAAAAAGGTCAAGGCAGATGCCTTGGATTTCTGTGATACAGTTGCCAATACGGGGTATCCGGTTCATATCACGGTCAATGACTACGCGGCTTTAAAAGATGCGGATGTTGTGGTGTCGACTCTTGGAAATATCGAGTTGCAGGCTAACAACACAGATGACCGTTTTGCGGAGCTTCCCTTTACCAGTAAGCAAGTGGTGCAAGTGGCGCGTGATTTGAAGGCTTCTGGCTTTAGCGGGGTCTTATTGGTAGTGACCAATCCGGTCGATGCAGTCACTCAACTCTATCAACAATATACCGGCCTTCCAAAAGAGCAGGTGATTGGGACAGGGACCTTACTGGATACAGCTCGGATGAAGCGCGCAGTCGCTGATCGTTTGCAGGTTTCTCCTGCTAGTGTATCAGGCTACAACCTCGGTGAGCATGGGAATTCTCAATTTGTCGCTTGGAGTCAGGTCCGTGTCAAAGGACATGCTATTACCGATCTCTTCTCTCAAGAAGAGCTGGACGCCATTAACTACGAATCCTTGCGTGGTGGTCATACTGTCTTTTTTGGTAAATTCTATACCAACTTTGGGATTGCTGCAGCAGCCCAACGCTTAGCAGAAGCTGTGATCAATGATAGCCACGAGGAAATGCCGGTCTCTAACTATCGTCCAGAATACGGAACTTATCTTGGCTATCCAGCGATTGTAGGTCGAAAAGGAATTATCGAACGATTGGACTTGCATTTGACAGAAGAAGAAAAAGAAAAATTACTCCATTCAGCCGAAACCATTAAGGAAAACACACGAAAAGGGCTGGAGCATGCATAAAAGAGAGGAGGCTGGGACAAAAGTCCTAGCCTTTTAATTGTTTTTGGATTGTCGAGCAAGACTAGATAGCGGGCTTGAAGTCATCATTAATTGGATTGTAAAGATCTCTGGGGTTTGTTTTTCTTGGATGTTGATCCTCTATAGATTTATACGGTTATGATTTATTGAAGGTTGGCTATTATTGTCCAACCTTTTTTATCTGACTCTTTTTAGGATTCCCCTATCGAAATGGAGTAAAAGTTAAAATTCCAAGTTGTAATTCTTGACATTACATCTAGGGCATGTATAATAGTTAATATAACAAATATTCTTACAACAGAAAGAGAAAGCAACTATGAGAAACATTTTATTTATCGTCGGATCCCTTCGTCAAGGATCTTTCAACCACCAAATGGCTCAGAAAGCAGAAAGCCTTCTTGAAGGAAAAGCAACGGTGACTTACTTGGACTACAAGGGCATCCCAATGATGAACCAAGATTTGGAAACGCCAACCTTGCCAGCTGTGCAAGCAGCGCGTGATGCAGTCCTTGCTGCGGATGCTATCTGGATCTTCTCACCAGTCTACAACTTTGCCATTCCAGGTGTAGTGAAAAACCTGATCGACTGGCTCAGCCGTGCGCTTGACCTATCAGAAACACGTGGTCCATCTGCCCTCCAAGACAAGATCGTAACCGTCTCTTCAGTCGCTAATGCAGGACACGAGCCAATGTTTGCGGCTTACCAAGCACTCTTACCATTCGTTCGGACTCAAGTAGTGGGTGACTTCACAGGAACAACCGTGAACCCAGAAGCCTGGGGAACAGGTGAATTGATCTTGACAGATGAAGCAGTGGAAGGATTGAAAAAACAAGCACAAGCTCTATTGGAAGCATAAGAAAAAGTCCATTTTGGACAATTTTCTTAAAAATAGAGAAAGTAAAAAAACTCTTAAGAATAGCGCTATATCAGCATTCCTAAGAGTTTTCATTCTATGGTGTCCAACCTACAAAATGGCAATGTTTCTATTGTTGCTAGGGTTTGTCTACGTTCTGAAAGCTGAGACAAAAGTCTCAGCTTTTTAGATACTAAAGAGTTGTCCAAAGAAGTAGGTTACTCCCATGGTGAGAAGGCCAATGATGAGATTGCGAAGCATGGCTGGCTTGGTAGGTGCTTTTCCCAGTTTCGCACTGGTATAGCCAGTGAAGATCAAGGATAGTCCAACAACGAAGACTGTCACTGGAATGCGATAGTTAGCTGGAAAGAGAATGATAGAGAGCATTGGAGGAAGGGAACCAATAGAAAAAGCAAGGAAGCTAGATGCTGCTGCATGCCAAGGATTGGTAAATTCTTCGTATTCAATGCCGTATTTCTCTTCGACCAAGGCTTTGAGGGGGTGTTTCAGAAAGGCCCGCTCTGTTAGAATTTTTGCTGAAGTTTCACATTCTCCATTTTCAAGATAAGCATGGTAGAGAGAGTCTCTAGCTAACTTTGGATCACGATCTAATAAGGCTTGTTCGCGGTTCACAGCAGCTTCTTCCGTGTCTTTTTGTGTGGAAACAGAAACATACTCACCACCCGCCATCGAAAAGGCACCGGCCAGAATTGCAGACAAGCCAGATAAGAAAATGATCCAGATGTTATGCGTGGCACTGGCCACCCCGATCACCACTCCAGCGATAGAAATGATTCCATCATTGGCCCCTAGAACCGCAGCTCTCAAAATATTCAAGCGATCGCTAAATGATTCATCTACTCCATGTTTTATTTCAGTCATACAATGTCTCCTTTTCCTTATTTAGAATGATTATAAATAAAATACAGAAAGAAATCAAGGATTTTAACTCAAATGATAAAAGTTAGACAATTTAATGGAACCTTTTAGTTGTAAAATTTGACATTACAAGCAAAATGGAGAGAGAATTTGACATACACCTATCCTATCAAGGTTTATTTAGCAGAAGTGCATAATTTTTGAGGATCCTGATGGCATTCTAACGCGAGTGCGGAAAGGACAACAAAAAACAGCAGGCTTCCTGCTGTTTTTTGACGAGATAAATTAGTTGGTTTCATTATCTTTTCCCACCACCCAAAATAAGAGAAGGAGTTGGAAAATACCTAAGGCAAATAAGGTCATGAAACCATTGCGACTGCCTTTAGCTGTGGCTTGGGTGAAATCCAGCTTTTGATTGGCTTGGCTCATGGCAACGATCAAGGAAGCCAGGGTTGTTCCAACAGCACCTGCAAATTGTTGCAAGGTATTAAAGATTGCGTTCGCATCGGGTTGCTCTTCCAGAGAGAGTTGTTTTTGTCCGTTGGTCATAATATTGCCGAAGGCCAGTCCCATACCGGTCATGAAGATCATGTAAAAGACGAGAATCAAACCATTTGTCAGCTTCAGGCCCAAGAGGGTGAAGTGAAAATGGGCCAGAAGGATGAAAGCAGCTCCAAGGAGGATCGGTTTGCGGGCCCCCAGTTTATCTAGAATCAGACCAGAGAAGGGGGCAAAGCCAGCTCCAATGATGGCTCCTGGAAGCAGCATCAAAGCTGCAAGTGTGGTGTTAGAGTGGTTGACCAACTGGATATAATTGGGCAAGAGGAAACTCATGGCCAGAGAACCTAATTGGAAAGTGAAAAAGGCAAGAACATGGCCAGTGAGGAGATGGTTCTTTAAGATGGCAAGGTTGATAATGGGATTCTCCAACTTATTGGACCGCCAGACTAAGAGAACGAGTCCCAAGAACCCAATCACCAGCCAACCAAGGACAGAAAAACTAAAGAAAGCATGGTCAGAGAGACCGTGAATGCCTAGAATCAAGCCTAAAAATGATGCAATAATGGCGAGAAGGCTCATGATATCAAGGGTTTCTCGTTTGACTTTACTGATTTGCTCAATGGAGCGAAGTCCTGCAACTAGCGAAGCTAGAAGGATCGGGAATTGCACTAAAAAGATGGACCGCCAACCGAAGTTAGCCGTCAAGAGACCACCGACAGTAGGCCCAATGGCTGGTGCAATGGCTGTAATTAGGGTACCCACTCCCATCATGAGACCGATCTTGCGTTTTGGGACCTGCTCTAAAATGATATTAAACATCAGAGGAAGGGCAAAACCAACCCCCATTCCTTGGACCAATCGACCCAAAACCACAAAGCCAAAACTTGGAGCTAGGAAGTCAATGAGAACACCTAAAACAGATAGGAGATTTCCAACTAAAAAGATGGACTTCATTTTAAAAGAGCGTTTGAGAAAAGCAGACAAGGGGACTACACAGGCAACCACTAGAAGATAGATGGTGGTGACCCACTGAACGGTTGCGGTATCGATTTCAAATTCCTTCATCAATATTGGGAAGGTGATATTCATGGCAGTTTCTCCAGCCACTCCGCAAAAGGAAAGGATCCCTGTTGCAAAAATAGCGTAGAGGACCTTGGCTGAAATTTTTTCTTGTGACATCGGTGTCTGATTCCTCCTAAATCTTCCTATAGACATGGACTGTGGTATAAAAAATATGGGAACGATCTGATTTTCCGTCAGCTCCAATCGCTAGGAGCATAGCATGACCAACGGTAACCTGATCCATCGTTTTGTTAGCTAACAAATAGTATAGAGGAAATGAAGACCCCTGTCAAAGAGTTTTTGAAAAGTTTTGAAAATATTAACAGCATTCTCAACTGATGACATCTCTCCAAACGAAAGGATACGGTCGCGAGTATGATATAATAAGAAGAAAGCAGTAAACGTGAATAAGTCAATCAACTCGAACAGGAGGCCCCATGACCAAGTATTTAGTCCAGAAGTTTTTCTGGTTACGAGAAAAAAGTTTGATTCAAATTTCCCAGAAAACTCTGGTTTCCTTATTTCCTTTTTTTCTATTTTCAGGAATCATTCGGGTGATCGCTCTATCGGTCTTCTCCGATCGAGGCTATATCCATCAGCTCTTTTCGATGGATAGCTGGTTGTCATGGGATCAGGCCATTAGTCAAGTCCTCATTAATTTTTCCAATTTTTTAGGAGGTCTAGCTGGACCGTTAGCGACCTACTTCGCTGGAAAATACACAGCTGGGCACTACGGTAGAAGTACAGGGACAGCTGGAGTGACAGCCCTTTTGGTCAGTCTAATAGTAGGCTCCCAGGAATTGTTGGTGGGACCACTCCATGACGGGCAACTGACGCGTATCAACTTACCTGCGACGACCAATATCGTCTTAGCGATTTTTTTAGGCTATCTAATCGGGCAAATCTTTCGTCTATCCAAGGCCAGTGACGACCAGATTGTGGACAAGGATTTCATCTATCAGCCCAAGACTGTGCGTCCCATTTTCTTGTCCTTAGTTCTAGGGGTCAGCCTCAATCTTCTTTTGGTTCTTGGGAACCAATTTAATATTTTTCAGACTATCCGACAGTTCTTGGCTTCTCTCACGGTAAGCAGTCATCATCTCTTGTCCACCTTTGTCATGGGACTATTTAGTGGGCTATCTGCTTGGTTTGGTAATAGTCAATCCTTTGCCTTGAACTCAATTGCGGATGATAACTTTGCTTTGGAAAATCTCACCTACGCTGTGACTCATCATACAACGACAGGCATTCCTCATCTCTATACCTTGACCAATTTGTACCGCAGTTTTGGTCTGGTGGCTGGTGTCGGCGCTGTCCTAGCGCTTTTGGTTGCAATCTTATTGGTTTCACGAAGTCAAAAGGACAAGAAAGTCAGTCTCCTCAGTCTGTTTCCAAGTCTCTTTAACAACGGGGCGTCTTTCATGGTAGGGATACCGGTCCTTCTCAACCTGCTTTATGTGATTCCTTTCTTGTTGATCCCTTTGGTGAATATGGCGATAGCAGCTCTAGCTTTGTGCCTCAAACTGATGCCAGCAGCCGTCTATCCGGTGCCAGATGGGACTCCTAGCCTTCTCTATGCTTTTATTGGAACAGGAGGTAGTCTGAGAGCCTTAGCTGTCAGTATCCTTTGTTTTGCCGTCGATGTGCTCCTTTATCTACCATTTGTCCGTATGGGAAATCGTATCCGAAAAGATTTAAAAGTGAAAGGAGAAAGCGATGAAACAATCTAAAAAAACAGCAATCGTCCTTACTTTGGTCAGTCTTTTCTTAATCGCTTTAGCCATTCCTTCTTATAGCTGGACTCGGACCAATGTTTCAAAAATTGAGAAATTTTATAATTCAAAATTGTCTCCCATCATCATGATCCCGGGAAGCTCTGCGACAGAGAACCGCTTTGATGGCTTGGTGACCAAGCTCAACCAAGACCGCCAAGGAATCAAACACAGTCTACTTAAGGTTAAGGTTTGGAATGATGGGCATATCACCTATAGTGGTAGTATTGATGCCAAGGACAATGAGCCGGTAATTGTGGTTGGTTTTGAAAACAACAAAGATGGCTATAGCAATATTAAAAAGCAAGCCAAGCTATTCAATCAAGCCTTTGAAGCCCTTCAAGAAAAATACAATTTTAATAATTTCAAGGGCTTGGGTCATTCCAACGGTGGCTTGATTTATACAGCCTTTATTGAAAATTATCTGGGGGATTATGATATCGATCTCAAGACCCTCATGACCATCGGAACTCCCTACAATTTCACGGAGACCAATATCAAAAATAAATCTGAGATGTTGGCCGATTTTATCAAGGGAAAAGAAGCCATTCCTAGTACCCTCCATATGTATTCAGTAGCAGGGACCATCACCTATGATTCAGATGAGCTAGTCCCGGATGCCAGTGTCTCTGCTGGGAAATATATCTATCAAAACCAAGCTGCTAGCTATACGGAGATTACAGTGACGGGGGAAGATGCCCAGCACTCGGACCTTCCAACCAATGATGAGGTGGTTGCCTTGGTGAAAGAGCATATTGAAAGTCAAACGGATCGTCGAGCCAAACCGAATAAAATAAACTAAGTGTGACGAAGGGATTTCTTCCTCACGCTTTTTTTAGTATAATAAAGTTTAGTATGAAAATAAGGGAGACTATAGGAAATAAGATGAAAATAAAAAAATGGATTCAATTGGGCTTAGTGGCTTCGAGTATGGTCATGTTAACAGGATGTTACCAGAGATACCAACGCCAGTCTAGTCCCAAAAAAGAGGCTACAACGAGCCAGACTTCAGCAAAGAAACAAGCATACAACAAACAATTATACCAGTCTGTTTTTTCAGACTATCAAAAGATTTTTGCCACTTCAAATGATTTGGATGCTATTTCCAAATTAAATTCTCAATTAGCCAAAGAAGATCGAATGATCAATAGCTGGGTGATCGAGACTGTCATCAATCAGCCAGAAGCCGTTCGCTATGCCTTTAAGGACTTAAATAGCGATGGGGTAGATGAGATGATCATCGCCAACCAGCAAACCGATGGGAGCTACTTTGCGACAGGAGTCTACTACCTCAAGGACCAAAAGCCGACCTTGCTTGCAGAAGGTTTCGTTGCTGGACACGGAGGAGCGCGCAATGCGACAACCCTCTATAAGGGAGGAGAAGTCCTGGAAGTCAGCTGGTTGTCGGGAACTGGCCGTGGTGTAGCCGTGCTTTCACGAATAGAAAAGACACCTCAAGCCGCGACAAAAGTCCAGGAAGAAGAAGTTCAGGTACCTGGGTCAGATCTGAATGCCCTCTTTGGAAAATCTGATGAGGATAAACTGGATCTCAAGAGTTTTGACTGGCAAACCTTTGAAAGCACACCATCAGGAGGCGATACCCAAAGCCAGGGGAAAACGCCATGGAATGCTGAAAAATCAGCAAAATTAGCAGAATTTATGAAGACCTGGGGTCAAAAGATGGGGCAACCCAACTACCAAAAAGGCATTGCTGGCGGTGATGTAGGACCAGACAACCTCTATACTCTAGGGGACAATAGCAAGATGGATGCTATTTATACAGATACTGGTCAAGGAAATGCAAAATACCGAATCGTAGAACGCTATAGCAATTGGGACAAGTATCCAGATGTGCATAGTTATTTCTTTGCCATTACAGATACAGGAGAGGGGATCGTCTTTCATTCCCCAACGACCAATGGTGGAAAGATGTACCTAAAACCAACAGACAACAAGGAACTTCAAGAAGAATTTACGCAACTGCTTCATCAATAAAAAGAAGAATAAACCAGAAAACGACTGTTTTTCTGGTTTTGTTTATCCCAAACAATGAATAAAAATACAAAATAAACGATATTTTTCAGGATAGAAAATATGTTAAAAACTAGTGATAATTAGCGGTATACAAGTGTTTAAAAACAGAAAATGTTTGACAATTAAAGGAAAATCATTTAAAATATATTCATTCTTTATTTATAGGAGAAAAAATATGAAAAAACTTCTTACAGCCGGTGTGGCTCTCTTGTCAGTTGCAACGTTAGCAGCTTGTTCTGGTAAAACTGCTTCAGAATCATCAAGCAAAGATGCAAAAGCTTCTTCTAGCAAAGTAGAAAAATCATCTACTTCAGAAAGCAAATCAAGCAGTTCATCAAAATCATCTAAATCAGCAACCTCTTCTGTTAAAATTCCAGAAATTGTCTTGTTGACTGATGATGAAATCGATAATGCCAAAACAATTGGTGATATGAAAACTCTTTATAGTAAATTAGTGGATAACTATAAAAAATATGCTCAAGATATTGGCGATCAAATTCCCGAATCACTGAGATCTAAATATACTCAACAAGTGGAACCAGCTCTCAAGACATTGGACGAATCAAAAACTCAATTTGATACAGCACTTTCAACTGGTGGTTCAGATGATACGGTTGTTCCTGAACAAGGGCGTACTGTTTTTGTACAACAATTGAAATCTGGACGTGACACTATGAAACAAGCTCTTGAAAGTGCATATAAATCAATTGCGCCATTGCTCTCTTCATCAGCTGAATAATCAATGAAAAAAATAGGGTAGGACCTCAAGTCCTAGCCTATTTTTGCTTTCTTACAAAAATGTAAGAAATAAAGGGTAAAATGTAAGGTTATGTTATGGTGAAAGCGTTTCAGTTTTAGTACAATAGATTTGTAAAAAACGATTGAAGCTTTTATCGAGCTAGAAAGGAATGGACCATGACCCTACTAGACGTTCAACATATCAAAAAAATTTACAAAACCCGCTTTCAAGGAACGCAGGTTGAAGCCTTAAAGGATATTCACTTCACCGTGGAAAAGGGTGAGTACGTGGCTATCATGGGGGAATCAGGATCCGGGAAATCCACCCTCCTCAATATCCTAGCCATGCTGGATCAGCCGACGGAAGGGCGGGTCTACCTCAATGGCACCGATACCTCAACCATCAAAAACAAGGACGCCTCCAGCTTCCGCCGGGAAAAACTAGGCTTTGTCTTTCAAGATTTCAACCTGCTCGACACCTTATCTGTCAAGGACAATATCCTCCTGCCCTTGGTCCTTTCCCGCAGACCAATCAAGGAAATGATGAGTAAGGTCGATAGCGTGAGTCGGGAGTTGGGCATTCACCAGCTCTTAGAAAAATACCCTTACGAAATCTCTGGTGGACAAAAACAACGGGTAGCCGTAGCACGGGCCATCATCACCTCACCTGAAATCCTTCTTGCGGATGAGCCAACAGGGGCGCTGGATTCCAAGTCTTCGGCAGCTTTGCTAGATGTCTTTGAAGATATCAATACCATGGGGCAAACCATTCTCATGGTGACCCACTCAACCGCAGCAGCAGCTCGGGCCAAGCGCGTGCTCTTTATCAAGGACGGGATTCTTTACAACCAGATCTTTCGTGGGGAAAAGACAGAGCGTCAGATGTTCCAAGAAATCTCAGATACTCTGACGGTCATGGCGGGAAAGGAGGATCCTGATGTTTAAATTAACAAGTAAATTAGCACTTTCCAACCTCAAACAAAATCGCAAGTTGTATTATCCTTTCGCTATAGCTGTCATTTTAACGACCATGATCCTTTATAGTTTTATCGCCTTGTCATTGACCCCTCATTTAGAGGATTCTTACGGAGGGGGATCGGCGAGAACTGTTCTTGGTTTTGGCAGTTTCGTCGTCCAGCTGGTCGTCATCATTTTGGTGGCTTATGCCAATGGCTACGTCATGAAAAATCGTTCCAAAGAACTGGGACTCTACAGTGTTCTGGGAATGGAGAAGAAGCATCTCCTCATCATGACCTTATGGGAATTGCTCTTCTTCTATGTTCTCACAGTTGGAGTAGGACTGGGTTTGGGACTCTTGTTTGATCGCTTGATTTTCGCCTTGCTTCTAAAATGTATGGGTTTACCAGTCGTCATTCAATCAACCTTCCAGATAGAGGCTGTTCTTAACACTTTACTTGGGTTAGCCTTAGCTTTTGGCCTCATTCTCTTGTTGAATTCTTTCCGCCTCTTGCGCTACAGTTCCCTCCACCTTATGCAGCAAAAGAAAGCAGGAGAGAAGAAGGGACGCTTCTTGCTGGTTCAAACTCTGTTAGGACTTGGGCTCTTAGGAATTGCGTTTTATATAGCGCTAACCGTTGAGCGGCCAGTTGCGGCTGTCCAAGGATTCTTTATTGCCGTCATCTTGGTCATTCTAGCGACTTATCTCTTATTCAACGCAGGCTCTATTACCTTCTTAAGATTTCTCAAAGGTCGGAAATCCTACTATTACAAGCCAGAGAATTTTATATCTGTCTCCAACTTAATAGCTCGGATGCGAAAAAATGCAGCGGGCCTTGCGACCATTAGTATTCTATCCACCATGGTCTTGGTCACCTTAACCGGGTCGCTCAATATCTTTATTGGAGGGCAGAATTACCTAGATACGGTTTACCCTTCTGATTACATGATTAGTGTGGGGCATATGCCTTCAGATGCTGAAACAGAATCGGTTATTGAGGATGTTCAAGCTCAAATTAAGAAAACAGCCGATGCGACACATCTATCAGATTATCAGGTGGCACAGACTACATACTGGTCGGCTGAAATTCGAAAGATTGATGGAAGGAGCTTAGAGGTGAATGACCAGTCCACTCCATCAACTGGTCAGGAGTTGAAGTCAGAAGGAACAGTCTACTTTTTTGATCAGGCGACTTATGAGCAACTGACCGGTCAAAAAGTTGAGCTTGGGGAAAATGAAATCCTAGCCTATGGGTATCAATATCCTGGAAAATTAGACGCACAATTAGAAATCAATGGGAAGACCTTCACGATTAAAGAAAAACTAAACTCCAATTTTATCCAAGGGAAACTCCCTCAATCCGACCTGTTTCAACACCAAATGGGCTTGTACCTGGTCCTCCCTGACTTGAACCAACTGGGACTAAAAGTTGATAAAAATTTGGAATTCTCTATTACTGCTAAAAATAAAGATAACCAAGATTTTATTTCTGGCTTGATCAAAGAGCTGTATTCGACAGACAAAATCAGTCAATATGGTGCGACTTATTTTGGTGGATTTGATCGATACAGTATAGAGAAAGATTGGCGTGAAACAGCAGGGACTCTTCTATTTATCGGGATTTTTCTATCGGCGATCTTTCTATTAGCTACAGTTCTCGTGATTTACTACAAGCAGATTTCAGAGGGTCATGAGGATCGAGATAATTTTGTGATCTTGCAACAAGTAGGATTGGACCAAAAGCAAACCGGCACCACCATTCGCAAACAGATACTCACTGTCTTTTTTCTTCCATTATTCTTCTCCTTCCTGTACCTAGGAGTAGCCTACAAGATGATCGCAAAAATCGTTGCTATCTTAGGAGCAACCAATGCGGGCTTGGTGCTTCAAACAACTCTTTCTATCTGCGCTGTCTTCTTCATCTCCTATGTCCTTGTCTTTCTTCTGACTTCTAGAAGTTATCGGAAGATTGTCGTGAGGTAGCGTTCGAGTCTATAAAAGATTAGAAATAAGATGAAACATACAACATTTTGTTAGCACAAAAAACACCGAGGATCAAATCCCCGGTGTTTTCTATCACGATTATTTCACGTGTTTTGCAAGTTCTTCTTGCGCTTTTTTGTTTGATTCTTCTTTTTCTTTCAACCAATTCTTATAAGCTTTTTCGTAATCAGCAGTTGTAACTGTCTTATCTTGAACTTTTTGGTATTTGAAGAAGCTTGATTCACCTTTAATACCAATTGCAGAATTTGCTGCTGAGAATGGCGTTACCTTCGTGATAGATGGAACTCCACCCTTAGAGTAGATTGGAAGTACCATTGCGTTTTCAGTCAACCAAGCTTGGGCAGCAGCGTATTTTTCATAACGCGCATTGGTATCCAATTTTTCAGCATTAGCAGCATCCAACAATTCTTTGTATTGGTTCAAACCAATTTTTTCGATGAGAGCTTGGTCTTTCTTAGGATCAAGTCCCATACCAGTCAAGGTTGAACCATCTGTTGGGTTCAAGATATCCAAGTAAGTAGATGGATCTTGGAAGTCAGGTCCCCAACCTGTGATATCCATATCAAAGTCTTTTTGATCTGGTGATTGGGCGAAGTAAGTAGCGTTGTCTGCATCGTCTGTAGACAATTTTTGTACATCGATCACGACATTGTCTTTACCAAGAGCTGTTTCAATAGAACTCTTCATAGAGTCTGCTTGTTGGACAAGAGCATTAGAAGATTGGTCTACGACATAGTCGATATGGATTGGGAATTGAACACCTTGTGATTGCAATTCAGATTTCGCTTTTTCAAGTTCCGCTTTGGCTTTATCCGCATTATGCAAGCTATCTTGCGCGTCAGCAAAGCTAACACCTTTCCACTCATCTCCTGTTGCGGCAAGTTTTTCTTCAACGAGCGTACCGAAGTCTTTTCCGTTGGCTTGCACAAATGTTGGTGGAACTAGAAGGGTACGTAGAGTTTTTGATGCTCCGTCTTTCCCGTTAACTTGAGCGCTGTAGGAAGTTCTGTCTAAAGCAAAGTTCAAGGCTTGACGGAAATTCTTGTTTTGAAGAGCTGTCTTAGTACTGTTCTTTTGCTCATCAGACGTCTTCTTCGTATGACCGTAGTTTTGACGGTTAACGTTGAAGTAAGCGTAGTAAACAGTAGAATCTTGAGGTGTATAAACGATGTTATCCTTGAATTTCTTCTCAATTGTGCTGTAAGTTGAGCTTGTTGGGAAGAGACGAGCAGTAGATAGGTTCCCATCTGAGAAGTTACGAGCAAGATAGTCTTGGTCAGATCCATCGAAGTAAGTCAATTTAACCGTATCGATGTGAACATTTTTCTTGTCGTAGTAATCAGGGTTTTTATCCAACTCGATTTGTGATTTTGAAGTGAAGGATTTCAAAATGTATGGACCATTGTAGAGGATACCATTTGGTTTCACGCTACCAAAGTCTTTCCCAGCTGATTCCAAGAATTTTTCATTAACTGGCATCATGGTAGCAGTCGTCAATTTAGAATTCCAGAAAGATTCTGGTTGGTTCAAAGTGTATTGAAGAGTGTGATCATCAACAGCTTTTACCCCAACAGTTGAGAAGTCTTTGGTTTTCCCGTTTACATAGTCATCCAAGCCTTTGACCGAGTTTTGAACCAAGTAAAGAGCATCCGATTTTTTATCTGCTACGTATTTTAGAGATGTCACGAAATCTTGTGCAGTGACGTCAGCGTATTCATTTCCTTCTGAATCATACCACTTCGCATCTTTTCGAAGCTTGTAAGTATAAGTCAGACCGTCTTTTGAAACGGACCAGTCCTCAGCAAGAGCAGGCACTAAGTTACCGTATTGATCGTTTTCAAACAAACCATCGACCAAGTTGGTTGTAATGTCGCTTGTAGTTGAACGATTTGAAGTCAAATAGTTCAAGGAATCAGGGTCTGTACCATACACGTAGTTGTAAGTAGTCCCTTTTGACGCATTAGAAGATGAGCCACATGCAGCAAGGAAAAGCGTTGAAGCCGCGGCGACACCTGCTAAAAGAGCAAGCTTCGATTTTTTCATATTCGTGTCTCCTTTTGAATAATTTTAATTATTATACTCCAATCAATCTACAAAATAAAGTGTTTTTTGAACTTTTTTTGTATATTTACACACCACTATACAGTAAAACCCTTGATTTTAAGGGATTTTTAAGGAATAAAAATTTTTTTAAAAAATTACTATTATGCTTTACATACTAGTAAAGAAAGAGTATACTGATAGTGAGCAAACTAGTATGTAAAACAAACTAGTGAAAAATGTGAAGAAAGAGGTGAGAAGGATGAAAGAGTCCCAATTACTAAAGGGAGTCTTGGAGGGCTGTGTGCTGGAGATTATTTCCAAAAAGGCTATCTATGGCTATGAATTGATCCAAAGTCTCAAAGAGATGGGATTTGATAAGATTGTCGCTGGGACCATTTATCCCCTGCTTCAAAAATTAGAAAAACAAGGGGTCATTCATGGGGAAATGAGGCCGTCTCCAGATGGTCCTGATCGCAAGTATTTTTCACTCAGTGATGCTGGAAGAGAGCGCTTAGAGGAATTTTGGGACCAGTGGCAGGAGCTAGTCACAAAAGTAGAACGTATCAAGAAGGAGGGAGAAGAATGGTAGAAAGTTATACCGAAAAAATGTCAGATGAATTGATTCATCTAAACAAAGAGGATCAAGCCTATGTGAAAAAAATGGTGGCCTATATTGGGGCCAAATCCTATTTTTATGATGATGAAGCACTCGGTGAACAACTCTACAATATGGTTTGCGACCTGAAAGTTGCTGAAAAAGAAGGCATTCGGGCGGTGGATTATTTTGGAAAGGATCCACGGGCGATGGTGGATCAAGTTCTTTCAGACTTGCCTAAACGCTCTTTAGGATCTTATGTGGGACTCGTCTTCCTACTTGGAGTGATCTTGGTTGGCATGCGTTATTTAATGGATTTTACCTGGATGACGCCACTAAAAATCGAACCCTTGACCTATGTTGTCATTCTCCTCAATTTCTTGGTGTTCAGCCAGTTCATCACGTGGCTTTGGTCTAAACAGAGCTATGGTGAAATGAAGTGGTCTTGGGCTATGTTTATCAGTGTGATCAGCCTGATGGTATTTCTGAACATCGTACGACAATTTTCGATCTATTTTGGCCACATTGGGAGTCTCTTCTTATCAGATGGTTGGGCAATTGTTCTCGCTGTCCTAGTCTTACTTGGGTTTACGGTCATGGCTTTTAGAAGCAGGAATCGTCTGATGTCGAGTCTACTAGTCATGGGCCTGACTTTCCTAGTTACAGGATGCTGGATTCGTCTTGTGAATCAGGAAACTGCTCATTTAATAGGCTGGTTACTTCCTCTCATGGGACTAGTCCTGACCCTTATTGTATTTTGTCTCCAAAGAAAGAAGGAAGAAGCATGAAATCAGCAATGTATTTTGAAGAAACGCAGGCCTTGATGCAAACCTTTAGCCAGGAGGACCAAGCCTATTTCCAAGATCTCTGGGATTATTTCAATTTTGCAGGTTTCTTATATGAGGAGAAAGCCTTAAGAGAGCAGGTCTATAATCTAGCGCTAGATTTTTCGCAAGCAGGAGCGGATGGCTTAACGGCCAAGGACTATTTTGGTCTCGATCCAAAGGGAATGGCAGACCAAATCATCGAAAATATGCCCAAAGAATCGACGCGGTCTGTTTTGAAATATGGGGCTATCTTTTCAGGTATTGTGATATTTTATCGCCTCTTAAGTGATTTTGCTTCTCAAGCGGTCCTTGTGCTCAAGCCACTAGTCTATTTGACAGACATCATTTTGGGACTCCTAGCTGTTGGGATCATCTTCTATCTCCTTCGTCGTCTCATTTTTGCGGAGGAAAAAACGAAAAAAGCAATTTATGTAGCATTTGTTCTAGTTCTAGGATTCTATTTTGTCGGTGAAATAGTGGGAGTCCGCTTCTTGCCAGCTCTTGCTTGGTTTGTAGTCCCTAGTCCTTGGGATACTCTTCTCATGACAGGGGCTAGCGGGGCTCTCATTCTTTGGCAATGGAAAGAAGAGTTTGGACGAGCTTTCATCTTTCCTATCGTCGCCTTTTTAGTGGTTGGATTCTTACATCGCTGGACCTTGGCACAAGGAGTTCAGAATCTTGGTATGACGGTTCTTCTGCCCACAGTGATCATCGTCTTTGGGTTGGTTATTTATTATTGGTTTACGATTCGTGCTTTGAAAAAGAATAGGACGGAAAGTGATAAATAGTAAGAAAAGGGGGGGCTGGGACAAAAGTCCTAGCCTCTCAATTATTTTTGGATTGTCGAGCAAGACGCAGTGGTTGAGTGCTCAAAGCACTGCTTTGAGGTGGTAGATAGGACTTGCTAAGCAAGTTTCCTAAGTAGTTGTTCGCTTTTCAAGTTCCAAAGATGCCCTACTCAACTGTGCGGAGGTGGGACGACGAAATCGAATTCTAACAAATTACCGATTTCTGTCTCACTCTCTTTCTTATCCAAGTATGATAGAATAAACTCATTAGATGGGAGAATATACATGAATCTATTTCGAAAAAAGGCTTGGGGACAGGTTCACCCAGGGTTAAACCGCTATTTACGGTTGTGGGATTTGATTATTTTAGGAATCGGTGCCATGGTGGGGACAGGGATCTTCACGATTACGGGGACTGCAGCGGCGAATTTAGCTGGTCCAGCCTTGATCATTTCAATTGTGATTGCGGCTTTTTGCGTCGGCTTATCTGCCCTCTTCTTTGCAGAATTTGCATCCCGCATTCCTTCAACTGGTGGAGCCTATAGCTACCTCTATGCCATCTTTGGAGAGTTTCCAGCCTGGATTGCAGGTTGGTTGACCGTGATGGAATTCATGACAGCCGTATCAGGTGTGGCCTCAGGTTGGGCTGCTTATTTCAAGGGATTGTTGGCCAATCTTGGCTGGCGTCTGCCGACGGCTTTAAATGGGACTTTTGATCCAGCTGCGGGAACTTATGTGGATCTCTTACCTATTTTGGTCATGGTCCTCGTCACAGCCTTGGTCCTTATGAATGCAAAAGCCGTCTTACGCTTCAATTCCTTGCTGGTCTTACTCAAGTTCTCAGCTCTTACCTTGTTTATTCTTGTCGGGATTTTTCACCTAAACCCTGGCAACTGGGGAAACTTTGCCCCTTATGGCTTTGGCGAAATTTATGGTGGTCAAACAGGGATTATGGCTGGCGCTTCGCTCATGTTCTTTGCCTTTCTTGGTTTTGAGTCCATTTCAATGGCGGTCGATGAAATCAAGGAACCACAAAAGAACGTTCCTCGCGGCATTGTCCTTAGTCTTTTGATCACAACGGTTCTTTATATCTTGGTTACCCTGGTTTTGACCGGCATGGTTCCTTTTAAGAACTTAAATGTAGAGGATGCGGTTGCCTTTGCCCTCCGTCAGGTAGGAGCTAGCTGGGCAGGGAATTATGTATCGTTGGTCGCTATTTTGACCCTGATTACCGTCTGCATTTCTATGACTTTTGCCCTCTCACGGATGATTTACAGTTTGGCGCGAGATGGCCTTTTGCCAAAAGCGATGAAACAGCTCGATCCTAAAACCAGAATCCCAAAAAATGCGACCCTGGTCGCTGGAGTAATGGCTGCCATTGCTGGTGGAGTTTTTCCGCTAGCTAGTATCGCTTCCTTTTTAAATATCTGTACCTTGGCTTACCTGGTTATGTTGGCCTTTGCCCTCTTGAAATTGCGCAAGGAACACGGTGCTCCTGGACCTGGTGAATTTAAAACGCCTTTGGTTCCGGTCTTGCCAATTCTATCGATTGTGGTCTGTGTGTCCTTTATGACCCAGTATTCTCTATCGACCTGGCTGGCCTTTGGAGTTGCTCTCTTGATTGGGATAGGAATTTATTTTGGCTATGGGTATCGCCATTCAGAAGAACATAAATAAAAGATGAAAGCTAGAGTAGAAGAACTCTGGCTTTTTGTATAGGGAAAGCTCTTTTTTTGGTATAATAAAGGGAGAAAGTTAAATAGATAACAAAGGAGAACACCATGACATTTGAAGAGATTTTAAATAATAGTAATCATAAATTTCTTTAATGAATTCCACATAGAGTTCTGGTTTCTTAAAATTATATTTTATAGAGTTCGTCTACATTTCTTATTGTTTCACTCTAGAATAATTGGTAGAGGGTTATAATAGAATTATATTTTCGAAAAGTCGAAGTAGTTATAAATATTTATAAAAGTATAAGAAAGTAAAAGATAAGATTGAAAAATGAATAGGAGGTTATTATGAGATTCATTATTTCTTTTATCACATTTTGTGGTTTAGTTGGTGTTTGGTATTTTATAAAAAAACAACCTAATATAAAATATCGAAACATTTCGGCTTTGATCTCTTTAATTAGTTTTGTTATATTTGGTTTATTCTTTCGAGAAGATAAATCTCAACAAGGTTCGGTCAGATCTGTTGTTAGTTCAAGCAGTTCGTCTTTGAATTTATCTACAACAACTCAGGCATCTTCCTCGATATTAGAAGTGAGTTCATCAAGCGAATCAGCTTCGATATCAAATCAATTTAATGATGAAGAGTTTCAAAAATATGCTAGTCAATTTCAGAATAAATTGAATGAGTTGGTAAAAGAAACTGGGCAAGTTTATAGTGCTACAGGGAGAGGTCTTATACTATATCTGACTGTTCCACAAGACTTTAAATATAATTCAAAAGATAATATTCAAGAATTTGCTGATAAAGTGTTGCAGGTCAAGAATGAAACTTTTCCTGTTTGGCTTGTTGAAAATGGCTATTCTGCACAAGATGTAAGTATTCGTCTACACATTAAGACAGAAGATGGAACGGTACTCGCAAAAGAAAAGTTATCGGGAATAATGAAAGTTACGAAGTAAAAAATCAAATTAAGCAAACCTACCTCAAAAATGTTGGCTGATCTGTCTATTAAAAATGAAATAAGTCATCTTATTAATTTGCTAAAAAATAAATACATATTTTGGTTCTTCTAGTTTTGATAGAAGAAAAATTAAAATGTTAGTTTTTGTTAGTATGTGTTATTTTTCGAAGAAAACCGAAAATTTTATCTAGGTTTTCACAATATGTGATATAGTTTTTTTGAAACTATTTTTATATAGACTTTGAACTAATTAATTCTTGACATTGGAGTACGTGGAATTTACTTGGAAAATAAAAAAACGCTGATTTTACGACGTTTTTAACCTATTTAGAATTTACTTGGAAAATAAAAATTATGGAAGATAAAGATTTAAAAAAGTTATTAGAATTATTGAATAAAAATGAAGATGAAATTATTGAATACAAAGTTAATAATAAAGATCATGATCGTATAGGCAAATATATATCAGCTTTAGCTAACTCAGCAGCAATGTTAGGTCAGCAATTCTCATACTTAATTTGGGGGGTTAATGATGTTTCAAAAGAAATTATTGGTACAAAATTCTATCCAAAAACTGAAAAACATGCACAGGGTGAGCCGTTTATTACTTGGTTAGAAAGGATGCTTGATCCTCGTATCACAATTCGTTTTGAAGAATATGATATCGAACAAAAACATGTTGTCGTTTTAGTCATCCACATGAATGCTGGTAGACCTGTTGCTTTTAGCGGTAGTCGATACATTAGAAGTGGATCTTCATTAAAAAACTTAAAGGATTATCCTGAAAAGGAAAGAGAACTGTGGAAATCCTTTGAATCGCGATCATTTGAAAGAGAGTATGCAAAAACCGCATGTACATTTGAAGAAATTAAAGAATTGATTGATGTTAATTCCTATTTGAAAATGATGGGATACTTTGAAGATTCAAACGATGAAGAGATAATTTTTCATATGATAGAAGATGGTGTGATAGAATCTTCTGGAAAAACTTTCAATCTAACCAATATGGGAGCATTTACATTCGCAAAAAATCTTAAAAATTTTGAAAATTTATCTGCTCATGCTTTACGAGTAATTAGATATGCCGGTAATAATAAACTAAGTGCAGTAGCTGATAATACAGCTAGTAAAGGAGCTGCCGTTGGTTTTGAAGGTTTACTAAAATTTATCAATGGTCATTTACCTCGTAATCCTGAAACGTTAAAAGATAATGGACAAATCACTTCTGATACAGATTATCCTCCTCTGGTTATACGTGAAATAGTTGCAAACCAAATAGTACATCAGGATTTTTCTGTAAAAGGTAGCTCACCAACAATTGAAATATTTGATAATAGAGTAGTATTCACAAATCCTGGATCTCCTCTTAATCGTCCTGAAAGATTGCTTGATATGCCTCCTTACTCTCGAAATGAAGCTTTAGCTGAACTATTTCGAAAGATGCATTTAGTAGAGTCTCGTGGTAGCGGTATAGATAAGATTATCTTAACGTTGGAATTAAATCACTTACCTGCTCCGGATATAGCTGCTAAGGATAATTATACTGTTGTTACTTTACATCAACGACGAACAATCCAAGAAATGGGGAATAGAGAAAAAATAAATGCTATTTATTATCATTCTGCATTACTCTACATAGAAGATAATTTTATGACAAATAGTACACTAAGAAAAAGATTCGGATTGACAAATAAACAATCATCTATCGCTTCTAAACTCATTGCTCTTGCGTTAGAAAATGACAAAATAAAAATTTATGACGAAAACGCTGGAAAAAAGAATATGCAGTATATTCCATACTGGGGCATTAGTTACAATAATAACTCTACTCCAATTTCCTCAAAATAAACGCTAATAAGGGATTTCACAAGTTCAAACATGATTTGAACCACAATTTAAAACCTTTTTAATAATAGTTTACCTAATGATGTTTTTTGAAAGGAATATAAAAATTTCAGAAGTAAAAAAAGATGGCAGTACAGTATATTGTGCTAGTATGTATTTAGAAATAGATTAGATAACTGGAAAAAGGTGAAAACTAGTATAACTGCCCAAACTAGAAAAGAACAAAATTAAATGATAAAACCTAGCAAAAAAATTTAAATATAAATTCAGTTACATTACTGAGTTAGTGTAGATATAACATTATTAGGAACCAGCTGATTTATGGCCAGATACATTTAAATTAACTGTAAAACCATAGACCTTAAAATATAACGAAATCACAATTGTATAACATTTAGTTCTTATTATAAAAGAGCCATGAATGCTCTTTAGGTTCACAAAAAGGTGAACAAAATACAATGAATATGTTTTACGAGTTCATAAAGTTCATCATATCAATATTAAATTACATCAAAGGAGAACACCATGACATTTGAAGAGATTTTACCAGGATTAAAGGCCAAGAAAAAATATGTACGAACAGGATGGGGTGGAGGAGAAAACTATGTCCAATTGTTTGATACCATCGAGCAAAATGGAGTGGCTCTGGAAGTGACACCTTATTTCCTCATTAACGTGTCTGGTGAAGGCGAAGGCTTTTCCATGTGGAGTCCAACTCCCTGTGATGTTCTAGCGACAGATTGGGTGGAAGTCCATGACTAAACGGGTCTTGATTACAGGCGTGAGCTCCGGGATTGGTCTGGCGCAAGCTCGTTTGTTTTTAGAAAAGGGCTACCAGGTCTATGGGGTGGATCAGGGAGCTGATCCCCAGTTGCCAGGTGAGTTTCACTTCTTACAGCTAGACTTAACCTTGGATTTGACGCCGATTTTTGACTGGTGTCCTGAGGTAGATGTCTTGTGCAATACAGCTGGAGTATTGGACGATTATAAACCGCTTCTGGAGCAAAGCGCTCAGGAGATTCAGGAGATTTTTGAGATTAACTATGTGACTCCGGTGGAGCTGACACGGCATTATCTGACTCAAATGTTGGAGAAGAAGCGAGGTATCATCATCAATATGTGCTCCATTGCATCTATTCTAGCTGGTGGAGGCGGTCACGCTTATACTTCCTCCAAGCATGCTCTAGCGGGCTTTACCAAGCAGTTGGCCCTGGATTATGCAGAATCTGGCATTCAAGTCTTTGGGATCGCTCCAGGTGCTGTCAAGACTGGCATGACTGCTGCGGACTTTGAACCCGGTGGCTTAGCAGACTGGGTAGCCAGTGAAACACCTATCAAACGCTGGATTGAGCCAGAAGAAGTGGCAGAAGTCAGTTTCTTTTTGGCCAGTGGGAAGGTATCTGCCATGCAGGGACAAATCTTGACCATTGATGGTGGTTGGAGTTTGAAGTAGGAGGAATTGATGGAAATCAAAAAACACTTTGGTGTCTACGGCATTTGCTATGAGAATGGGAAACTTCTCTGTATTGAAAAAACAAGAGGCCCCTATCAACATCGTTTTGATCTACCGGGTGGTAGTCAGGAACTCGGTGAGGGGTTGACAGAAACCCTTAAGAGAGAAGTTCTGGAAGAGACGGGTTATACGCTTAGCCGTTACTTAAATCCTAGGATTTATGACGTGCTGGTTCAAGAAGAGGGGCAAGACTTCGCTGTACATCATACCATGGCCTTTTATGATGTAGTGCTCGATTTCGAGAGCTCTCAAAAATCCCTTCCTCATGAAGTTCTTGATGGAAGTAATGATTCAGCAAATGTTATTTGGCTGAATTTGGAAGAAATTACCGAAGAAAATGCCTCGCCTTTAGTATTAAAAGTGAAGGCAGAGTTACGAGGATTTCCAGAATTAGAACGGATAAGTTATAGGAATTGGAAGGTAAAATAGAGGGATAATGGAACTATTTAAAACATGGAAGAAAAATATGGTTCTCTATGGTCTTAAATCTCAAATTGGAACTGTATACCGAAACAGTGATGGGACAACAAGTTTTTATGATATTGGGAATTTTCTATACTTAGCAGGGGAGCTAAATTCTAGATTTTGGGAAGATTTTGTTAGGCAATATGGTTTAGATTATAAGATTATTATTTCAGAAGACACTAAGTGGCAAGATTTTCTGCATCAGAAACTGGAGCTAATTTCTTTTGCTCGCTATTCTTTTAAAGATAAGGCAAATTTTCAAGTTGAATTTCTAAATGATCTAGTTAGTCAGTTAGAGAAAGGTTACAATATTGTACCTATTGATAATCGTATTTATAACTGCCTTTCTGAGGAAGAATGGTCACAAGATTTACAGGGGGATTTTGAGTCCTACCAGGATTTTGCTTTAAAAGGTGGATTTGGCTTTGTGATTCTTAAAAATAATGAAGTGATTGCTGGGATTTCCTCAGGGTTAGTTTACCGTGAAGCAGTTGAAGTGGAAGTTGCAACTAGACCAAACGAACAAGGAAATGGATTTGCCAAAAAGCTTGGTGCTGCAATGATTCTAGAGAGTTTAAATAGAGATATGTTTCCACTTTGGGATGCTCATAACGAGGCTTCCAAAAAAGTAGCAGAATTTTTAGGATATGAGTTAGTTGAACCTTATGAAGCTTTTGAACTAGAGGAAAGTGTCATATAATGATATCTGATATTGTATCTTTTAAGACGAGGTGAATGAACATGCAAAATCAACTAGCTCTTAGTGGCGAAAAAATTGTTGAGAAAGTTTATCCCCATTTATTGCACCACGTCGGCTTGATTCGTGGGGAATACTTGTTGAGAGAACTAAACCAAAACATACTATTACCAAATTGTCAGCAATTTGTGAAAGATTATCTAGACACTATTTGTCATTTGTACTCAGATGAAGAAGTCTGGTATCGCTTTTCAGAGTTAACAAATGCAGAAGCAAATAGTCTAGACGGGACTAAAGAGTATTTTGACGAACGCCACCCCTTATTTGGATACAGAGGTATCAGGCGTTTGTTGGCGTGTCCAGATGAATTTCAGGCTGAGACTAATGTTGTTACGGAAGTTTTTCAAACCAATCCCAATCTGTCTGTTATTTTTCCTTTTGTCAATGATGCCGAACAATTAAAACAAGCTATTACAGTATTGCGTCAGTATGGTTTTACCGGGAAAGTCGGCACGATGATTGAATTACCATCAGCTTATTTCGACTTGGACAGGATACTGGAAACGGGCATTTCAAAGATTGTAGTTGGAATGAATGATTTAACTTCTTTTATTTTTGCGACTGTGAGAAACAGTCAATGGCATGATATGGAAAGTCCAATTATGTTAGATATGTTGAGACAGATGCAGGATAAAGCAAAGAAGAACAAGATTGATTTTGCTGTAGCAGGCTATCTTAATACTTCTTTCATACAAAAAATGAATCAGATGGGTATCGAATGTATTCTCCATTACAGCTCTATTCCAGAGATTTTTGATTTAGAAATTGACCATCCAGACCATCTTAAACATATAAAAGAAGAAAGTAAAAAATTACAAAGGAGAACCTATGACACCTCAAGAAATGTGGAATGCCTACAAGCAAATCAATCCCTCTATTGGAGATGAGATAGATGCCTGGGCCTTTGGAGTGGACCCAGACCTTTTAGCGGAACTGGTCTTTAAAGGCGAAAAAACAGCAACAGCCTCAGCTCATGACCTCTACGCAGTAGAGGACGAACCCCTTCCACAAGAAGGGACCTTTGATGTTGTTTTAGACAGTAAGGATCAAGCTGTCTGCATTGTCGAAATTACAAAGGTTTCTGTTCAGCCTTTCCATCAAGTGTCAGCTGACCATGCCTATAAGGAAGGTGAAGGAGACAAATCTCTAGCTTATTGGCGTCAGGTTCATGAAGACTTTTTCAAAGACTGCTTAGGAGAAGCGGGACTAACTTTTACACCTGATAGCAAGGTGGTTTTAGAAGAATTTCGCAAGGTTTATCCATTATAGAACACTTTTTTCTTTTAGAAAATCAGAAAAGAGAATAACTGTTTTCTATTAAAAAATAGCTAGTGATTGTGTCAAGCTAAAAATACTGCCCAGTTCTTAGAACTATTAAAAGATTTTTTGAGACTTTCCGCTGTGAGAAAAGTGCTTGAAACCTAAAGTTTCAAGCGCTCGGGAGTTTTGAAACTTTAGGTTCAAAACTAAATCATGGAACTTCCTGGATTGCTGAAATCATCCACTGGATAATTTCACCTAATGTCCGTACTCACCTAAGGAAAGTCTCAACGAAGATATGATCTTAATCTAACTCTCCTTCTAGTAGAGTTTTTTGATCTGGGCCTTATTTTCCAAAAGGGCTAAAAAATGGTATAATGTAAGCGATATTGTACAGAAAAGAGAAATGTTATGCCAAATTATGCCATTATTTTAGCAGCGGGGAAAGGTACCCGTATGAAATCAGATCTGCCTAAGGTTCTTCACAAGGTTGCTGGGATCTCTATGTTGGAGCATGTCTTCCGTAGTGTTGGAGCCATCTCACCTGAGAAGACTGTTACAGTGGTCGGCCACAAGGCGGAATTGGTGGAGCAAGTATTAGCTGGACAAACAGAATTTGTTAAGCAAACGGAGCAGTTAGGAACTGGTCATGCGGTTATGATGGCGGAGCCAGTCTTGGAAGGTCTTGAAGGCCATACCCTTGTCATTGCAGGGGATACTCCTTTGATTACGGGTGAAAGCCTCAAACACTTGATTGACTTTCATATCAACCACAAGAATGTAGCAACGATTCTGACAGCAGAAGCAGCCAATCCATTTGGCTATGGTCGGATTGTCCGCAATGATAATGCGGAAGTGCTTCGAATTGTTGAGCAAAAAGATGCGACAGATTTTGAAAAACAAATTAAAGAAATCAATACAGGGACTTATATCTTTGACAATGCGCGCCTCTTTGAAGCATTGAAAAATATCAATACCAACAATGCCCAAGGTGAATACTATATCACGGATGTCATCGGTATTTTCCGTGAAGCTGGTGAAAAAGTTGGGGCCTATACGCTCAAAGATTTTGATGAAAGTCTCGGGGTTAACGACCGCGTGGCCCTTGCAACAGCAGAAGGCATCATGCGTCGTCGCATTAACCAAGCCCACATGGTCAATGGAGTGAGCTTTGTTAATCCAGATGCGGCCTATATCGATGTCGATGTTGAGATCGCACCAGAAGTGCAAATCGAAGCCAATGTTACCCTAAAAGGGCACACAAAAATTGGGGCTGAGACCGTTTTAACCAATGGCACCTATATCGTGGACAGTGAAATTGGTGCAGGTGCTGTCATCACCAACTCTATGATTGAAGAGAGCACGGTAGCCGATGGCGTAACGGTAGGACCATTTGCTCATATTCGTCCAGGTTCTAGCCTCGCCAAAGATGTCCATATTGGAAACTTTGTCGAAGTCAAAGGTTCGTCTATTGGCGAAAATACCAAAGCTGGTCATTTGACTTACATTGGCAACTGCCAAGTTGGCAGCAACGTCAACTTTGGTGCAGGAACCATCACAGTGAATTATGATGGCCAACACAAGTTTAAAACAACGATTGGCAACAATGTCTTTGTCGGCTCCAATTCGACGATCATTGCGCCAGTTGAATTAGGCGACAATTCCTTAGTCGGTGCTGGATCAACCATTACCAAGGATGTACCAGCTGATGCGATTGCGATTGGCCGTGGCCGTCAAGTGAATAAAGAAGAATATGCCCTTCGCTTGCCACACCATCCTAAAAATAAATAGGAGATTCTCATGCAATTTGAAGAAAAAACCATTGAGCGCAAGGAGATTTATCAGGGACCGATTTTCCAAGTGGTCACTGATCAAGTAGAACTACCCGCTGGAAAAGGCCAAGCGCAGCGTGATTTAATCTTCCATAACGGAGCAGTAGCGGTTTTGCCGATCACAGAAGATGGGAAAACGATCTTGGTCAAGCAGTACCGCAAGGCGATTGAAAGGACCTCGGTGGAGATTCCAGCAGGGAAGTTAGAAAAGGGAGAAAATGCAGATCCTAAAGCAGCTGCTCTGCGTGAATTGGAAGAAGAAATTGGCTACACAGCGGATCTAGAGTTGTTGTATGATTTTTATTCAGCCATTGGATTTTGTAATGAGCGAATCAAACTTTATGGTGCGACCAACTTGAAAAAGGTGGAAAATCCACGTCCACAAGATGCGGATGAGACCTTAGAGTTATTAGAAGTGACCTTGAAGGAAGCGAAAGATTTGATCCTTTCTGATGAAATCTGTGATGCCAAGACCATTATGGCTATCCAATATTGGGACTTAATCAATAAATAGAGGAGGATCCGATGGGAAAACCTTTATTAACCGATGAAATGATTGAACGAGCAAGGCGAGGTGAGGACATCACCGGTCCTAATATGGTCGATGCGGAAGAGACGAAAATTATTCGGACAGACCACAGAGGATTTGGCTATGAACGTCCTATGAGAGAGAGTCGTATGGAGCGTCCACAAGAGCGTTATTCTCAGGATACTGTGCAGATCCAAGTGGAGCCCACAGTGACCAAGAGTCGTCGCATTGAAGAACGCAAACAAAGTGTGGTCCAATCCAAACTCAATAAGATTTTGTTCTGGATCATTGTGCTCCTCATTGTTTTAATTATTGCTATTTGGCGTCTATAAGGTCGTTACAAGGAGAGAATGACATGAAAATTGGAATTATCGCAGCCATGCCCCAGGAGTTGAAGATCTTGGTTGAAGCCCTTGAAAATGGGGAAAAGCATCTGCGTCTTGGAAAAGTCTACTATACAGGATCGATTGGTCGCCATGAGGTCGTTTTGGTGGAAAGTGGTATCGGAAAAGTCATGTCTGCTATGAGTGTGGCAGTCTTGGCCAATGATTTCAAAGTGGAAGCCATTATCAATACAGGTTCTGCAGGTGCGGTTGCACCGGGAATGGCTGTTGGGGATATCGTCCTTGCAGACAAATTGGCTTATCATGATGTGGATGTGACAGCCTTTGGCTACAAGTATGGTCAAATGGCAGGTCAACCACTTTACTTTGAATCCAGTCGCTATTTTGTTTCAGAGATGAAAAAAGTTCTGGAAGAAGAAGCTGCAACCACACATGTGGGCTTGATTACAACAGGAGATAGCTTTATCGCGAGTGAAGAAAAAGTCGCAACAATTCGGGAGCATTTCCCAGAAGTATTAGCAGTTGAGATGGAAGGGGCAGCTATTGCCCAAGCCGCTCATGCAGCTGGACGTCCCTTCATGGTCATCCGAGCGATGAGTGATACGGCAGATCACGCAGCCAATATTTCTTTTGATGAATTTATCGTAGAGGCTGGCGAACGCTCTGCTCAAATCCTGATTACCTTCTTGAAGAGATTGGTGTAGAAAAAATATAGGGAGATGGACCATGTATCGTGAATCGTATTTTGATGGAGGCTTATTTTCATATATTGGCCATGTTTTATTAGCAACCTTCATTACAGTATTTACTTTTGGGATTTGTGCTCCTTGGGGCGTGTGCATTATGTATAACTGGAAGGTCAAGCATACCGTGATTGATGGTCGTCGTCAGTACTTTGACGGCACGGCTATGCAGTTATTTGGAAATTGGATCAAATGGTGGTTCTTTACCATCATTACATTTGGGATCTATGTGTTCTGGTTAAATATCAAGGTCACTCAATGGATTACCAAGCATACTCATTTTATAGACTAATTGAAAAGGACTCGTCTACGGACTAGTCTTTTTCTGAAGCCGATTCTTTCAGAAATAGAGAACTTTCATGCTATAATAAAGACTAGTAATGTAAAGGAGAGAATATGGTTTTATCAAAGAAACGGGCATGTCATGTGATTGAAGAAATTATCGCCCTCTTTCCAGATGCCAAGCCAAGTCTGGATTTCCGTAATCATTTTGAATTACTAGTGGCAGTCATGCTCTCAGCTCAGACGACAGACGCGGCTGTTAACAAAGCGACACCAGGTTTGTTTGCGGCTTTTCCAACCCCACAAGCCATGGCAGCAGCCAGTGAAGCTGATATCGCCAAGCATATTTCTAAATTAGGCCTCTATCGAAATAAGGCCAAATTTCTCAAAAAATGTGCCCAGCAATTGCTAGACAATTTTGATGGTCAAGTGCCTCAGACTCGTGAAGAGTTAGAAAGTCTAGCAGGAGTAGGACGCAAGACAGCTAATGTGGTTATGAGTGTAGGATTTGGGATTCCAGCTTTTGCTGTCGATACCCATGTGGAGCGGATCTGCAAGCACCATGATATCGTCAAGAAATCAGCGACGCCATTGGAAGTTGAAAAGCGGGTCATGGATGTTCTGCCAAAGAGCGAATGGCTAGCGGCCCATCAAGCCATGATTTATTTTGGACGGGCCATCTGCCATCCTAAAAATCCTGAATGTGACCAGTATCCACAACTCTATCATTTTGATTAGGAATCAGTTCCTCTGCTCGAAAGAGCAGAGGTTCTTTTTTTGTAATGAAACGTATATTTATTAAAAGGATTGAAAGGTGATATCTATGTTGGATCTGGTGGTAGGTGCCTAGACTCCTCTATCCGGCTTCTTTGAGATCGATTTCAAGATGCTTTTTCTTTATATCTTATTATATTCATTCAGAAATAACGAACTTTTTTTAAATAAATTTGGTTTTTTTTAAGAAATAGTGTATAATGGTAGAAAATCTAACATAAGGAGATAGTGATGAAAGCAAAAAAACTGTTAGCTCTTGCAGGAGTTTCTGTTGCAGGTGCCTTTCTTTTAGCAGCATGTGGCGGTGGTAGTAGCAATCAAGCAACCTACTCATTCGTCTATTCAGCAGATCCAAATACCTTGGATTACATCGCTGCAACTCGTACAACAACTTCAGATGTCACAAGTAACCTTGTAGATGGTCTTCTTGAAAACGACCGATACGGAAACTTTGTGCCAAGTCTAGCAGAAGATTGGACTGTCTCTGAAGATGGATTGACCTATACTTACAAACTTCGTAAGGATGCCAAATGGTATACGAGTGAAGGAGAAGAATATGGTGCTGTAACGGCTCAAGACTTTGTTACAGGGATCAAACACGCGGTTGAGTCTAAATCAGAAGGTCTCTTCTTGATTCAAAATTCGATCAAAGGTTTGGATGCCTACGTAAAAGGGGAAACCAAAGACTTTAACACAGTTGGAGTGAAAGCCTTAGATGACCACACCATCCAATATACCTTGGTCCGTCCAGAAAGCTTCTGGAACTCAAAAACAACCTCAGGTGTTCTTTTCCCAGTCAATGCGGATTTCTTGAAATCTCAAGGAAAAGATTTTGGTTCTTTGAAACCTAGCAGCATCTTATACAATGGTCCATATTACCTGAAATCATTGACTTCAAAATCTGAGATTGAATTGGTCAAGAACAAAGACTATTACGATGCGAAAAATGTTCATATCGACAATGTCAAATTGACCTTTAATGATGGATCAAACCCAGATTCTATCATTAAGAACTTTGAAAAAGGTCAATATTCCTTTGCATCTGTTATGCCAAACAGCTCGACTTATAAGAGCGTCAAGAAAAACTTTGGCGACAACATTGTCTACGGTTTGCAATTGGGAACATCCTACTATCTTGGATTCAACTTGGACCGTCAAAAGTATGACCACACTGCCAAAACAACGGATGAACAAAAAGCTTCTACTAAGAAAGCAATTCTGAACAAGGACTTCCGTCAAGCGGTGAACTTTGGCTTTGACCGCAAATCATATGCGGCACAAGTATCTGGATCTGATGCAGCTGAAAATACGCTTCGTAGTACCTTGGTGCCACCAACTTATGTCCAAGTCAATGGAGAAGACTTTGGTAAAGTGGTTGAAAAACAATTGGTTACCTATGGAGACCAATGGAAGGGTGTAAGCCTGGACGATGGTCAAACTAGTCTTTACAACCCAGAAAAAGCCAAAGCTTCATTTGCGAAAGCTAAAGCTGAATTGCAAAAACAAGGGGTTCAATTCCCAATTCATTTGGACTACATTGTCAGCCAAGTGGACAACAGTATGGTTCAACAAGCGAGCTCCTTCAAACAATCTGTAGAGTCAGCTCTTGGTGCAGATAATGTCGTTGTCGACCTTCAAAAGGTATCGGATGATGATTTCCAAAACATCACTTACTTCAGTAATACAGCTGCTGCAAGAGACTATGATATCTCAGGCGGTGGTTGGGCTCCGGACTATCAAGACCCATCGACTTACCTTGAAAGTATCAGCCCAGTAAATGGTTCTGTCTTCTACTATCTTGGTATTGATGCAGGTTCAAACAACCCAGCCATTGCAACAGTTGGTTTGGATCAATACGCTAACATGTTGAAAGATGCCGATGCTGAATTGTTGGATCAAGCAAAACGCTATGAAAAATATGCTGCAGCGCAAGCTTGGTTGACAGATAGCTCGATTACGCTTCCAACTGTTTCAAATGGTGGTGCTCCAATGCTTCAACGGACCGTACCATACAGCCGTGCTGCTTCATGGGTTGGTACAAAAGGAACAGGAACATTCTACAAATACCTTGAAATGTCTAAAGATGTTGTCACAACAAAAGACTTTAACAAGGCCAAAGAAGAATGGTTGAAGAAAAAGGCAGAATCCAATAAAAAAGCTCAAGAAGATCTCAAAGATCACATTGAGAAGAAAAAATAAAAAAATCAATCATTGGTCTATCAATGAAGATAAAAAAGTCGGAGCCGTCATGTAAGGGCTCCGGTTTTTTTATGTCTTGAAAGTCAGTCTGTCTCATTCTATTCACTAAATCTTAAAAAATAGCCCTCTGGATCTAGAACTGCAAATTCATGAGGATAGATATACTGTTCACCAACACGAAATTTTCTTTTGTTATACCCTATGCTTTTTATCGAAAGCGTTTCCTATTTAAATAAACTATAAAAAATGATATTATATTTGTGAGTCAACCACTTTAAGGAGAACAATCCTGATGAAAAACAAAATAATATTAAGCTCTGTAACGCTTCTATCTGCATTTATACTAGCAGCATGCGGAAACGGAGAGAAGAAAGCAACAGAAACTACGACTGCATCAACGACAAAAGCTCAAACAACAACTCCTGGGTCTTCTTCTAGGGCAAAAGAAATATCCCTTGCAGATACTCAACGTATCGGAAATGAAAATTTTGGTTATATCAATATCCCTAAAGATTGGGTCGTATATAATTTCAAAGCTCAAAGTAGCAAAACTCAAAGTAGCAAAACGCTCAAATATTCATCACCAGACAAACACAATATGTTGTTAATGGAATCAAACACTAAAGATACTGTTGAACTTGGCCCCAACGAAACCTTTGACGCACAGTTACTTGCGGACCGTTTATATAGCTTCTGGGGAAAAGCCAAAAATCAAACTAGTTTAGAAGGTGTAAAAGCTATTTTTGCCAGTGAGGACGCTTTCTTAATAAAAGTAACATTTAAAAATGGGAACATTTTGTACGAATGGGTATTCCAAAAAGGCGATAAAGTATACAATATCACAATCGTAGGTTCAGAAGATATGATTAAAGCCTTAAGACCTGTTCTCGAGCAATCTTGGGGCTTAGATCCAAATATTCCTGGGAAATAATCCCCAAAAGACTAAAAGAGAGTGGGACAGAAATTGGTAATTCGTTAGAATTCGATTTCGTTGTCCCACCTCCGCACAGTTGAGTAGGGCTGTAAAAGCTGATGAAATCAGCGTAGTAGAGCCCACTCAACCACTGCGTCTTGCTCGACAATCCAAAAATAATTGAGAGGCTAGGACTTTTGTCCAAGTCTCTTTCTTTTTTTGTTTCTTTTTCTACTCTAGTGATCTATTCTCTTATTCGCTAAATCTTAAAAAATAGCCATCTGGATCTAAAACTGCAAATTCATGAGGATAGATATAATGGTCGTCAACACGAAATTTTCTTTTGGTCAATGGGCGATGAATAGGATAGTTGGCTTCTAACAATTTCTGATAGAGCCTAGGGACATCCTCTATACCAAAGGAGATATTGACTCCACGACCAAAGGGGTAGGTCAGTTCAGCTAGTTCCTCCTTACTCCCCTCCTCTATCATTAGCTGGCACTCTTCAAGAGAAAGAAAGAGGAAGTTCTCTTCTGGTCGCCCGTATTCGATGGTAAAACCCAGTAAATCACAGTAGAAGGAACGGGACTGCTCTAAATTCGATACAATAAACTCAGGAATCACTGCATTGAAATTCATAAAGACCATCCTTACAAATCAATTTCTAATACAATTGGTGTATGATCTTGACGAGCGCCTGAGTCAATCATATCTGATTTAGTGACCTTGTCAGCAATGCGGTTTGAGGTTAACCAATAGTCGATTCTCCAGCCCGTATTGTTGATTTTTGAGGTTTTACTTCGTTGTGCCCACCAAGTATAGCGCTCAGGAACATCACCATGTAGGTGACGAAAGGTATCTGTAAATCCTTTGGCCAAAAGATTTGTAAATCCTTCACGTTCTTCGTCTGTGAATCCTGGTGAACGGCGGTTGCTGGCTGGGTTGGCAAGGTCAATTTCCTTGTGGGCAACGTTGTAGTCCCCAGTTGCAAGGACGGTTTTTTCTTTGTCTAATTCAGCCAAATATTCAGCATACTTAACGTCCCAAATTTGACGTTCTTCCAAACGTTTGAGTCCATCACCAGCGTTAGGTGTGTAGACCTGAGTCACGAAAAATTCATCAAATTCCAAAGTAATGATCCGACCTTCCAAGTCCATGGTCGAAGGAGCTCCGATTTCTGGGAAAGTCACAACTGGTGTGAGCTCTTTTTTATAGAGGAACATGGTTCCAGCGTAGCCTTTACGAGCCGGTTCTTGAGAAGAGCGCCAGGTGTTTTCGTAGCCAGGGAAGAGTTCCTCAAGAATTTCGAGGTGTTTTTTAGTAGGTCCTTTGGAGGATAACTTGGTTTCTTGAATGGCGATGATATCTGCATCCTCAGCGACCAAGGTTTGAAGGACTTCTTGAGAGAGTTTGGCGCGTGCTGAGTCGCTAGTCAATGCAGCGTTTAGCGAGTCGATATTCCATGAAATGAGTTTCATTGTGTTTCCTTTTCTTGACATAATTGATAGTTTTATTATAACAAAATTTTAATGATTTCCTGATCACAATGCCTTGAAAATTCTTATAAAATCCATTATAATAGCTTGAATTCATTTGGAGAAAGGGAGTTGTTTATGAAATTTTACTCTTATGACTATGTATTGAGTCAGATCAGCCAGCAAAACTGGGTGACCATTGGGATATCTGGCTTGCTCATTCTTCTGACTGGTTTTTTTGCGGTGAAAGCCTATCGGGAGAAGCACGATAGCAAATTCCGCGAATTATCTATTATCTCCATTTTAACTCTGGTGGCAGTGGTCTTGATCAGTATCAGCAATTTCCAAAATAGCCAAAGTAATAATGATCAGTTCCAACTCTCACTCCATTTTATTGAGGTCATCTCAAAGGAGTTGGATGTCAAAAAAGAAGATGTCTATGTCAATACTTCAGCAGCCACAGATGGGGCGATCCTGAAGGTTGGAGAGGTTTATTACCGAGCTATCGCAGGCTCTGACCCAGATAGCTACCTATTAGAAAAGATGGATCTGTATAAAACAGACGTGGAACTTGTGGAGGTGAACAAATGACAGTAGATTTTTTAGCCATTTTGATTAAATTAGCTATCGGCTTGATTTCCTTGGTATTTGTAATCAATGTGACCGGGAAAGGAAACTTAGCACCAAGTTCTGCAGTAGACCAGATACAGAACTTTGTTCTTGGGGGAATTATTGGTGGGGTCATCTACAATAGCTCCATTACCATTCTTCAATACATTGTGATTCTCTTGATGTGGACTATTTTGATCTTACTCTTAAAATGGCTCAATACCAATGTCCGTTTTATGAAGCACTTGATCGATGGCAAACCAACTGTCATTATCAAAAATGGGAAGCTTGATCCGGAAGCTTGTCGATCCAAGGGACTTTCTGCTTCAGACGTTGCCTTGAAATTGCGTTCACAAGGAATTTTCCAATTAAAGGGAGTGAAACGAGCTGTCATTGAACAAAACGGTCAAATGATCGTTGTCCGTGCGGGGGATGAAAATCCTAAATACCCAATCATTACGGATGGTGTGGTTCAGCTTGAAATTTTGGAAACAATTGGGAAAAGTGAAGAGTGGTTGCTAGCTGAATTGGAAAAAGAAGGCTATGACAACGTTTTGGATATTTTCATTGCTGAGTATGACAAAGGAAAAATCAATGTTGTGACTTATTAGAAAAAAAGATTGGGCGAGCATGTGAACCGCACCCCAAAAGTTAGACAGAAAAAATCTAACTTTTGGGGTGTTTTTATTATGAAATTGACATATAAGGATAAGGTTCAGATCTATGAACTTAGAAAAC